>TBL_comb47_HYPODRAFT_10008762_pt1 | contig 10264 bp, 9 predicted proteins | sample TroBogypolimnion_40_FD_10682 | JGI IMG/M metagenome (IMG submission 10682)
CGTTCACCAGCAAGATTCCGGCGGGGAAAATCCTCCGCGTGCCCATCGCCCACGGCGAAGGCTGCTACTTTGCCGACGAAGAAACGCTCGCCAAGCTTAAGGCCAACAACCAGATTTTGTGGCAATACTGCGACGCGACCGGAAACCTGACCGACAGCGCGAATCCGAACGGCGCGCTGCTGAACATCGCCGGCATCTGCAATGAAAAGCGCAACGTAGCCGGCCTGATGCCACACCCCGAACGCGCCTGTGAAGCGCTGCTCGGCAGCGACGACGGCAAATGGATTTTCGAAAGCATCTTCGCCGCGCTCAAAAACAAAACCGTCGCGCAAGCGGCCTAATCATTTCTCCGATGACCGAACCCGCTATCACCCCAGAGTTGGTTGCCAAGCACAACCTCACGCCGGAAGAATACGCCCACGCCGTGGCCATCCTCGGCCGCACGCCGAGCTACACCGAGCTCGGTATCTTTTCCGTGATGTGGAGCGAGCATTGTAGCTACAAAAACACCAAGCCGCTGCTCAAGACCTTCCCCACCAAGTCGCCCAAGATCCTCGTCGGCGCGGGCGAGGAAAACGCCGGCATCATTGACATCGGCGACGGCATCGCCATCGCGTTCAAGATCGAGTCGCACAACCATCCGAGCGCGGTCGAGCCGTTTCAGGGCGCGACCACCGGCGTCGGCGGCATCGTGCGCGACATTTTCACGATGGGCGCGCGCCCGGTTTGCGCGGTGAACTCGCTGCGGTTTGGGCCGATCACCGCCAATGGCGAATCTGACCTTTCAAACTCGAAAGCTGAAATCGCCAACAACCGCCGCCTGTTCGCCGGCGTCGTCAGCGGCATCGCGCATTACGGGAATTGCTTCGGCATTCCGACCGTCGCGGGCGAGGTGTATTTCGACAAGACCTATCAAGGCAATCCGCTCGTGAACGCGTTCTGCCTCGGCGTGCTGCGCCACGAACAGATCACGCGCGGCGCGGCCAAGGGCGTGGGCAATCCCGTGTTTTACGTCGGCCCGGCGACGGGTCGCGACGGCCTCGCGGGTGCGGCGTTTGCGTCGCAGGATTTGACCGAGGAATCCGCCGAGCAACAGCGCGGCGCGGTGCAGGTCGGCGATCCGTTCATGGAAAAACTCGTGTGCGAAGCGTGTTTGGAATTGCTCGCCACCGGTTGCGTCGCGGGCATGCAGGACATGGGCGCGGCGGGTTTGACTTGTTCCACCTGCGAAATGGCCGCGCGCGCCGGCACGGGCATCGAGATCGAACTCGACAAAGTTCCGCAACGCGCGCCGAACATGAGCAGCTACGAAATCATGCTCTCGGAATCGCAGGAACGCATGCTCATCGTCGTCCATAAGGGCCGCGAAGAGGAAGTGAAACGCATTTTCGACAAGTGGGATCTGCCGTGGTCCGAGATCGGCATCATCACGGACACCGGCCACATGAAGGTGCGCCACGGCGGCAAACTCGTCGTGGACATTCCCGCGCGGAAAATCGCCGACGAATCGCCGGTGTATCAGCGCGAGGCGAAAGAACCCGCTTACATCGCGGAAGTGCAAGCGTTCCGTCTCGACGGCATCGCCGACACGACCGCGCCCGCCGACGTTTTGAAAAAGCTGCTCGCGTTCCCGAGCATCGCGTCCAAGAACTGGGTGTATCGCCAATACGACCATCAAGTGCGCGACGGCTCGGTCGTCCTGCCCGGCAGCGACGCGGCGGTAATTCGCATCAAGACGGATTCCTTGCCCGTGATGAGCGCGGAACTCGCCGCCAAAGTTGGCGACCCGACCGTTTCTGAAAAATTGATCGCCATGACCGTGGACTGCAACGGCGGTTACGTTTATCTCGATCCTTACGAGGGCGCGAAGACCGCCGTCGCCGAAGCGTGCCGCAACTTGGCTTGCTCCGGCGCGATTCCGCTCGGTGCGACGGACAATCTCAACATGCCCAGCCCGGCCAAGCCCGAGTTGTTCTGGCAAATTTCGGAATCCGTGCGCGGTCTCGCGGAAGGTTGCAAAGCCTTCAACGCGCCCGTCACCGGCGGCAATTGCTCGCTCTACAATCAAAGCCCCGCCGGCCCGATCGATCCGACGCCCACGATTTCCGTCGTTGGCCTCATCGAGAAGCTGGAGCACGTCACCACGCAATGGTTCAAGGACGAAGGCGACGCCATCATCCTGCTCGGCGACGCGGTGGAAGCCACGCCGTTGCAAGGCCTCGGCGGCAGCGCGTATCTGCAAGTCATCCACGGCAAAAAGAACGGCTCACCGCCGCGCTGCGATCTCGAAGTCGCGAAGACGCTGCACACCACGCTCATCGGCCTGATCCAATCCGGCCTCGTGAAAAGCGCGCACGATTGCAGCGAAGGCGGCCTCGCCGTCGCGCTTGCGGAAAGCTGCATCAGCCAGCTCATCGCCCGCGAAACGCCGCGTCTCATCGGCGCGACCGTGGACCTGAGCGTCATCAAAGACGTCCGCCTCGACGCCTTGCTCTTCGGCGAAACGCAATCGCGCGTCGTCATCAGCTGCAAAGCGCTCGACGCCGTGAAAGTCGTCGAACGCGCCAAGCTCATGGGCGTGCCGGCAGTGCAGATCGGCAAAGTCGGCGGCGACCAGCTGAAGGTGAAAACCGCCACCGGCGAATTCTCCGCCCCGCTCACTGAACTGCACGACGCGTGGTGGAACAGTATTGCCCGCGCGATGGCGTAAAAATTCCCGTTTGCATTTTATTTCGAGCGCGCAGATAGTTTTGCCATGAGCAGCCGGGAAATCGTCATTGATCTCGTCAATAAACTGCCGGAGAACACTTCGCTGGCGGAGATTGCGCGGGAGATTGAACTGCTGGCGGGCATCGAAAAAGCGCGCTGGCAGGCGCGGCGCGGCGAAGGCATTCCCGCCGAGGACGCGCGGAAGCTGGTGGACACATGGGCAGCAAAGTAATTCTCACGCCGCAGGCCCAGAACGATTTGCGCGACATCGTCTCCTTCATCGCGCAGCAAAATCCTGAACGCGCCCGGTCTTATGGCAACGAACTTATTGACCACGCTCTGACCCTGGCCGAATTACCGGAACGCGGGCGAATGGTGCCGGAAATATCCGACGCGAATGTCCGTGAAATCGTTCACCGTCCGTATCGGATCGTCTACGAATTCTTCCCGGAGCAAAACGCCGTTTATGTCCTGCGCTTCTGGCACGGCGCGCGCGGCGAACCGGAAATTGGAAAATAGTTAAACCCCGCACGGCATCACGGCAAAGCCAACGTGGTCTTTTGCGCCGGCCACGTCGAATCGCCGCCGCTGCGATTTCTCTTTGAACACACAAGCGACGCGGCCTTGGCGCGCTGGAAGACCTGCCGGTCGGGCACCATGCAGATGGCCACCAGTCTCCTGCCGCACCGGAAAATTATCACCGTAAATTGGCGTAGCGGCTTTCGGCAGAAAGCCGCCATCTGAAAATTGGTTCGCTAATTTGCGGCGCTCTGCCGAGTCCTCGCTACGCTTTCCGAATCCCGCTTGCAAAGCCGCTCGAAGCGGCTAGTTTTTCATCATGTCAAAAGAGCAATTGCTGGCGCGCATCACGGTGGATCCGAACATCTGCCACGGCAAGCCGTGCATCCGCGGGCTGCGCTATCCGGTGGAGTTTCTGCTGGAATTGTTGAGCGGTGACATGACGGCGGAACAGGTGCTGGCGGATTATCCGGATTTGGAACGCGATGATTTGCGCGCGGCCTTCGCCTACGGCGCGCACTTGAGCCGGGTGAAAAGCATCGAACCGGTGGCGGCATGAAATTCATCGTGGACGCGCAACTGACCCGCCGGCTGGCGCGGGAACTGGCGGCAGCCGGCCACGAGGCGGTGCATACGCTGGATTTTCCGGCGGGAAACCGCACGCCAGATGAAGACATTGTGGCCGGGGCCGTCCGCGAAGGCGGGGTGGTGACCAAGGACAATGATTTTGTAACTTCGTTCCTGCTGAAAGGGCTGCCGCCCAAATTGCTTTTGATTGCCACCGGCAACATTTCCAACGATGCCCTGTCCCAACTCGTTACCGCGAACTTGACGGCCATCGAATCCGCGTTGGCAAAAAATAGTTTTGTGGAATTGAGCGTTTCTGCAATCACCATCCACGCGTGAGAAATTTCTTTGAACGCCCACGCCAGTTCTCCGCTCCATTTTTGCACTCATATGATTAACCGTTTGCAAACGAGCGCGCGGTTTGTAAGCTAATCGGAAGTTCATGCGCCAATTCTTAACCATTGCCACCAACGCCTTCATGGAGCTGATCCGGCAGCCGGTCTTCCTGCTGCTGATGACGGTGTCCGTGCTGTTCGAGATTTTCCTGGCGGTGCCGTATTACTTCGCGTTTGGTGACGAGCCGAAGCTGATCAAGAACAGCGCGCTGGCGGTGATGCTGTTGTCGGGCTTGCTCGGCGCGGTGCTGAGCGCGTCGTCGTCGCTCGCGCGGGAAATCCGCAGCGGCACGGCGCTGGCGGTGCTGTCCAAGCCGGTCAGCCGCGCGCAATTTCTCCTGGCCAAGTATGCCGGCGTGGCGGTGGCGCTGTTGGTATTGAGTTATGTGAACCTGATCGGCGTGCTGCTGGCCAGCCGCATGGCGTTCGATGCCTACGGCAAAACCGATCTGGCGGCGCTGGGGATTTTTGGCGGGGGCGTGGCGCTGGCCTACGCGCTGGCGGGTTTCAGCAATTTTTTCCTGCGGCGGCCGTTTGTGAGCGACGCGGTGCTGGCCCTGGTCGTCATGGCGACAATCGCGGCGTTCATGGTGTTCCAATTCACCAGCCAGATGGAAAGTTTGGGCACGCGGGCGGCGGTGGACTGGCGGTTGGTGCCGGCGGGCATTTTGATACTGTTCGCGCTCTGGGTGCTGGCGGCGGTGGCGATCGCGTGTTCGACGCGGCTGGACACCATTCCGACCCTGGCGATCTGTTCGGCGGTGTTTTTGCTCGGACTGATGTCGGATTATTTCTTCGGCCGGCGGGCGGAGATGGGTTCCTGGTGGGCGTCCGCGCTTTACACCATCGTTCCGAACTGGCAGCTTTTCTGGCTCGCAGACGCGCTGGACATGGGCAAAAGCACCTTTCACTGGGGCTATGTTGGGAAAGCCTTCGTCTATGTGGTCGGCTACGCGGGCGCGTCGCTGGCGGTCGCCACGGCGCTGTTTGAAGAACGGGAATTAAGCTAAATGGAACGCAACGTCCAAAAAAACGGTCTGGTGAATCTGGTCGCGGCCACGATGATTTTCGTCGCCGCCTTTGTCGTGATGGGCTATGTCCATTCCGTGGCCGGGCAGGCGGCATCCATTTTCCTCGGCCTCGGCGCCCTCGTGGCCTTTGTCAGCTGGTTCCAGATGCGGCTCGAAGAAAACGAGCGGCTGGAAAAACTGGAGCTGGACGAACTCGTCAAAAGCAAGGGCGGCTCCACGCTGTTTGACGCAAAGGACACGGAGGTTTTCCCGGCGCAGCGTGCGCGCGAACAGTTCGAAAAGTTTTTCGTTCCCGGTTTTGGCGTGCTGCTGTTCCTGCTGGAAGCGGTTGGCGCGTGGCTGCTCTGGCACTGGATTCCCAAGTCGCCCAGTGTCATCGTGGCCGATCGGGCGATGCCGGCGTTGTCGTTGTTCGCCATTTTTGCGCTGCTGCTGTTTTTGTTCGGGCGTTTTTCGGTCACGATGGCCCGGCTGGAAAACCACCGGCTGCTGCGCCCGAGCGCGAGTTTTCTGCTGCTGGGCGCGTATATTTGTTTCCTGACGGCGCTCGGTATCGCGGGCGTCAAGGCGGATTTCCCCAAGGCGGATGTTTACGTCGCCAAGGGCCTTTGCGTGCTGCTCGGCCTGATGGCGGCGGAGATGTTGATCACGCTGCTGCTGGAGATTTACCGGCCGCGCGTGAAGGGGAAAATTTCCCGCCCGGTTTACGACAGCCGGTTCGTCGGCCTGCTCGGCCAGCCGGAAAGCCTGTTCACGACGGCGGCGCAGACGATTGACTATCAGTTCGGCTTCAATGTCTCGGAGACCTGGTTTTTCCAACTGGCGAAAAAAAACCTGCTCCTGCTGCTGCTCGCGCAGCTGGCGGTTTTGATTTTGTCCACGTGCTTTGTGTTCATTGACGCGGGGGAACAGGCGGTGCTCGAACGCTTCGGCAAGCCCGTCGCGGGCGGGGTGTTGTCGCCGGGCGCACATCTCAAGCTGCCGTGGCCGGTGGAAAGGGTTTACCGCTATCGCACCGAGCAGATCCAGACGTTCGATGTCGGCTACACGCCGGATGCGCAAAGCGACAGCGCCAACACGGTTTTGTGGAGCGCTGCCCACGGGAAGGAAGATAATTTTCTCGTCGCCAACCGCGAGACGGCCACGATCAAAAATCAAAGTGCGGACACCAACGACACCCTGAAAGCACCGCCGGTGAGCCTCATCACCGTCAGCCTCCCGGTGCAGTTTCAGATCCATGACGTGCTGGCTTGGGCTTACAACAACGCGGACCCGGCGGACCTGCTGCAGGATCTGGCCACGCGCACCGTGGTCCACTATCTCGCCAGCGAGGATTTGAGCGACGTGATGTCGCATGCGCGTTCGGAAGCGGCCCAGCTGTTGCGCGAACGCATCCAGGCCGCCGCCGATGCGCGGCAGCTGGGCGTGAAGATCCTTTTTGTCGGCGTGCAGGACATTCATCCGCCGACGACGGTGGCGGCGGATTATGAAAAGGTCGTCGGCGCGGAGCAGACCAAACTGGCCACGATTCTGGGTGCGCGGGCCGACGCCATCCGCACCAACGCGATTGCCGGCGCAATGGCGTTCACGGTGACGAACATTGCCGCCGCGACGCGCCAGCAGTTGGAGGTCTCCGCCTATGCCCGCGCCGCGTTGTTCACCAACCAGATTCCGGCTTTCAAAGCCGCGCCGTCCGTCTATCAGCAGCGCGCCTATTTCCAGACCTTCGCCGCCGCCACCGCCAACGCGCGCAAGTATGTTTTGCTCGTGACCAACACGTCGGATGTGGTGATTTTCAACCTGGAAGACAAGATTCGCGAAGACCTTCTGAATTTGAACGTGAACGAAAAACCTTAACCGCCATGAAAAGAAATCTTTTAACCCTCGTCATCGGCGCCGTGCTGATCGTGATCTTCGCGCTGCTGCTGTTCGTCTTTCAAGTTCGCCAGTCCGAGGTCGCCGTCGTCACCACGTTCGGCAAGCCGACCGCGCAGCCCTACGACAAGCCGGGCGCGTATTTCAAGTGGCCGTGGCCGATCCAGAAAGTTTACAAATTCGACCAGCGCGTGCAGAATTTTAACGACAAGTTCAGCGAAAACCTCACGGCGGATAACAACAACCTGCTGACGAGCGTTTATGTCGGCTGGAAGATTTCCGACGCGAAATCGTTCTTCCCGAAATTCGCCGGCGGCTCCGTGCCCGCCGCGCAGCGGATGCTCGAAAGCATGTTGCGCAGCGCCAAGAGCGCGGTCATCGGCAAGCACACGCTGTCCGAATTCGTGAACGCCGACCCCAAGGATCTGCAGTTCGACGCGATTGAAAAGGAGATCGAGTCGTCCGTCCAGGCGCAGTTGCAGACGAACAGATGCGGCATCGCGCTGGAATTTCTCGGCTTCAAAAAAATCGGGCTACCGGAAAGCGTCACGCAGGCCGTGTTCGCCCGGATGACTTCTGAACGCCAGGTGCTCATCAGCCGCGCGCAATTCGAGGGCGAGGGCGAGGCGCAGAAGATCAAGTCCGCCGCCAACCGGCAGGCTTCCGAGACCATCAACAACGCCGTGGCCGACGCCACGCGCATCCGCGGCGAAGGTGAAGCTGCCGCCGCCAAGGTGCTGCCGGTGTTCCAGCAGAATCCCGAGCTGGCGAATTTCCTCCTGCGCATTGACGCCATCCAGCAGTCGCTCAACCAGCGCGCGACTTTGATTTTCGACGAACGCACGCCGCCGTTTGACCTGTTCACCGGCATTCCCGCGAGTTCACCCTCGAAATGATCAGCTACCATGAGTGACGAGCACAAACATCATCATCACCCGCACGAGTCCGCCGCGCCGGTGACGTCGCAAGACGCCGGTTCCCAGGCGCTGGCCGAGGCGCTGGGCAGCAGTTTTGCGATTGTCAAAGTCGTGATGGTGCTGATGGTCTTCGCGTTTTTCGCTTCCGGTTTTTTCACCGTCGGCCCGCAGGAAAAGGCCGTAATACTTCGTTTCGGCAAGCCGATCGGCGAGGGGCAGAAGGCTTTGCTGACGGCCGGATTGCACTGGTCGCTGCCCTATCCGATTGATGAAGTCGTGCGGATTCCAATCACGGAAATCCAGAAAGTCACCTCCAATAGCGGCTGGTATCTGACCACGCCCGAGGCGGAATTGAGTGAAGTGGAGATGCCCGCCGGCGCGTCGCTGAATCCGGCCGTGGACGGCTACGCGATCACCGCCGACCGTAACATCATCCACACCCGCGCGACGCTCTATTATCATATTGATGACCCGATCCGGTTCGTGTTCGACTTCGTGTCCGCCTCGAACACCGTGCAGAACGCGCTGAACAATGCGCTGCTGTTCACCGCCGCCCGGTTCAACGTGGACGACATTCTCACGCGCGACGTGGCAGGTTTTCATGACGCCGTGCTCCAGCGGGTCGGCGATCTGCTGGAGAAGGCGCAGCTCGGCATCGTGATCGACCAGTGCGAGGTCCAGAGCATTCCACCCCGGCAGCTGAAGGAAGTGTTCGCGCAGGTCACGACCGCGCGCGAAAACCGCAACAAGCTGCTCAACGAAGCGCACACTTACGAGAACCAGGTCTTGAACCTGTCCGGCGCGCAGGCCACGTCCGTCACCAACGCCGCCGCCGCCGAACGCACCCGCTATGTGGATTCCATCACAGCCGAGTCAAAGCGGTTCAGCGATCTGCTGCCCCAATACCGGAGCAATCCCAGCCTGTTCGAGCAGATGACCTTTGTGCAGACGATGTCGCAGGTGTTCACGAACGTGCAGGATAAAATCTATCTGCCCCAGCGCGCCGATGGCAAACCGCGCGAACTTCGGCTACAGTTGAACCGCGAGCCGCAGCAGCCGAAACCGGCGGCGGCTCCGTGATTCGCCAATCGTAAATCGAAATTCACAAATTTGTATGCAAGTCACCTCCCTCATCAGCCAGGCCGAAGGGCATGATCACGAGCACGGCGATGGCTGCGGCTGCGGCCATGACCACTCGCATTCCGTGGTGCATCTGTGGCAGACCATCACCGGCGTCGTCTTTGTCCTGAACGCCTATGTGGTGGACTGGCTGTTTCAGCAGGGCAGCACGGTGGCCAGCGCCAGCGCCATGATCGGCGCGATCATCCTGGGCTACCCCATCATTGTCACCGCCATCAAGGATTTGCGGCACGGCCGCTTGAGCATCAACGAACTCGTCGCCATCGCCGTGCTCGCCGCGTTCGCATCGGAGGATTACAAGACCGCCGGCATCGTCGCGTTCTTCATGCTCACCGGTGAAATCATCGAGACGCACACTGCTCAGGGCGCGCGTGATTCGATCGAATCACTCATCAAACTCACGCCCACCAAGGCGCGGCGCATCCGCAAAGACGGTGGCGAAGAAGAAATTGCCGCCAGCCAACTCGCCGTCGGCGACGTCATCCGCATCCGGCCCGGTGACAATGTCGCGGCCGACGGCCTCATCGTGAACGGCCAGGGTTCGTTCAACCAGGCCACCATCACGGGTGAATCTCTGCCTGCTGACAAAAAATCCGGTGACGAAGTTTTTGCCGGCACGCAAAATCTCACCGGTGTGCTGGAGATCAAAGTCACCCGCGCCGGCACTGACACGACGCTCGGCCGCGTGCGCGAGCTGATCATCGCGGCGGAACAGACCAAATTACCCATCCAGAAAATCGTGGATCAATACATGGGTTTTTACACGCCACTCGTCCTGGTCATCGGCGCGCTCGTCTGGGCGTTCACGCACGATTTGAGCCGGGTCATCGCCGTATTCGTCGTGTCCTGTCCGTGCGCCTTCATTCTGGCGACGCCGACCGCGATGGTCGCCGCGCTGTCCGCCGCCGCGCGCCTGGGAATTTTGATCAAGAACGTCGCCGACATCGAACTCGCCGCAAAGATCAATGCGTTCGTTTTCGACAAGACCGGCACGCTCACGACCGGCCAGCTCGCCGTCAGCCGCCTGATGCCGATCGGCGAAACCAAGCCCGCCGAATTGCTGCGCTTTGCCGCCTCCGCCGAAAAATACAGCAACCATCCGACCGCCAAG
>TBL_comb47_HYPODRAFT_10008763_pt1 | contig 10262 bp, 13 predicted proteins | sample TroBogypolimnion_40_FD_10682 | JGI IMG/M metagenome (IMG submission 10682)
TTTGTTTTTTTATAAGCAGGAAAAGCAGAAGAATCAGTGCATTAAATTTTTACAAGTCTCATTGAATTCGTGTTCATCCTCATCCTCCTCCTCCTCATCGTCGCTATAATCTGCCCAATTAGTCTTAGCCTTATTGGGGGTAAATTTATCAGGTATCTGGGCCATCATATCGGCCAATGATCTTGGTCTTGTTTCTTCTTCTGCTGTTGCTACTGCTGCTACTGCTACTGCTACTGCTGATACCTTTGTCAAAGATATTAGTTTTGATGCCAGTGTCGTCTGCGCGGGCAATGACGGTCGCATTGATGCGATTTTTGCCCAGGTTACTGGCACTGGTGCTGCTACTACTGCTGCTGCTGCTACTCCTGCTACTGCTGCTACTGCTGCTACTCCTGCTACAGGCTGTTTGCTGGGGGTAAGTGCCGGGAATGCGGCAAATGACCTCGCTTTCTTCTCCTTTCTCTCCTTCTTCTCTTCGTCGTCGCTGTCAAGATCCAATGTAGCAAATTTGTTATTTTGCTGTTGCTGCTGCTGTTGCTGTTGCTGTTGAGGACCCAATGCATATGCAATTGTCGCGGATCTTTTGCGCGCCCATTTATCAATTTCTCGATTATTTTTTATAAGCGCTTGACAAAATTTTACAGTATGACCAGATTTATCACAATATCTACATGATTGCGACAAAAGTGTCGGACAACATACATTACCTTTATCGTCTTTTACCCAGTGCGACGAATACACTTCTTCCGGCTTCTTTGCGTCAAAGCAGACTTTGCATTGTCTTTTTCTTTGATTAAGAAATGATGCCATTATTATTTTGTTTTGATTACTTGGTGCTGGTTACAGTTTACGATTTATACCTTAGGGAGATTGATGCTGGTTGGTTAATGAATTATTATTGGGATTAAAGTATTTCAATTTTTTTAGTTTTTCTTATTTTTTGGGGAGTCTACTTTTATTATTTTATTCATAAGGCGACACCATATTACATACAAAAATAAAGTATAATATTTGTATATATTTATCTTCGACAAATTACTCGACGAACTGTGCGTTTTTTATAATTCCTTTTTCTTTTTATACTTTTCCTTTTATTATGACGAGATTTCCGTTTTTTACCCCCAATGCGAGGTTCAAATTTTTCCCAAATAAATACAGGGTTGCTGGTATCAATATAACTATTCTCATTATTATCTATTTTATACACTGACACGCGTGTATGATTTTGGCTAGTTACATCTTCATTAAATAATAAGCTTTTTTTAATAATATGTGGTTCGCCGCCATCATTAGTATCCCATGAATAGCTCCATGTTTCTCCTTTTTTTGCATTATAGACTGTTGCATCATCGCCCGACATTTATATAATATATAGTGATATTATTTTCACCGTATCCAGAAAAAAATTGAATTCTTTTTTATTTGAAAACTTTTATTTAACTTAAATGTTTCAAGTTTGATATTAATATTAATAAATAAATATGGCGACTGGTACTGTTGGGTCTGTTGGGTCTGTTGGGTCTGAGTCAGTGGAATCTGAAGAAAAGCAGGATAAAATTATTGTTGAAAAATACAATTGGTTTTTGAAGAAATCGGGGATCGATTTTAAACAATATCAGTGCGATGGTATTGTATGGGCAGCAAAGAACGAGATGGCTAGTGTTGGTGGCGGGTTTATCGCGGATGAAATGGGGTTAGGAAAAACAATCATGATGATTGGACTATTTATCGTAAATGTTCTTCCTAAAACATTAATAGTTCTCCCTCCTATTCTCATCGATCAATGGGTTCGGGAAATTTACAGAACTACTGGACACCGGGCATTTGTATATCATGGATCGACTGTCGACGCACCTATTACGACTCTTTGTGCGAGTACGATTGTCATTACGACGTACTCGACTTTACTACGACGCAATTGCCCAATTCATCAAATTGAATGGTCTAGAGTTGTATTTGATGAAGCACATCATCTTAGGAACAAAGGACAGCGATTTGATGCGTGCAAATTATTGCGGACAAATATTCGGTGGTTGATTAGCGGGACACCTGTGCAAAACCGGAAAAGAGATTTTACTAATCTGTGCGAGATTTTGGGGGTGGATATGGACACCGTGTCCATTACTACACGCATTCTTAGGCGCAGTAAAATCGATGTCGGAATTGCGTTACCGCCTGTAATTGCCCGCAATATTTTGGTGCCATGGACGAATCGGAATGAAATGTTGTTGTCCGAAAAGATACATAAATCGATTCATGCGGCGTCATTTAAGTTGACATTGTACGGTTTGGCGACAAAATCGTGCGTGTTACCGAAATTGTTGTCCGGGTCGGATTATATTAAACGGGCGCTGGATGATGATCTCGGGGATGTCGGTAACGAAGATGCATTGATCAGGAGCAGTAAAATCGATAGTGTAGTGTCACTAGTTTTGTCGCGATTTTATAGTAGTAGTAGTAGTAGTAGTAGTAGTAATAGTGTCAATAAAGGCAAGCTTATCTTCTGTCAATTTCGAAAAGAGATTGATACTATCGTCTCGCGATTACGTGATGGGGGGATGAATGTCGCGTCTTTTGATGGCAGAGATAGTAAAGTTATGCGAGCAGGAAAATTAGCGGGTCAGTTTGATGCTATTGTGTTGCAAATTCAGACCGGATGTGAAGGTCTGAATTTACAGGAAAAATATAGCGAGGTTTATTTTGTTAGTCCCAATTGGAATCCGTCAATTGAAGATCAAGCGATTGCGCGATGTCATCGCATCGGGCAAACTCAGCCTGTATACGTGTTTCGATTTAATATGGGTAAATTTTCTGGTGTTAGTGCTAGTGCTAGTGCTAGTGCTAGTGCTAGTGCTGGTGCTGTTGTTAATGATGTAGAGGATTCGGTAGTAGAGGATTCGGTAGTAGAGGATTCGGTAGTAGAGGATTCGGTAGTAGAGGATTCGGTAGTAGAGGATTCGGTAGTAGAGGATTCGGTAGTAGAGGATTCGGTAGTAGAGGATTTTGGTTCGGTAGAAAAAGTTGGCATTGGATCTAAACCTATGGACGCGTATATTTCGCGGGTTCAAAAAAAAAAAAGAAAAATTGTTGCTGATTTGTTTTGATTTTATTGCTTGTTTTGATTTTATTGCTTGTTTTGATTTTATTGTATTGATTGTATTTTTTTGTCATATTATTATAATAGTGTTATCGAAATCCTTTTTTTGATTTATATCTCATATTGGTTCCGCCTTACTGATTTGTGACCTTTTTTGTGAGACCGACGCTTTTTATTAGTAACACGTTTCGAACCGCGACGACCTTTACCGCTAAACCAATTGAACCAGGATCGGATACGATGCCTTGGATTGGCGGTTTTTCCTCGGTGTGATCTAGAAGCAGCAGCATCATCAGAAACATATCTTTCTAGTGTTTTCATGGATATTGGTTCTAATTTGTATACTTGGGTAGGATACAGTTGATTACAATGATCTATACTTATTGATGAAAAATTGCTAGGAAGGTTTTGACTAGCCAAAACAGATGTCATAAATTTTTTTACCGGGTCATATGTATCTATTAAGTTAAAAAAATTAGTTCTTGGTATTTGTTTAAAATCATACCAATCCGGTTTTAATACCATAGTTGGAACTCCCAATATCGGTATTTTAATAAATGTTCTTGCCTCTTCTTTTATGAATTGTTTATAATCCAGTTTTCCTTGCCAGTCTTCAGGCGCATCCTCGGTGCATTCTATATATTCATTACCGTTGGAAGACGATTCGGGCCAGATCATTGATACTCCAGTATATCTACCAGAAGCATCTCTGATAAAATAAGAATCCTCAAATTCTCTAGAGAACTTAGTTGCTGTTACATAGCCCCCCTCATAAGCATCAAATACATCAATCTTATTCATAAAGTCGGGTTCTTCCTGGGGGTAATATCCCGCCTCCACATCCCGGTTCTCCTGGTTTCGAGCGGTCAGTATTCTAACTGCCTCATCATATAAGTTATTATTATTATTCCCACATATCCTCATCGCGTTAATTAGTTCCATATGTTCTGAATTAATAAAGTCACTATCATAGTTTCTGCTCATCAGATGATTTAATTCACGTTTTCTGTCCGTTGTACCATTACTATAGACAGTGTGGTGTATTTGTGTATCCCACAATTTTTTAAGACAGACTATTAGGGAATCATCAGGGCCGGTTTTCTTGGCTAGGATTTCTATAATGTAATGTAATTTTTCAAGTGTGTCTAGATAAGAGGATGCGGCTTCCTCTTTCCGTTTCTTCCTCTCATTGTAATCCATCGGCCGCGTACTATAACATTACATAATATAAAAAATTGATATGTTTTTACCAACTCGTAACCAGTAGTAATAGTAATAATGAACATCCTATCTTGGATAAAAAGCGCGGTAATTAATGCGGCTAAATTCGCGGGGATTTATTTTGTTTGGATAATTATCCATTATTTCGCCAGTCATTTATATGTAAAATTTTGTACTCCTGAAAATATATTTGGATTTATTATGTCGCCACTTCTCACCATTTCTCCGCATTGTATTGCATTACGGTGGGCAGTAAATAACGGCGCTATTATTATTAATTCAATGTGGGTCATTTTGGCAACATGGATTTCGGCTAAATTGATTTTCCCAGAACATACTTGAATGAGTTATTTGATATTTTGTATTCTTCCATCTGTCCAATTACCGTTCCAAAAATCCTTGTAAATCCTTATAAATTCTCCATATTAGCAAATAAAATCAAGAAAGAACATTTGATAAATTACTTGAAACATAGTTATAAAATATATAAGTCATAACTGCGTTTTGTCTCATTTTTCTTTTCGGTCGGTGTAATATTCCTATATATGCGTTTCCACATCAACCGCGTTCATTATATTATTATTTTATTTATTTGTTTGTTTTGATTTAGAATTTAGAATTTTTTTTATATATCATAATTAGGATCAATATTAATGTTTTATGACTTCACTATATCATTGCGAATTATGTCATATAAAAACCACGAATAAACGAGATTATAATACTCATTTGATTACTCAAAAACACGGAAACCGAAGTCTTGATATTGATCTTATCGAGTGTTCGAAATGCGGGAAAAAATACAAGAGTCGACAAGGATTATGGAAACATCGGAAATATGGATTGTGTGCTTATATTGCGATTAGTACTACTACTGCGTCTGCTACTACTGCGTCTGCTACTACTGCGTCTGCTACTACTGCGTCTGCTACTACTTTTGTAAATAATGAACTGGTCAATACGTTGATCAAACAAAATCAAGAATTCAAGGAAATGTTACTGTCTTATGCCACTAATATGGGCACCAATGTTAGTAGTGCCAATGTTAGTAGTGCCAATGTTAGTAGTGCCAATGTTAGTAGTGCCAATGTTAGTGTCAAATTTAATATCGGAGATTTTTTGAATAAGACGTGTATCCACGCCATAAATATTACCGATTTTATTCACTCAATTACATGGACTATTGAAGATATTGAATATCTAGGAAATTGCGGGTGTGTTGATAGCACTACTAAAATTATCAATGATGCATTGAACAAATTAGATCCTTATTGTCGGCCTATTTGGTGTTCCGATGAAAAAAGATTAGTGTTTTATATTAAAAATGTCGATAATATTTGGGAAAAAGATGGTGACTTAATCCGGACAATTAATCGAATTAAACATTGTTCTAATCAAATATCCGCATTTAATTCGTGGAAATTGAAATATCCCGGTTGTAAGGAAAGTGGGCACGGCAAAAATGATTTGCTTATTAAAATATCCGTTGAAATGTTTGATATGAATCCCGATAATATCCGGAAAATTGTTATAGGACTCGCCAATAAAACGAAGATTAATAAAGGGATTTAGGCGGACGGAATTTTAATATTTTATGTTGATATATTATGACATCAAATATTAGAAAAAGTAACAGAAGACGACACCGAAAAAGAGGAGGAGGGTGGTTTGCTACTAAAAAAGTTTCAGCTTTGGAAATATGTGATCCCAACAAGTTATCGTCTATTAAAGATTATAAAGAAATGCAATCAAATTATATGACATGTTGTCCAAAGAGCAGATTTGGATATAAGAATTCGTCTCCTTATTGCAACGATCTTGATACAAAATTTCAAGCTGCGTATAAATCTCGGGATGATCATAAAGATTTAAAGAAAAACCGTGAAAAATTTCTTACGCAACATAATATACCGTTTAATGATGACGACCCTAAAAATAATGACAGCCCCGAAGATCTCGCTGATTACGCACGGTTTGATAAGGAGCTTAGCGAACCTTCTCCCCGCGACCACGGCGGTGGCGGTGGTGGGGCGGCAGGCGAAATAAAAAAACGAGAAGAAATAAAAATCGAACACGTTAGAACAATAGACTTTTCATCTTCTATTTTAGTTTATAAGAATAATAAAAGGAATTCAACTTCGCAGTAATTCGCACTCTTGGAAATTCATTGTTTTATCACATATTTATTTTTGCTTCATATATATATATATATATGAAGCAAAAATTAACTTTTAGGAGAAGAAATAAACGGTCTAAAAAGAGAATGCCGAAAGCCAAAAAAATTATACATCGGAAAACAATCAAAAAACATGGAAGAAATACAAAAAGACGCGGAGGTGGTCCTAAATCAGATGATCAGAATGAGAGAAGGATGGAGCGTAAGCGAGAAGAGGAACTGGATCAATTGAAGCGTACATAACGAGAACGGATCACCGCTCACCGTTCTTGCGCGGGCCCGGATCAACTGGGCCACGGGGAAACCAGGGCGACTCAGAAGAAAAAAATGATCTGTATCTATTGAATCGCCAGACTGAAAATGTTGAAGAATATTTAAGAACCGTAACTGAGTTGTGTGATACTATAATTGATCAAGGCGCATGTTGTGTTTGCATGGAGTTCTTCACTACTAAAGAGATGGGCGAATGTTCTACGTGTACAACTCGTACGTGTTATGGATGCATAAACAAGGCTAGTAACAAAAGTGCGAATGGAGACCTTGAAAAAACGAGATGTCCTGCATGTAGAAGTACAAATTTCAAAGAAAAAACAATGACTGACATACAAAAATTAAGAGACAAGATAACTGCGCTTGAACGTAAACGTGATACAAATTTACAATCACGACAGGAATGTATACGAGACATTGATATGCGGGCGAATCGGGGTGATATTAACGTGGTAGATAAGTTAATTGATCATTCTATTGCTGAATTACGTAGCATAGGACAGGAATCAAATGATATAGAGGAAATTATATATAATTTAAAAAAACTGGTTAGGTACAAGAAACATCGTGATGAAGTTGACAGCACGGATATGGTGCGCTTCGGTGACGAAGCCCAAAGATTGAGAGAAGAGGCGGTAACGTTAAGGAATGATTCGCGACGATATCGTATGCCACCAGAATTTACCGAAGATTATTTTACACCTTTTTTCATTTCAAACGCCGATTTTCACAGCAAAAAATAATAAAAAGTGTAAAATCAATAGTAGGAATTTCACCTACGATGGTCTTACTTTTTCCTCTTCTTTTTTTGTATTTGAAGAGGTGAAAGACGAAATATGGAAACATAATGGTCGTTCTTGTTTTTCTATCCAAGTCCTTGTTAGATTCATTATGTTTATTGAGGAATTAGCATCTCTTGTTCTAAATACGATTTTTTTGTTTTCGCAACTCATGCAGTTAGAACAAACTAAAAGACGAAATACCTTCTTTCCTTCTTTATCCTTATAATATTCTAGGTCTTTATTACAATCACAGCATTTCTTACTTGTATTACATTCATTTATAGTGATTGTATCATATTTCTTATGGATTAATTTTCTTAACCCTTTATTCATTGTTGGCATAAAATGTTTCATTTGTGTGCTTCTACTCCAATTTCCATAACCAATTAAAATATTTTCACCAAAAGTTTCTCTAATTTTATTCAAAAATTTATCAATACTTTTCTTACCATAACTATATTGACGAAATTTCATTTTTCTCCATGTTTCTCGTTGATAAAATTGTGCCGTTTCTTTATTGAGTTTGTTTTTCTCAACCAAATATGCTTTGAACGTTTCATAATCAACAGATTTACTATTTTGTAATGATAATTCGGTTTCTTTTTCTATAATTCCCTTTCGTTTTCTTTCCTCCAATAAAATCCGTTGGTTTGTTTTTGTTTTACTTTCACGTTTTCTTTGAGGTGCTGTATATTGTAGTTTATTACCATTATTATCCATCATATAAACTAATGAACGCTTACCAGGATCACATCCAACAATATTTCTATCTTTCAAAGTATCCAATTGTTCTTTGGATAAATCTTCTATATTATAAAAATCTTGCTCCTGTAAAAGTGGAACTTTTGAACCCCACTTTTTATCCTTCAAATCCTTGCGTATAAACAATAAACAACAACTAATACCATCAGTTTGTATTTGGTTCTGAAATTGGTAATACTTATTTTTGAATATTTTATTTTTTAAGTCCAAAAAGTTACACCATACTTCATTTTGGTTGTCTTTTACGTTACTTAGTAATTCACCCTTCTTTACTTTATTGCCATCTTTATCTTTTTCAGGGCAGAACAAATTTATCAAACTTGCTGTATCAATAATAATGTGTTTTGGAATAATATTATTTCGTAATGGTAAAGGTTGAAATAATTTGCTTTCCTGTTTTTCTAATACAGAATTCATATACAACATTCCTTTCAAATAATCAAAAGGTTTCGCTTTCACATCATAATGTATTGATTTCTTTACATCTTTCGGTAAAATATTAGATATATGCATATTCTTCCAATTGTCAAACATTTTATCAGTTTCATTCAATTCCAACAAGTGTTTCTTGAATTGAAATAGTACTGCCTTATCTTCGGTAATTTCATTTGTTGTTTTATTGATAAATCGTAAAAAATGTTGAATAAAATGTTCCTGAAAATTATTATGTAAAGAAGTATGAATTTGTGTTGCTAAATAAGGTAATAAAAAGGTTGTATTTTTCAAATTGGTTTTAATATGGTTCAATAAAGGTTGATAATCAGTTTTGTAAAATTTCTCTAATTTTTCCAATAGTTCGGTATCCTTACTTTTTTTACCTCTATTATCACGAATACCTAATGATTTTATACAATACAAAATAAAGGTTTCGTCTAATGTAGGTAAGGGTTGATTATTAGTATAACAATTCAAAACATACAACCGAATAAATTGATAGGTATGAATAACCAAATCATTCATTTCAAAAACCAAGTTGTTGATAACTGGTAAGATCGTATCACAATTAAGAAGAATGGTTTTGAGTGAAATTTTGAAGGTTTTATATGCCGACTTTTCGTTATTCCTAAATTCCCTAAACTCCTCCTTTTTCTTTTTCTTCATTTTATATATATTATAAAGATTTTATTTTTAAGTTAAATTAAACGCAATATATTTAAATATAATGTATTTATAATTATTATATTCATAAATGGAAGACGATACTGATAATCCTGAACCGAAATATTGTTGTGATTATTGTAATTATAAATGTATTTATCCAGCACATTGGAAACAGCATATAGAAAGTGAAAAACACAAAAATAACGGAAAAAGAAAAACAAGAAGCGATAAGATTTTAGAACCCAAATGTAAGAACTGTGAATATAAAACAAATAATTTAACTTGTATGAAAGTCCATATTTTAACAAAGCATTCTAGTAAAGAAGATAGAAAAAAAGAATTTACATATTATTGTGATAAATGTGATTTTGGAACATATGCAGAAATATTATTTACACGACATTGTGAAACAAAGAAGCACAACGAATAAAAAAATATTTATTTTCTTCTTTTTGTAGTTTTAATTTTTTATATTTTCTTTTTTTGTTCGTTTTTCTCTTTACTTTTTTATTCGTGTTACATCCTAAACGCAAATCGCTTTGTAAAGTAGGGTCAAGTTTTTTACACCTTTCCTCATTTAAAACGCCCATTTTATTAGGCAAATTGATTTATCATTAAAGATTTACATAAATATTAATCATTTATAAACGAAAATATGTTTAAAAATAATACAAAATGACTTGTTTAATCATCTTCTTTTCTCTCTCTAAAATAGTTCATAATATCTTCTTTAAATTCTTCTTTAAAATGTTCTGTAGGTACTAATATTCCTTTTTCATCTGTAGTTAAATGAAGGTAAGGAGAATAATTATGTTTTATTAGAATTTCATTTCTCTCTACATATTTACGATTT
>TBL_comb47_HYPODRAFT_10008764_pt1 | contig 10262 bp, 12 predicted proteins | sample TroBogypolimnion_40_FD_10682 | JGI IMG/M metagenome (IMG submission 10682)
CGGTGGGCACAATTATCGTTGGAAATTCCATATCCTACACATTTGACACTTCGGAAGCGGGCGATATAAATTATAACGGGTCCTGCTTGTCAGCCACTACGTCAGCCGTTGAGGGTCACAATACAATTTTGTTCATTTCATTGGCGGTCGGAACATATGCCGACTGTACAATTTCGGTAACAGATTCTGCTGGTAACGGGTCGTCGCCGTTGTCAGTTTCTTCATTTACTGTTAATAACCCTGTGGTGCCGGTTGTTCCGACTGACTCGGGAAACGGCGGAGGTGGCGGAATACCGTCGTCGGGTAAATACCTGTCTCAAGATGCGATTAATTATATCATCCAATCGCTAAATCAAATTAAGCAATCAATGTATATTTTGTTTGGAGTCGGCTCCGAAACTGCAACAACCGGCGACGCTGGAACAAAGTCGCCTAGCGCCCCTGCGGGCTCGAGTTTGCAGTCATCAACAAAAGCCGGACAAGCAGTTATTGGAATATATCAGAAAATATTAAGCGCCATTTCGTCTTTAATCGGCTTGTTTACGCGATAGATAAAATAAACCAATTCGACAACAAAAAAAGGTCTTGACAAGGACCTTTTTTTCTAATAAGAATAGTGTACTAATAAAAATTAATCTTGGAAAATAAAATGACAATAAAACCATTATCTGATCATATACTAATTGAGCCAATTAAGGAGGAAGAAAAAACGAGGGCGGGAATTTTTTTGCCCGACACCGCCAATAAAGAGAAGTCCGAAGAAGGCAAAGTAATTGCTACGGGTCCGGGTAAAATAACAGAAGACGGAAAAATTATTCCAATGGCCGTGAAACCGGGTGACAGAGTTTTGTTTGCAAAATATGGACCGCATGAAATAAAAGTAGACAGCAAAGAATATTTAATTGCCGCCGAAAGCGATATTCTGGCAATATTAGAATAATTATCATGGCAAAACAAATTAAATACAGCGAAGACGCTCGCAAAATTTTAAAATCGGGGTTAGACAAAGTGGCTAACGCGGTTAAAGTAACCTTGGGGCCAAAGGGCAGGAATGTTGTTTTGGGTTCAGCTTATGGCTCGCCGACAATTACTAATGATGGCGTTTCAATCGCCAAAGAAATTGAACTTGAGGATGGCATTGAAAACATCGGCGCCGAAATTATCAAAGAAGTGGCCTCAAAAACTAACGATGTTGCCGGAGACGGAACAACTTCGGCTGTTCTGTTAACTCAGGCAATTGCCACAGAAGGCTTAAAAAATGTGGCTGCCGGAGCCAATCCTTTGGCGCTGAGAAAGGGAATTATCAAAGCCAAGGATGCCGTTATTGCCTCGCTTCGCGAAATGTCAAAACCAATCAGCACACGCGAAGAAAAAGCTCAAGTGGCGATTATTTCAGCGCAAGACACCGAAATGGGAAATTTAATTGCCGAAGTTATGGAAGAAGTTGGCAAAGATGGAGTAATTACAACCGAAGAATCAAAAACGTTCGGGCTTTCAAAAGAAATTGTTAAAGGTTTGCAGTTTGACAGGGGATATATTTCAGGATATATGGTTTCCAACTCTGAAAAAATGGAAGCCAGTTTGGAAGACCCTTATATTTTAATTACAGACAGAAAAATAAGTTCATTGCAGGAGATTTTGCCTTTATTGGAAAAAATGGTTAAAGCCGGAAAAAAAGAATTAGTGATTATTGCCGATGATGTTGACGGCGAAGCTTTAACAACTTTAATTGTAAATAAAATAAGAGGAATTTTTAACGCTTTGGCGGTTAAGGCACCCGGATTCGGTGACCGAAGAAGAGAAATGATGGAAGATATTGCCATTGTTACCGGCTCGGAAGTTGTTTCGGAAGATAAAGGAATGAAATTGGAAAATGTGGAAATTGAAATGCTGGGCCAGGCCAGAAGAGTAATTTCAACAAAAGAAAACACGACAATTGTTGAAGGTAAGGGTGCCAAAGAAAAAATTGAAGCTCGAATTGGCGCCATTAAAAATGAAATGAGTTTGGCGACAAATGAATTTGATAAAGATAAATTACAGGAAAGGTTGGCGAAGTTGTCGGGCGGAGTTGGCGTTATAAAAGTTGGAGCTGCCACCGAAGTTGAGCAAAAAGCCAAACAACACAAACTAGAAGATGCTTTGCATGCCACAAAAGCTGCCGTTGAAGAGGGAATTGTTCCCGGCGGAGGAGTAGCTTTATTACGCTGTTTGCCTGCCCTGAGCGTAGTCGAAGGGCAACTTGAGGGTGACGAAAAAACCGGATTAAATATTTTAAAAAGGGCCATAGAAGAACCGGTCAGACAAATTGCTGAAAATGCCGGAATTGACGGCGCGGTTGTTGTCCAAAAAGTTAAAGAGGGAACTGACGACTTCGGTTTTAATGCCGCCACAATGGTTTATGAAAATTTAATTAAAGCCGGAGTTGTTGACCCCACAAAAGTTACCCGAACAGCCCTGGAAAATGCCGTTTCCGCCGCCAGCATGTTGTTAACAACTGAAGTGGTAGTTTCAGAATTACCCAAAAAAGAAGGTTGTCCCAACCACGCCCCAAACCCAATGATGGGCGGCGACTACTAAAAATTTGACATAGTTATAGGGGGGGGTATTATTAATTAATATAATTTATTATCCGCTAAGGTGGAAAAACTAAATGAAAATAAAATTTTTAATATTCACAGTTATTTTAGCAACGGCATTTTTGTGTTTCGGTGGAGCAACAACAACGCATGCATTAACATTAGATCAACTTTTAACGCAAATTGCCAACCTGCAGGCTCAGTTAAAAGCTCTCCAAGGCAACCATGGTGGAGCAGGCGCTTGGTGCTATAATTTCAACACTAGTTTTGGCGTTGGAGCAAGCGGGAATGACGTAGCAAATTTACACGAAGCTTTAAAGGAAAACGGTGTATATGGAAATCTTTCAGGTTTTGGTACTTCTGATTTTGATGAAGACACAGCTGCACATGTTGTGCTGTTTCAAAATAAATATGGAATTACTGCTTCCGGCTATGTCGGCCCAACAACTATAGTAAAATTAAACGGTTTATATGGATGCAAGGTAAATTCAACACAACCATCAATAACAGTGACTTCTCCGAATGGGGGAGAACAATGGGCTCAAGGTTCAACGCATAATATCACGTGGACTTCTTCAGGATTGACGCAAGGAAATGATCAGCTTTTCATTAATTTAGATGCTCCGACTGGTATGCCATATAATGTTACTTCTGGCACTCAATTTCTTTCGCCCATTGTAAATAGTTACAGCTGGACTATTCCATCTACAATTCCCGTTGGTACAAATTATAAAATAGAAATAGGAGACACCTATGGCAAAGCACAAGGAATAACAATAGACGGCAAGAGCGCTAATTATTTTACCATTACCGCACAGTAAATAATTTTTGTTAATCAAAAACCGCCTTGTGAAAAATTCAAGGCGGTTTTTATTGTATAAATTGTATTATGGTAAGTTTTTTGCCACGTGGCAAAAAACTTACCATTTCAAAAACGGGGCCGAAAGTCCCCTTTTTGTTTAGCCCTGAGCGAAGTCGAAGGGTTGACTAAAACTACAATTTATCGTAATCTTTAAATCGTAGCAATCCCGCTACAAACAGCCCTTTGAAAGGACAAAATATGACAGCATTTAAAGTTGGAGATTCGGTTGTTTTTTTGCAAATGCCAAGCCCTGAAGAGGAAAAATTTATACGCATTGAATTAAGAAAGATGGGTCCAGGTCCATATAGACTAATTAAGGTGGTTAATCTTATTGGAACTGAGCTACACTGTAATTGTGGTGCTGGAAATGAAGATTTATGTCATGCAAAACATAGCTTCGGTTGTCCCGTAAAATTAGTTTTGCTTAAGAACAATCAAAATCAAAGAGTCATCTTATTGAACGAAGACGGTGTTAGGGGAGTATTCTCTGGATATTGGTTTGAGGAATATATAGCCAGCTAATGTCAAGGAAAAACTCAGTTGATGCCCTTCGCTTGTCGTTGGGCTTTTTTATTGTATAAATTTGTATTTTTGGTATACTTATTTAATGGAATGTCCAAATGATAAGGAATATTTAGAGAAAGTTTTGTTTCATAATGTGGAAGTGGATTACTGCCCAAGGTGTTTGGGTATTTGGTTGGACAAAGACGAATTGCGTCAGGCAAAAGATGATAAAGACAATGAATTAAATTGGATAGACGTTGATTTATGGCGCGACAAATCCAGGTTTCACGTTTCTCGGGGAGACAAGCATTGCCCTGTTGATAGGGCCGGTTTGCAGGAGGTCAGATATGACGAAGCAAAAACAAAAGTTGATTTTTGTAAAATGTGCCAGGGCGTTTGGTTGGATAGGGGTGAATTTAAGCAAATTATAAACTACTTGAAAAATAAATCCGACTACGAAATTTTGCATCATTACACTAAAAATCTCGTATTACAAATATGGGAAGTCTTTAATGGGCCCAAGGAGTTCCGCGATGAATTAGCCGATTTTCTAATGGTTTTAAAATTATTTAACTACAAGTTTGAGGCTCAGCATCCGCAGATAAATGCGCTTATTGAATCAACCTTGCCAAAGTAAAAAATGACAACAATATTATTGATTATATTATTGGTGGTAGTGCTTCTGGTGCTGTGGGTTATAGGAGCATTCAATGGCTTGGTGGTTTTAAAGAACCGGGCTAAAGAGGCTTTGTCCGATATTGATGTGCAGACAAAAAGAAGGTACGACTTAATCCCAAATTTGGTTGAAACTGTTAAAGGTTATGCCACGCATGAGCGAGAGTTATTTGAAAAGGTAACTCAGGCCAGAACGTCGGCCATGAGCGCTACGGGACTTGCCAACAAAGCAGAAGCTGAAAACGCATTGTCAGGCACTTTGAAAAGCTTGTTTGCCGTGGCCGAAAATTACCCAGATTTGAAAGCCTCAACAAATTTTTTGGCTTTACAAAATGAGCTTACTGATACCGAAGATAAAATTCAGGCCGCCCGAAGATTTTACAATGCCAATGTCAGAGATCTTAACATCAAGATAGAAAGCTTCCCGGGAAATATTATTGCAGGCTCTTTTGGATTTAAAAATATGGAATTATTCCAAACAACTAACGAGGCCGAAAAGCAACCCGTGGCAGTGAAATTTTAAAGATAGTTTCAACAATGGCAACAATATATACGCAAGCAGATTCAAACACGCGAAAAACCTGGTTTTTATTAACTGGGTTTTTGGTCTTAATTGTTGCTTTGGGATGGTTTTTTTCTTATATCGAAAATAGTAATTTAATTTTGTATTTTGCAATCATATTAAGCGTCTGCATGTCTTTTGGAAGCTATTGGTGGTCGGATAAAATTGTTTTATCAATGTATAGGGCGCAACCAATAGAAAAAAAAGATAATCCCGAGCTTTATAATGTTGTTGAAAACCTTTGCATAACAGCCGGTTTGCCGTTGCCCAAAATTTATATTATTCCCGAAATGCAACCCAATGCTTTTGCCACCGGGCGAAATAAAAATCACGCGGTAGTCGCTGTAACACAGGGGCTTTTAAACAGATTGGACAAGACAGAATTACAGGGAGTTTTGGCTCACGAATTGTCTCACATTGGAAACAAAGATATGTTGTTGTCGACGGTTGTGGCAGTTTTGGCCGGGACGATTGCAATTTTGGCTAATATGTTTTTGAGAATCAGTTTTTGGGGCGGAGGAAGAGGAAGAGACCGCAACAACAACTCGGGGGCGATTTTAATGGTGCTGGGAATTTTTGCGGCAATTTTAGCGCCAATTGCGGCAACTATAGTTCAACTGGCAATTTCAAGAAAAAGAGAATTTTTGGCCGATGCCGACGGCGCTTTGTTGACCCGCTACCCCGAAGGACTGGCCAGTGCTCTGGAAAAAATTTCGGCCGACCCGACACAAATGAAAATAACCAACGACGCCACCAGCTCTTTATTTTTTGATTCGCCCTACAAAGGAAAACAAAAAACAAATTGGTTTATCAAATTATTTGACACCCATCCACCGGTGGAAGAGAGAATCAGAATTTTAAGAGGAATGGAAGTTTAATATAAAATTATGAAGAAGGAAAGAATATACAAGCGCGAATTTGATAAGATTATGAAAAAAACGCTTGGGATAACTTCAAAAGAGCGAAATTACCTAGACCAAGCTTTTAGCAGCAGATTGGCTGGCGGATTAACTGCAGAAGGAGTAAGATATAAAATTGATGAATTGTTATACAGTAAGGAAAATATTGTTTCGCATCACCGACTGGAAGTTATAAAAGCAAACGTAATTGCTGAATTGAATAAAGAAGAAAAACCCGCACCGGTTCCAGTTAAGCCCATTACAAAGAAATAAATTAAAAATATGAAAATTGTAAAAGAGAAAATTGAAATTTCAGAATTAAAAGAAATGTCTGAAAAGATGTAAGGAATTATGTCGTCTAAGAGAAGTGCTTGTAGATTATTTCGTATATGATAATGTTTATTTATCCAGCGACGAAAAGTGGAATAGTTATTTCTATGCATTTAATTATGCTATGGCAATAAACAGATAAAAATTTGGAGGAGTCGCATAGTGGCCATTGCAACAGCTTGGAAAGCTGTGACCTTCACGGGTCCCGTGGGTTCGAGTCCCACCTCCTCCGCCAACACAATTTACTATCGGCAGACCCGAAGGCCTAGTAAAATAAAAAAACACCTGATAAGTGTTTTTTTATTGTGCCTGATATTTGGCAAGGATCCTTGCATGAATATCATTAAGTTCTTGTGGCGTGAACATAGAATTATATTTCCAAATTTTTCCTCCGGCTTTAAATGCTTGTAGATAGGTATCGCAATAAATTCTGGGGTTTATAACTAAAATACCGTCTACTTTTATCCAGCCGAGTCGCATATCATAATCATACGCGATTCCGTGACCAGATATACTTATCCATTGATGTGCGATCACGTTTCGCCATTTATGTATTCTATCTGATACGGTTGAGAATTTTGTGTTGTCAGTTGGTCCATCAACGAATTTCTCAAGGAAATCTTTATAATTTTTGAAATGGTCAGTTCTACCTCGACTATTGAGATTATTAAAAAATACTTCTCCGATGGTGAGCGCTACTGCATGTATGCCTAAAAATAAAAGTGTGGTCTGAAAGTTTGCAGGAGTAACTCTTATTTCATTGTTGAAATGATTATCTAAAGATTTTAATAGTGTTTCTATAGTTTCCACCGGACCATTATTCTGGAACCTTAATAATCGCTGTGATGCAGTTTCTGAATTGTGGGCGTTATTTTTTACCATAATTATTCATCTGCCTCAGTGTCATCTGGATATTCTTCGGGTATCGAAGGAGACCAGCCTGGTCTTGTTGGTTTGTTTTTATTCCAACCGTGAGCAGTTTTACCTTTAGTGGTGACTACCCCTGCCCCTCTATGGACTAATGCTCTAATTACCGCTTTTCTAGGATGATCTTCATCGTTTTTGCTTGCTGAAATTGCTGTCCAAAACAATGGCTGAATTGGTTTATCTAAAAGTTTTGCCCCCAACCACTTATCTAGAATTTCTGTTGATAAATTTCTTCGTGAACCATGATGGGGAACCTGAAAACGGTTTAGCCCAGGAAGTGAAATTCCAAGATTTATTGCATAGCTATGTGCCACTTCTAAAGCTTTTACTCCAGCGTCACCCGTAAGAAGTATTTTTTCTCCAACCAGTTCCGCATATTGGACTATGCTCATTTCATTTTCGTTAGCAGTTCCTTCTGTATCGCCTTTCAAATTTTCTTCACCCCAAGCTGATTTAATATAGTTGATAGCTTTTTTGAATAGTTGAGCAATTTTTTCTCCAATAGTTGTAGGATCGGGAGTTTTTTCTGAAGTGACAACTAAACTAAGATATTGATCAAGTGTGGGGGATAAGACTATAAATTTTCCAATTTGAGTTCCCTGAAAAACATTTTCTATTGATATTCCACGAGATGTCGCAATTTCTTCTAACTCCGCTACGTGTGGATAATCATCTTTCAACCGCTGGATTAGCCCATCTCTGGTATAAGGATACTCAAACATTGGCAATAAATTGTCTACATGTTCCCATGGTCGGTTCATCCATAAAATGCCAATTTCGCAATTTTGAATAATTGATTTTAAACCACACGCATGGTCAGCATCAGAATGGGTTAAAACCACATGGTCGATGAAATCTTTTTTATCGTAATAAGCATTTATGTGGTTGGTTATTTTATCACTATCTTCGGTGTGTCCACCATCTATAACGTGTACGGTTTCCACATTTACTTCGTCTCCGTAACGCACAGTGATTGCGTCTCCGCTTTTGCTATCACCGACTTCAAGAAAGTCTACTTCGTAAAAATCCATGTTAATTATTTTTTACTTATTTCAATCCTTTTGGTGATATAGCTTGTTTGTTTTCTATATGAATAAAGGAATAGAATTAAAAGTAAAACGATTAAAATATACAAATCTAAAGGTTTTAACCAGAGGAAGAAAGTTTCAATATATTTGTATGTTTTTAGTACCAATAATAATAGAAACATTGAACAAAATGTTCTATAAGTATTATTTACTTCTGAGAACATTTCAACTTGTGGGTCTTTCTTGGATGCGTATACAAAATCTTTGTAATCAGAAAATTTTAGGAAATTCATCTTTTTCAATACTGGTTCAATGAGCAAAGACCCAAACCTACTTATTATTAAACCAATAAAGTAATAGACGAAGAGTCCGACTATGATGTCTTGTTGGATAAAAGGATAAGCTAAAAACTTTTCGGCGATAACAGCAAAAATTATCCCTGGTAGCAGGTAATTAAAGAGGTTGTATGAAGATAGTTTTTCTAAAAAATCCATTGTTTTCCATTTTATTTTACCCCTTCAATAATATTTTGTAAAGCCTAATCAACCGCTATTGTTAGAATTTTATCTTTATACGTGATTCTCGATCTTAGATTCCCTAACAGCTCTCGCTTTTCAATCATGGATCCTTCCTTGAGGAGATATTTGGCATAGTTGCGTATGTCTGTGTCCGGATCCGTTTTCACTTTTTCTTTGTCGGTAGCTCCGAGCACGGACCTTTGGAAAATATTGAATCTTTTTATCTCGTCCTCAAGCTTGGCACGCATTCCGAGTTCGTTGATATTCAGTTGGTCAAGGATTTTCAGCAGTTCGGTAATCAATTCCTCCTCCCTGATGTATTTATTTTTGCAGTTGCGATCCTTAGCCCTGCCGCAACCATAATATATATAGTGAGCCGATGTTCCATCTTTCAACACTTTCCATTTTTCTTCAGCACAGATTGTTGATCCGCAATATCCGCAGGTAAATAATTTGGTAAAGGAAAATTCTTTATTCTGTCTAACAATCTGGTCACGTTTCAATTGAGCTTTTGCTTTCTCAAATAATTCTTGAGTGATCAGTGGTTCGTGCTTGCCCTGATACCAGTTGCCACTGGCTTTAGGAAATTCGAACATTCCATAATAGAATGGGTTATCCAAAATTCGGTAAATTCCTGAAAGTGTAAGTGGCTTATTGCCTCTTGTATAGAAATTCAGTTCGAATTTCAGCCAGTTGTAAAGCTTCCTGCCAGAATAGCTCTCATTGGCAACCCGCTCGAACATTCTTTTCACAATCGGCGCTCGAGCAGGGTCAACAATTAGCTGACACTTCTTATCCATTAACCGTTGGTTTAAATATCCTAACGGAGCCATGGTTGGCCAGAAACCCATTTCAACTCTTGCTCTCAGTCCTCGCTTAACATTAACTCCTCGATTATCGTTTTCCAACTTCGCTTGCGATCCTAAAATCATCAGTAAGAATTTTTCGCTAGGGGAGTTAGTAAATTTTTGGCCGTATGTTCTGATTTCGGAAAGTTGTCCGGCATCCATTAAATCCACGATTTTTCCGAGGTCGCCTGCATTTCTTGAAATTCTATCTGGTGCCCAAGTCAGGATTCCATTGAATTTACCTTGCCTAATTTCGTCGATAATTTCATTGAACACTGGCCTCTGTCCGGTTTCCTTGGCCGAGTGCGATTCACGCTTCATTGTTACCACCTCCAGATTTTCCTTTTCAGCCAGCAGAAGCATTTCTTTTATCTGACTGTCTATGGAAAGCACCTGTCTTTCCTCTGACTCAGTGCTTTTTCTGGCGTATAGACAATATTTAACGGGTGGGGCGATTACCGCCACACCGCTTTTGGTTTGCATTGTTCCTTGTTGCATAATTTTGTTTTTTACTATTAATTTAACCTCTTGGG
>TBL_comb47_HYPODRAFT_10008766_pt1 | contig 10259 bp, 9 predicted proteins | sample TroBogypolimnion_40_FD_10682 | JGI IMG/M metagenome (IMG submission 10682)
GGGGCCCACCGCACTCGGCCCGCCGGTCAGCGGTGGAGTCTGGGCGGCGGCCCACGAAACATAGTTGCCGCTGGTGCCAAATGAGGTATCCGTCAATCTGAAGTTGCTGATGGTTGGGAAAAAAGCCATTCCCTGGATCTCTAACCCATACATGAACAGATGTGGGGGATCCCACCGCATCTAGCACCGCACCTGACAGCGTGCCCAGACCGCTGCTCATCGACGTCGAGGTTTTCCAGGGTGAAACGGTGGTGTCCAAAACAAGCTCGAAATTGCTGTCCAACTCCCCGGGGTGGCCCCAATACCCATTGCCGGCTCCAGCAGTAGTGAAGGATGACTCAACGATGCCACCATTGTAATCCCTCCTCACGGAACCACTCCCCAACCAAGTTCCGGAAACCCAAAAGCCGTCAATCAGAGTGCCGGCGTCATAGGTTTTATCTGCTTGAGCATAAGGCGAGAAGCCAATGAGGCAGTTGTTCAGGCTGGCGTCAGGATTGTTCAAGGACAATGAGAGCGTGTAAACGTGGCCGGCTGCCGGCGTGAAGTCCAGTGTGGTCCTGGGGAACTGGCCGCTACAAGCGGTGGTGCCGTAGAGCACGCTCCCCGACGAGATCGTGAACAATGCGCTATCCGCCGGCGTCAGCCCGTCACTCGTTGCGGTCAGCCGCCAGCGCGGAGGTGGTGATGGTGCATGCGCCGTCCAGGAGTACTCCGGTCCCGATCAGCGTCCCACCAGTGCCGCTGTCAAACAGTTCCACTGTGCCGCCGATGGCAGTGACGGGGTCTACGGCCACATCGAAGCTCAACGAATCGCCGTAAGCCGAAGGATTGGAAGAGCCAGAGTTGAGGGTCACCGTGGTCGTTGTCACGGTCAACACGGCGGGCCCGAGGACACTGACATTGTCCACGAAGGCGCCGTCGTTGTCGCCGCATGCCCGTCCCGAATGCGCAACACCACGCCGCCGGAGTAGCACACCCACACCGCGTCGTCGGCGTCTAACAACATGAACCGCTCCCCGCCATCCCCGCCCCCGCAATTTCCGGACCGACCACCATCGTCGTCACCCCCTGATCCACTCAGAGCACCACGCCAAAATCCTTCGCCACCCACAAGCGGCCGTGCCGGTCGGCCACCAACGCCTTGATCCCGCCCGCCGGTGCCCCGGCCGCCGTCACCGGGAACGGCTCGAACCGCACGCCGTCGAACCGCTCCAAACCGGTCTTGGTGGCCACCCACAAAAACCCGTCGGGCGTTTGCTCGATGCCCACCACCGTGTTGTCCGGCAAGCCCTCGTCGGACTGCCAGTTGCGCACGACCCACGGTGGCGTCGCCGCGGCCGGCACCATCCCCATGGCCAGCAGCGCCAGTGAGAGCAAAGCCGTGGACCAATTCGCGTGGGTCACACCACAGCCTCTGAGCGAGGGCGGCGGCCAACGCAAGCGAATCGCTCTCAGTGTGCTGTGTGTTGCTACAATTCCATGATCCTCAGTCTTCATTGTGCTTGCACGCGGACGAAGAGTTTGCCGGCGACCGGTGCGGTGCTGACATGCTCCGTCACCGCCTGGACGTCGCCGCTGGTGGTAACGGCGACCTCGGTGGCACCGGCGTCCAGCGCCCAAACTCCGAGGGTGGTGGAGGTATACACCAGGCCGTAGATGTCGCGCGCCACCAGAGGGACCATCGACAGGCCCATCAGGGCGTAATCCGGCAGGGTGAAATGACAGTTGGCATCACTTGGGAAAGCCAGGGTGGGCATGACACTCATGTTGCCAGAATGGAGAAGTGGCAACGTCCGTTGCACGTCGCGCAGCATGTCGCTGGTGAAGGTGCCGCTCGCCCCGCAGCCGGAGGCATACACCTGGAAAAGATAATAATACCTCAGGTTTGGCATGTCCTGTTTCGAGGCCGCCGACATGTCCAGGAAGTTCTGCTGATAATATGTATAATCCCAGTCCAAGTTCCCTCCCCAATTCGACAGGTCGGCTTCTCCCTGATGCCACAGCGCGCCGCGGATGCCATGCGTGAGTTTGGACGCCGCCACCCGGGCGATCAAATTGGCATAATTGGCATAGATCGAATAGCGGCTTATCGAATAGCGGCTTCCCGCCGCGTATTGGTCCGCGGGATTGGCCTGGTGCTGGTCGATCCGGGTGCCGCCCACGGCCCCGCTGAGGATGCAGATCGGGATGCCATAGGTCTCCATCAGATTGCGGGCCAGCGACATGCCCCAGACACCGATGCCAGGCTGGACGGTGACCTTGGCGATTCCCCAAGCACCGTTGAGGGGAGCGCCGCTCTCGCCGCTCTCGCCATAGGTGCGGATCCAGGTGCTGGAATAATTTCCCAACTCCGGATAGGTGGCGGCTTGGTTGTAGTAGTCATAGGCCACGGCATTGGACTGGCCGTCGATGATATAGGCATCGCCGCAAACCAAGTCGGTGACTGTGGCGGTCACGGTATCGGTGGAGCCGGATCTCGTGCCAAACTCTATCCGGTAAGTGGACAATCCCGCAGTAATCGGCACAGTGAAGGCATAGGCTCCGCCGCCGGTTGGGGTCTGGCGGAAGGTGCTCCCGTATTGGGCCTCTGTCCCTGACTCAGGCGTGGCATAGACTTTTAAAAACGCCGCGGCGGCCGCGGCCTGGGTGCCGTTGTAATAGATCGTGCCTTGCCCGTCGTGCCGTCCCGGGCGAAAAATTGGCCGGTGACGGGCTTTTCGGTGGCACCCGGCGTGCGTTGCACCCAGGCATCGGTGGCGGGTTCCTGGATGGTGATGGTTTTGCCGCCGGTGGCATCCGCGGCGACCGTCGCGGTGCAGGTGTAACTGCCGATGATCGCCGGCGGAGTGCTGCTCGCCGGGTAGGGTGTGCCGCCGGTGCCCACATAACTGAACTCCAAGGCACCGGTCGAGCCGCCCGTGGTGGCGGTGTTAGGTCCTTGGGACGATCCATTGAAAAAGAAACCGGTGGCGCCAGTGACCGTCACGCTTGGCGTCGCCTTGTTGACGGTTTGGGTGGACAAGGCGCTTGACGTGCTAGTGACATAGGTGCCGTCGCCGATATAGACGGCCACGATGTTGGCGTGGCTGCCTGCGACCAGTGTGGTGGTGTTGATGGTGCAGGTGCCGCCGGTGAGGGAAGCGCTGCCGAGGGTCGTACCGCAGGATCCGCCGTCCTTGAGGGTGACAGTGCCGGTCGGGGTGCCGGAACTTCCGCCCACGGTCACATCGAAGCTCAACGCCGCGCCGTAGGTCGAAGTTGTGCTGGTGCCCGAGTGGCGAACCAGCGTGGTCGTTGAAGCGGCCGTGCCGATGGACGTGCTGCCGGTGACACTGACCTTGTCCACAAAAATCCCGTCATTGTCGCCGTGGCTACCATCAATGACGCCCGTGTAATTGTTTCCTACGGTGACCGCGAAACTCTGGGAGAGTGTAGGTGCCGCTTGTGCCGTAAAGGTTAAACAGGCAAGCGCCGTCCGGGGCGGTCATACCCCAGGCCGAAGCCTTGAAATACCAGCCTATTCCCGCCGAAGCGGTCCATCCTGTCAGGTTGGCCGTATTGCCAGCCGCCACGGAAAGCTGGCCCGACGTCGCCGACGGAGCAGGAGTGCCTTCCTCAAAGCTGCCGTTCAGGATAAACTCCGCGGCGGGAACCGGAGTGATGAAAAGGCCCGGCGCCAGCGCCGGGGCGAGGCCGGTGCGAATGCGGTGGAGTGGCCTTTGCGGGTACATGAGGTGGTTAGCGAATGGAGTGTCAGGGGCCGGGGAGGCAGAGGCAGGCTCGAACAATACTGGGGCCTGGTTTCATGATTGGTCCTGCTTTCTTGGGTGGGAATTCCATTTGCTTCCTGCCAGATACGAAACGTGGGAATTGTGGAGTACGCCACCCAGCGTCGTCAATTACGACATTTAAGAAAATAATAGAGCATCAGGAATTCGGTAACAATGGCCGCCACGCCGATGCTTTCCGGCATGAAAGTGCCGTGTGCATGCCCCTGCCAGACAAACAGGCCGTTGGGCAACTCCCGGCTCTTGAACCATGCCTTTGGGACGACAGGCGGCGGGTGTTGGCTTTCAAACATGTCACTCTATCCACCGTTCTGTTTTTGTTGGACTTGTCCCGGTTTTGAGAGAGGAAAGTTCGAGTGCCACCACTGAGTATCTTGGCATCTTGAGTTCCAGGCGCCCGCCCTCGTCCACTGTGGGTTGCTCTTCGCGCTCGAGGAAGATGGTTTGCCGTGGCCTAACATCGTTGGCAACCAGTCCTTTCGATGGTCCGCACGGGATGAGGAACGATGCGCACACAGGTTGCGTCAGATCCTTTGCGATGAGGAACCGCACGGAGGCTCCAAACGGTTGTGCCATATGGTGGCGAAGTACTCAACGGCCTTGTCCACGTGATTTTTGTCCACATCGCAGACCGCCACCACATCGCCGAAGTTGCGGGCGAGCAAGGTAGGATCACAATCCGAGAAATCCCCTGATCCAACGAAAAGCCGGTGAAATCCCGATCTGAGAATCGAGACAAGACAAGTTTCGGTTGATACTTTATTGATACTTTTCTCTGCGCAACCCTGCATTTACGACCCTATTCCTGCATGGCGTTGCAGGTTTATAATTCGATCACTCAATTGAAAATAAATGATTTCCAGGTGGGCCCGCAGGGATTTGAACCCTGGACCAAGGGATTATGAGTTGTTTTCAGGGGCTGCGCGAGACTTTTCCTAACGCAATCAGACTGCACGTTAATGAACTTGTTTTCAATGGGTTGTGAAAATTTCCGAGTGAAACCTGGTCGATTCCCGTCGAGTAATGCGCGTTCTGGATTGACCTATAATTGGCCTAGGCGATATTGCGGTTTCAGCCGTTGATGGACAAGCCAAAAAAACAATCCAGCAAAGCCAACCTGTTCCACATCTATCGCCAACCGGGCAGTCGCTTCTATTCGGTTAGGTTGATGGTGGAGGGGAAACGTAGGCGTTTTTCCACCGACCAGACCAGCTTGAAGAGTGCAAACTCGAAGGCGGCGGCCATCATGGCCGACATCAAGAGCCGTGGGTTTGAGACGGCTATCCGTCTTCACAGTCGTCGCCGGGCCGAGATTCCGTCCGATCCAACCATTGACGAATTCGTCAGCCTGTATCGGACCATCACCACCACGGCGGATTCGCCACCCAGCCGGATTTCCAGCGAACGCTACATCCGGTCTCTTGAGCGCGTGTGCCAGAGCGCCGGGGTGAAACGCATCCGGCGCCTTGATGCCGCAGCCGTGGAGCGTTACAAGGACTCCTACATTCAGACCGCCTTGCCCGCCAAGGATTCCGGTGCCAAGAAGAAAAAGACGACCTTGAAGCAGCGGGATGCGACTAGCGTCAGGACGACACTCAACGGGATTCTTCGCAACGCCGCGGCGATGTTCTCGCAGAGCCTGCTTGCGGCCTACCAATTGCGAGGCCTGGCGCTGACGAGTCCCTTCACGGGTGCCAAGCTGCGACGGATTGCTATCAAAGCCTACTCTCCCTTGCCAAGGGATCTGCTCGATCGGATCTGGCTATCAGCCGCATTGTTGCGCGACGGCGACCCGCAAGCTGATGAACCGGCCTCCGAGGGGGGCAAGCGCTCCAAGAATGCAATCGATTTTAGAGTGCCTCACCCTGACGTGTTCGCCATTTTCCTGCTGGAACTCGGGCTGGGACTCCGCCGCAACGAAGCCGACAAGGCTGAATGGTCCTGGGTCAACGAAGGGGCTGATGAACGCAGGTTTCTCGAAGTTCGTGAAACGGACGTCTTCACCCCGAAATCAAAACAGTCGCGGGTAATCCCTATCGATCCGGCCATCTGGCTGGCACTCAACGAGGTCAAGTCCGACGCCCGTTTCATCGTACCAGGCCCCAAGCAAAAGCCGAAGCGGGCAGCCGACGGCACCAAGAGCGCCGTCTATCGGTGTGATCGGGCGCATCGTATCTTGGTGACTTGGTTGCAGAAGGCGGGCGTCAGCGATGCAAAACCATGCCACTCGCTCAGGAAGGAATTCGGGTCGTATGTTGCCACCAGCTTCAGCCTGTTCCACGCGCAGAAACTCCTCGGCCATTCCACCCCTGCCGTGACCTCAGCCTACTACGCCAGCCTCACCGACCTCCCCCACCTCCAAAACTCCCGCATGGGGCGCAGCGAAAGCCAGCCATGAGTATTGACAAGCCGACCACGAAGCAAACCAGAGTGCCACGGAAACAGACAGCCAGAACCAATTCATCCTCGGCTGGTGAGCGGGTGCCGGGCGATAAGCTGAGGAGACCAGTGATCTGGCTGTTTTTGGGGCTTGATTGTGTCTAGTTCCTACGAGCCGCCGCTGCTTCCACCGTCGCCGAGGTGCGGGATGCCCAGAGAAACTCAACGCGCAAGCTCGCCTGTCACGCAAGCCCGGCAATACAGAACCCTCCATCACCAAAACCACGCCGCACCCGAATGCCCAAGTCCCCATGATTTGGACCGGTCCACCTCACGTCTTCAACTAGGACAGCGCGGCGGAGAGTTTTTCCACCTGCGTTGTATCGTCTCGCGCTGCTGCCCCCGAGGTGACAGCTTCGGGGATGAACAAACCTAAAGACAATACAACTCGGCGTGCCTATTCGATGGAAGAAACCGCAGCCTTTTTCGGCAAAGGTCGGGGTGCCGGAACTTCCGCCCACGGTCACATCGAAGCTCAACGCCGCGCCGTAGGTCGAAGTTGTGCTGGTGCCCGAGTGGCGAACCAGCGTGGTCGTTGAAGCGGTCGTGCCGATGGACGTGCTGCCTGTGACACTGACCTTGTCCACAAAAATCCCGTCATTGTCGCCGTGGCTACCATCAATGACGCCCGTGTAATTGTTTCCTATGGTGACCGCGAAACTCTGGGAGAGTGTAGGTGCCGCTTGTGCCGTAAAGGTTAAACAGGCAAGCGCCGTCCGGGGCGGTNATACCCCAGGCCGAAGCCTTGAAATACCAGCCTATTCCCGCCGAAGCGGTCCATCCTGTCAGGTTGGCCGTATTGCCAGCCGCCACGGAAAGCTGGCCCGACGTCGCCGACGGAGCAGGAGTGCCTTCCTCAAAGCTGCCGTTCAGGATAAACTCCGCGGCGGGAACCGGAGTGATGAAAAGGCCCGGCGCCAGCGCCGGGGCGAGGCCGGTGCGAATGCGGTGGAGTGGCCTTTGCGGGTACATGAGGTGGTTAGCGAATGGAGTGTCAGGGGCCGGGGAGGCAGAGGCAGGCTCGAACAATACTGGGGCCTGGTTTCATGATTGGTCCTGCTTTCTTGGGTGGGAATTCCATTTGCTTCCTGCCAGATACGAAACGTGGGAATTGTGGAGTACGCCACCCAGCGTCGTCAATTACGACATTTAAGAAAATAATAGAGCATCAGGAATTCGGTAACAATGGCCGCCACGCCGATGCTTTCCGGCATGAAAGTGCCGTGTGCATGCCCCTGCCAGACAAACAGGCCGTTGGGCAACTCCCGGCTCTTGAACCATGCCTTTGGGACGACAGGCGGCGGGTGTTGGCTTTCAAACATGTCACTCTATCCACCGTTCTGTTTTTGTTGGACTTGTCCCGGTTTTGAGAGAGGAAAGTTCGAGTGCCACCACTGAGTATCTTGGCATCTTGAGTTCCAGGCGCCCGCCCTCGTCCACTGTGGGTTGCTCTTCGCGCTCGAGGAAGATGGTTTGCCGTGGCCTAACATCGTTGGCAACCAGTCCTTTCGATGGTCCGCACGGGATGAGGAACGATGCGCACACAGGTTGCGTCAGATCCTTTGCGATGAGGAACCGCACGGAGGCTCCAAACGGTTGTGCCATATGGTGGCGAAGTACTCAACGGCCTTGTCCACGTGATTTTTGTCCACATCGCAGACCGCCACCACATCGCCGAAGTTGCGGGCGAGCAAGGTAGGATCACAATCCGAGAAATCCCCTGATCCAACGAAAAGCCGGTGAAATCCCGATCTGAGAATCGAGACAAGACAAGTTTCGGTTGATACTTTATTGATACTTTTCTCTGCGCAACCCTGCATTTACGACCCTATTCCTGCATGGCGTTGCAGGTTTATAATTCGATCACTCAATTGAAAATAAATGATTTCCAGGTGGGCCCGCAGGGATTTGAACCCTGGACCAAGGGATTATGAGTTGTTTTCAGGGGCTGCGCGAGACTTTTCCTAACGCAATCAGACTGCACGTTAATGAACTTGTTTTCAATGGGTTGTGAAAATTTCCGAGTGAAACCTGGTCGATTCCCGTCGAGTAATGCGCGTTCTGGATTGACCTATAATTGGCCTAGGCGATATTGCGGTTTCAGCCGTTGATGGACAAGCCAAAAAAACAATCCAGCAAAGCCAACCTGTTCCACATCTATCGCCAACCGGGCAGTCGCTTCTATTCGGTTAGGTTGATGGTGGAGGGGAAACGTAGGCGTTTTTCCACCGACCAGACCAGCTTGAAGAGTGCAAACTCGAAGGCGGCGGCCATCATGGCCGACATCAAGAGCCGTGGGTTTGAGACGGCTATCCGTCTTCACAGTCGTCGCCGGGCCGAGATTCCGTCCGATCCAACCATTGACGAATTCGTCAGCCTGTATCGGACCATCACCACCACGGCGGATTCGCCACCCAGCCGGATTTCCAGCGAACGCTACATCCGGTCTCTTGAGCGCGTGTGCCAGAGCGCCGGGGTGAAACGCATCCGGCGCCTTGATGCCGCAGCCGTGGAGCGTTACAAGGACTCCTACATTCAGACCGCCTTGCCCGCCAAGGATTCCGGTGCCAAGAAGAAAAAGACGACCTTGAAGCAGCGGGATGCGACTAGCGTCAGGACGACACTCAACGGGATTCTTCGCAACGCCGCGGCGATGTTCTCGCAGAGCCTGCTTGCGGCCTACCAATTGCGAGGCCTGGCGCTGACGAGTCCCTTCACGGGTGCCAAGCTGCGACGGATTGCTATCAAAGCCTACTCTCCCTTGCCAAGGGATCTGCTCGATCGGATCTGGCTATCAGCCGCATTGTTGCGCGACGGCGACCCGCAAGCTGATGAACCGGCCTCCGAGGGGGGCAAGCGCTCCAAGAATGCAATCGATTTTAGAGTGCCTCACCCTGACGTGTTCGCCATTTTCCTGCTGGAACTCGGGCTGGGACTCCGCCGCAACGAAGCCGACAAGGCTGAATGGTCCTGGGTCAACGAAGGGGCTGATGAACGCAGGTTTCTCGAAGTTCGTGAAACGGACGTCTTCACCCCGAAATCAAAACAGTCGCGGGTAATCCCTATCGATCCGGCCATCTGGCTGGCACTCAACGAGGTCAAGTCCGACGCCCGTTTCATCGTACCAGGCCCCAAGCAAAAGCCGAAGCGGGCAGCCGACGGCACCAAGAGCGCCGTCTATCGGTGTGATCGGGCGCATCGTATCTTGGTGACTTGGTTGCAGAAGGCGGGCGTCAGCGATGCAAAACCATGCCACTCGCTCAGGAAGGAATTCGGGTCGTATGTTGCCACCAGCTTCAGCCTGTTCCACGCGCAGAAACTCCTCGGCCATTCCACCCCTGCCGTGACCTCAGCCTACTACGCCAGCCTCACCGACCTCCCCCACCTCCAAAACTCCCGCATGGGGCGCAGCGAAAGCCAGCCATGAGTATTGACAAGCCGACCACGAAGCAAACCAGAGTGCCACGGAAACAGACAGCCAGAACCAATTCATCCTCGGCTGGTGAGCGGGTGCCGGGCGATAAGCTGAGGAGACCAGTGATCTGGCTGTTTTTGGGGCTTGATTGTGTCTAGTTCCTACGAGCCGCCGCTGCTTCCACCGTCGCCGAGGTGCGGGATGCCCAGAGAAACTCAACGCGCAAGCTCGCCTGTCACGCAAGCCCGGCAATACAGAACCCTCCATCACCAAAACCACGCCGCACCCGAATGCCCAAGTCCCCATGATTTGGACCGGTCCACCTCACGTCTTCAACTAGGACAGCGCGGCGGAGAGTTTTTCCACCTGCGTTGTATCGTCTCGCGCTGCTGCCCCCGAGGTGACAGCTTCGGGGATGAACAAACCTAAAGACAATACAACTCGGCGTGCCTATTCGATGGAAGAAACCGCAGCCTTTTTCGGCAAATGTAACGCTCCGCACTAATCGCGGGGAATCGGGTGCGTTGGATTTCGGATTAATCTCGGGGTTGGCGTAACGGGATCCGTTGGGAAGGCGGTGATATCCCGCATGGCAGGCCGACGGAGCGCAGGGC
>TBL_comb47_HYPODRAFT_10008767_pt1 | contig 10258 bp, 7 predicted proteins | sample TroBogypolimnion_40_FD_10682 | JGI IMG/M metagenome (IMG submission 10682)
TGCAAAAAGAAATCTTTGAGCAGCCTAGAGCCATTGGTGACACGCTTGCTAATATCACTGACTTTGGCCCTGAACTGTTTGAGGCTAAACCAGAAGACTGGAAAGCTTTCGAGCAAATTTTGATCTTGGCTTGCGGCACCAGTTACTACTCTGCATGTGTTGCTAAATATTGGCTAGAGGATATTGCTGGAATTCCAACTCAAGTAGAGATTGCGAGTGAGTATCGCTATCGCACAACCGTACCTAATCCAAAAACATTGATAGTGGTGGTTTCACAATCAGGTGAGACAGCAGATACCTTGGCGGCATTACGTCATGCCAAGAGCTTGGGTCATCACTTTACATTGGCTATATGTAACGTAGCTAGTAGCGCTATGGTTCGTGAAACTGATTGGCATTTCTTGACTAAGGCTGGTGCTGAAATCGGCGTTGCTTCAACTAAAGCATTTACTACGCAGCTTTTAGCGCTTTATCTCTTGGCCGTTTCGATTGCTAAACGTGATGGCAAAATTTCTCCAGAAAAAGAGAAAGCGCTCCTGCGTGACTTGCGACATCTACCAAAAGCATTGCATGCGGTATTAGCGCTTGAGCCGCAAATCATTGCGTGGAGTGATGCTTTTGCCAAATGTGAAAATGCCCTATTCCTTGGCCGTGGAATGCACTACCCAATTGCGCTTGAAGGNGCATTAAAGCTCAAAGAGATTTCCTATATTCATGCTGAAGCTTACCCAGCTGGCGAGTTAAAGCATGGTCCGCTAGCTTTAGTAACAGACAAGATGCCAGTCGTTACTGTTGCACCAAATGACGCCTTGCTGGAGAAACTCAAATCCAATATGCAAGAAGTCAAAGCACGCGGTGGCAAGCTATATGTTTTTGCTGATCAAGATACTCACATCTCCACTAGTGAAGGTATCAATGTCATCAAGCTGCCTGAACACTACGGCAACCTCTCCCCTATATTGCACGTAGTTCCTCTACAGTTGTTGGCTTATCACACGGCCTGCGCACGCGGCACTGATGTCGATAAACCCAGAAATCTAGCAAAGAGCGTTACGGTTGAATAATTTTTCACCCGTTTGACATTCATCTCAAATAGTATAAAAAATTCATCAGGTAAATCAGGGCTTTACGAAGCCCTGATTGCATTTCTGTGTTCAAATAACTCTTGTAAAAGAGGATATTTGTTGCAATCTATGTTTCTGTCGATACCCCTGCTGCCCCGTTCTTATTTGCTTGTGCTGATTTGTGCAGGTGTACTTTCTGCGTGCGCAGTTGGGCCAGACTTTAAGCAGCCCGAAGCGCCCAAGACCTCTTCTTATACAGAAACCCCATTAACGAAGACGCTCACTACTGCACCTGGCGTGCCAGGCGGCACGAGTCAAGAGTTTGTTGAGGGTGCAGATATAGAGGCGCAATGGTGGGAGCTTTATAAATCTCCCGAGCTTGATGCCCTTATCAAAAAAGCGCTTGAGCAGAATCCAAATTTAGGTGCAGCAGACGCAGCATTGCGGGCTGCCCAAGAAAATGTCAACGCACAGATTGGTGGCCAGTACTTTCCAGCAATTGGTCTTGGTGCAAACGCCATAAGACAGAAACAGCCGTCAGCCGTATATGGCATGAATTATGGTTCCGATACTTACAACCTCTACAACACCACAGTGAATGTGACTTATAAGTTGGATGTATTTGGTGGGGCTCGTAGAGCAGTTGAAGGCGCGCGTGCACAGGCAGAGGTTGCACAGTTTCAATTAGAGGGCGCTTATCTTTCGTTAACGGCTAACGTAGTGACGAGTGCCGTGAAAGAGGCCGCACTGCGTGCGCAGATGCAAGCCACAGAAGAAATTCTGAAAGCCCAAACGAATCTTGCCGAAGTAACTGAGAAGCAGTTAATCATTGGTACGGTTTCAAAAGTAGATGTCACTTCACAGAGAACCTTAGTATCGAATTCTCAAGTAGATCTTTTTAATTACGAAAGAAACCTTGCATTTGCACGTAATCAATTAGCAGTTTTGGTTGGTGAAATTCCAAGTAATGCCAATATTGCAAAGTTTGATCTGGCCAATTTACATTTGCCAGATAAGCTGCCTCTATCGGTACCTTCAAGCCTGGTGCGGCAACGTCCTGATGTGCGGGCGGCTGAAGCCCAGTTAAAAGCTCAAAATGCTTTCGTGGGTGTTGCAACAGCAAACTTATTGCCGCAATTTAATATCACGGGAGCTATTGGTGCGGCCGCGCTGACATCTAACGGACTGTTTGGGCCGAACTCTGCCTTATGGAGTTTGGGTGGAGGCATCTTGCAGCCTTTATTCCAGGGTGGTGCATTGCTGGCACAACGTCGTGGAGCCATTGCAAACTATGAGCAAGCCGCATTTCAATATCAGGCAACTGTCTTAAACGCATTCCAAGAAGTTGCTAATTCCTTGCGCGCACTAGAAACCGGCGCTCAAGCACTCAAAGCGGCATCAGACGCAGAACGTTATGCCTACGAAACTCTAGACTTAGTGCAACAACAGTACAAACTTGGCACAGCCAGTTACTTAGCAGTGCTTTATTACCAAAATCAGTATCAACAAGCAAAAGTGAAATCGGTTGCAGCACAAGCAACTCGCTTCTCAGATACGGCAGCCTTATTTGCAGCATTGGGTGGCGGCTGGTGGAATCGTGAAGGCCCTGCTTTTAAACCAAAAGACATAGCGAACAAAGATCAAAATGAAACTTCTGGAAAAAATTAAGAACAAGCTTATTGCATGGGTTCTTGCCTTGTGGGCATGGATGCAACGTAAAGCAATTGAATGGAAATTGCGCGAGAGAGCAATTGCTCTTTGGGAAAAGGCTAAAGCCTTTTGGGCGCGTATGGGTCAGAAGTGGCGCGGTACCAAAGCTCATGACAAGCTCATGGCGATGGAGCCCTTGCAACGTCGTATGACCATCATGCTTTGTGGCGTATTTTTATTGTTAGGTTTGATTTTTGCATTTAATCAGCTGAAGACCTTCATGATTAAGCATTTCATTGCGGGTATGGGATTGCCTCCTGCAACGGTATCCACCATGGTAATTGCTAATGCAGAGTGGCAGCCAAAGTTAACCAGCGTAGGTAATGTTCGTGCATTTAGGGGTGTTGACCTCAGCACTGAGATTGGTGGCTTAGTACAGAGTGTGCCCGTAAAGTCAGGTCAAGATGTTAAAGAGGGCGAACTCCTCATTAAATTAAATGATGCATCTGATGTCGCTCAGCTGAATTCTTTAAAGGCAATGTCTGATCTAGCCAAAGTCATTAATGAGCGTGATAGACAACAGTTAGCTATTCAAGCAATTAGTAAGAACGTATTTGATACGAGTGCTGCTGATTCGAAATCAAAGCAAGCGCAAGTTGAGCAGCAAACAGCTTTGGTAGCAAAGAAAAATCTCAAAGCGCCATTTAGTGGTCGTGTAGGCATTGTGTCTATTAACCCAGGACAGTACGTAAATCCTGGCGATAAGTTGCTAACACTACAAACCTTAGATCCTATTTTTGTGGATTTCAACTTGCCGCAAAATAACGCTGAGCTCATTCAGGTTGGGCAGGAGGTTGTTGTTACCACTGATGCATTTAAGGACGCGAGCTTCACAGGTAAGATTACTGCGATTAGTCCAAAGGTCGATACTAATACCCGCAATATTCAAGTGGAAGCGCAACTCGCCAATCCGGATAAGAAAATTCTGCCAGGCATGTTTGCTAATGTGAATATCAAGCTAGGCGATCAAGTGAAATACTTGACCTTACCGCAGACAGCGGTGACCTATAACCCATATGGATCAACAGTCTTTATTGCTAAACCTACTGGCAAGAAGGATAAGCAAGGCAATCCAGCGCTTGAGGCGCAACAGGTATTTGTAACCACTGGATTGACTCGTGGTGATCAAGTAGCTATTTTGAAGGGCATTGATGAAGGTGCAACGGTGGTTACTAGTGGCCAGTTGAAGCTCAAAAATGGTACACCGCTGATTATCAATAACAAGGTGCAGCCAGCAAACTCGCCTGATCCAAAGCCGCAGGAATAAATAGCAGATGAATTGGACTGATATATTCATCCGCAGGCCAGTGCTCTCCATGGTGGTGAGCGCTCTGGTTTTAATCTTTGGTCTGAAGGCAATGGGTTCTTTGCCTGTCAATCAATATCCGCAAACGCAAAATGCGATTGTGACAATTACTACGGCCTACTATGGTGCCGATCCTGAAACGATTGCAGGCTTTATTACTCAGCCTCTAGAAGCATCTATAGCTCAGGCTCAAGGTATTGATTACCTATCTTCTACTAGCGTGAGTGGAGTCTCCACCATTACTGCAACGCTCAAGCTGAACTATGATTCAAACGCAGCCTTAACCCAGATACAGACTCAAATTAGTGCGGTTAAGAATCAATTGCCACCTCAAGCGCAGCAGCCGATTTTGACGGTGCAGGTGGGCCAGTCCACTGCTGCGATGTATATGGGTTTTTATAGCGATGAGATCCCAAACAATGCCATTACCGACTATCTATTGCGTGTTGTAAAGCCAAAGCTGGACTCTGTTGAGGGGGTTCAAAACGCTGAGATTACTGGAGGAAGAAAATTTGCCTTACGCGCTTGGTTAGATCGCGAAAAGATGGCTGGCCTTGGTGTGGGTGCTGATGATGTCTACAGTGCCATGTCAGCCAACAATTACCTTTCAGCGGTTGGAAGTACTAAAGGCGAGATGGTTTCAGTCGATTTAGTTGCTGGCACCGACTTACACACTCTGGATGAGTTTCGCAAGTTAGTCGTTAAAAACGATGGCGTGAATATTGTCTATTTAGACCAAGTGGCTAATGTCACCATGGGATCTGAGGACTACAACACGAACGTTGCTTTTAGCGGTAAGAGGTCAGTCTTTATTGCTATTAAGGTTGCACCGCAAGCTAATCTATTAGACGTGGCGCAACGAGTTCGTGATGTAGTGCCCGATATTCAGAAGCAATTGCCAATCGGCATGACTGGCAAGGTTGTTTATGACTCCACTAAATTTATTACCAGCTCTATTGATGAAGTGGTTTCTACTTTATTAGAGGCTTTGGTAATTGTGACTGTGGTGATCTACCTCTTCTTGGGTAGTGCTCGTGCGGTCGCTGTTCCAGTGATTGCAATGCCTTTATCGCTGATTGGCACTTTCTTTCTCATGCAGGTTCTCGGTTATTCGATTAACTTACTGACTCTCTTGGCTTTGGTATTAGCAATTGGATTGGTGGTGGACGATGCCATCATCGTGGTGGAAAACGTTGACCGTCACATGAAAGAAGGCAAATCTCCTCTGGAGGCGTCTTTAATTGCTGCACGCGAATTAGGTGGCCCTATTTTGGCAATGACGGTAGTGCTGATTGCGGTGTATATCCCTATTGGCTTTCAGGGCGGTCTGACAGGAGCACTCTTTACTGAGTTTGCCTTTACTTTGGCTAGTGCAGTAGCCGTTTCGGGCTTGATTGCTTTGACGCTTTCCCCAATGATGTGCTCTCGCATTTTTACAGAAGAGCAAGAGGCTTCCCCTTTTGTACAAAAGATTGATCGTATTTTTGAGAAGGTACATCACAGCTATCAAACTACTTTGCGTGATTTGCTAAGCACTTGGCAGGTTATCATCGTGATGGGGGTTATCTTACTGGGTGGGGTAGCTTATTTGTATTCAACTGCACGTGCTGAATTGGCGCCAACCGAAGACCAAGGTATTGTTTTGATGCAAGCATCAGGACCTCCCAACAGTACGGTTACACAAATGCAGACTTATGCAGATCAAATCTACGCAATTGCTGCTGCAGAACCAGAATACGAGCAAGCTTTCCAGATTACGAGTCCAACCTCGAGCTTTGGCGGTATCTTGCTTAAAGACTGGGGTGAGCGTAGTCGTAATGCAACTAGCTTCCAAGAAGATATGCAGCAAAAGTGGAACTCCATTGCGGGCGCACGCGTGGCCGCCTTCCAGTTTCCGGCCTTGCCGGGTGCGCAGGGCCTGCCTGTGCAAGTAGTCATTAACACAACGGAATCTTATGCGGCGTTAAATGAAGTCTCCCAAGCGGTGCTTGATAAAGCGCGCCGCAGTGGCAATTTCTTCTTTGTGGATTCTGATCTGAAGATTGATAAGCCACAAGATGTATTAGAAATTGATCGAGAAAAAGTCGCTGCCTTGGGCATGACTCAGCAACAAGTCGGCGCCGCTTTATCCGCTGCTTTAGGTGGCGGGTATGTGAATTACTTCTCCGTAGCCGGACGCTCTTATCGTGTGATTCCACAAGTGAAGCAAGTAGATCGTCTAAATCCAGATCAAATATTGGATTACTACATTCGCACGCCAAGTGGTGCGATGGTCCAGGCGCGCACTATTGCAACCATTAAGCAAAGAGTTATGCCGCAGTCTATCAATCACTTTCAGCAATTGAATTCAGCAACGATTTCTGGGGTGAGTACGCCGTTTATTTCACAAGCCGATTTATTGGAGTACATGCGCCAGACTCTGAAAGAGGTAGCACCCAATGGTTACACCATGGACTATGCAGGCCCATCACGCCAATTTATGGCTGAATCTGGTGGGTTCCTAGTCACCATGTTCTTTGCGATCTTGATTGTTTTCTTGGTGCTTGCTGCGCAGTTTGAAAGCTTCCGTGACCCGATCGTGATTTTGGTTTCTGTGCCCCTAGCCTTATTTGGTGCCTTGATTTTTATTAATTTGGGATTCACCACCTTAAACGTCTATACCCAGGTTGGCTTGGTCACTCTGATGGGCTTAATTAGTAAGCATGGTATTTTGATTGTGGAGTTTGCCAATGAACTTCAAGAGGCGGGGCGAAGTAAGCTCGATGCCATTGTTGAGGCGAGTAGCGTTCGTTTGCGACCTATTTTGATGACGACTGCCGCGATGGTACTGGGCGTGCTGCCTTTGGTGATTGCTTCTGGGGCGGGTGCCGCAGGACGTAAATCCATGGGCATTGTGATTTTCACTGGCCTATCAATTGGTACGCTGTTTACACTCTTCGTAGTGCCAGCAATGTACTTATTCATTGGTGCTGATCACCACGCTAAGAAGTTTAAGCAGCAGTGAACGATTCAAGGCGAAAAAACTATTGAACGATATTGAGCTCTTTATCAGCAAATTCGCCAAAACAGGTTTCCGCTCTCAACTGGTTTAACCAGCGACTAATATTTTTTAGCTCACTGCGCGGGCCAGTTTTTTCTGGGAAAGTATCGTTCAGCAAAACCCAGCGATGTACGACTAAAGCTACGACAATATCTCCAATATTAAATTGAGCGCCTGAGCAATAGTCTTGCTCAGATAAGATCTGATCGAGCAAATTGAGAGTTTGGTTGGTTGTTTGGTAGCCCCGGTAGATAGCGTCGTAATGACGATCTTTTTCAGGTGTTCTAGTAAGACCTAGGAAGGTGGTGCGCAATGGAGGCCAAAGGGTTGCCAGTTGCCAGTCCATCATTTTTTCAGAGCTATATTGAGCGGCAACACCTTTTGGGAATCGTCCATTTTTGTCGTACTGCGCTACTAAGTAGCGCATGATGGTGTTGGATTCCCAGAGCACCAGATCTTTATCTTCCAGGGTAGGCACAAGCCCATTCGGATTCATTTTGAGAAACTCTGGCGTGTTATTAAGGCCAAATTGCAGGCCGGCATCGATCCGCTCAAAATCTTTACCTTCCTTGAATCCAAGCTCAGCAAGGCACCACAATACTTTTTGCACGTTAATAGAACTTTTTCGACCCCATAAGCGCATCATGATGTTTCCTTACAAAGATGAATTGGTCTTAACTGACTTTAGTTTCTGTGAAATCGAGGCCAACAAATTGACTACGCGCAAAAATGAGTGGCTCGCGCTGGGGATCATTTTTTAAGTTAATCACCTTGGCAACAATGATGTTGTGATCGCCGCCAATATGAACGCAAACAGTTTCACATTCGTAATAGGCAACGCAATGTTCAATTTGCGTTAGTCCGCTAGCCGCTAGCTTGTGATCAATGCCCTTGAATTGATCGGTCTTTACGGTAGCGAAATGCATTGCCAAATTCTCTTGTGAGCGTTCTAGAACATGAATCAGATGTTTCTTACCGAGCTCAACCCAAGGCATGAGGCGAGAATGCTTTTTTAAGCTCCAAAGAATGAGTGGCGGCTCGAGCGAGACAGTATTGAACGAGCTAATCGTAATGCCGTGGGAATTGTTTTCCTCATCGAGGCAGGTGATAACAGTGACCCCAGTTGCAAACGATGCAAAACCTTTGCGTAGCTCTTGTGAGGTAAATGGGGTCATTAGTCTTTACTTACTTAGCTTGAGCATTAGCAGGGGCTTCGATGGTTGTTCCTGGAATCGGGATCAAGATTTCGTTCTCTTCGGCTTTTACGCACTTGAAGCGATATTCTTTCCCTGCCTTAGATAGAAAGCTAGCGCCTTCATAGAAATCATCTTTACAGGTCTTGGTGGCGAAATCCATAACATCTTGCGGTGCAGCGCTAGAGGTAATTAGGCGCATATTGCCCATGGACATATTGATTTCGGTGGAATAGCAGCCAGACAGCACTAAGCCAGAAATCGTAGTTAATAGTAGAATTTTTTTCATGGAAACCTCCATAATTGGCAATGCTCGTTAGGATAAACCTATTAAGCAATTGTTGCGGGGAAATACCTCGTTCTAAAAGGGAAGAGACATGTTTAAAGCAATATTGGTAAATAAGGATGATCAAGGGTATCGGGCAGAATTAGCCCAGGTGGACGAGGCCAGCCTTCCCGAAGGCGATGTTCGCGTTAAGGTCTTATATTCCACCCTCAATTACAAAGATGGTTTGGCCATTACCGGTAAAGGCCCGGTAATTCGAAGCTTTCCAATGGTGCCAGGAATCGATTTTGCAGGTGAGGTGATGGAAAGCACTAGCCCTGACTTCAAGACAGGCGATATGGTGCTTCTCAACGGCTGGGGGGTTGGCGAAGGGCATTGGGGTGGTTTGGGTCAGCAGGCTCGAGTAAAGGCCGATTGGTTAATTCCGTTGCCAAAGGGGTTCACTCCTAAACAAGCATTAGCTATTGGTACTGCAGGCTATACCGCCATGCTCTGCGTCATGGCGCTGCAAAAGCATGGGCTTAAGCCAAGTGATGGTGAGGTTTTGGTGACTGGTGCCGCAGGCGGCGTGGGGAGCTTTGCAATCACGCTGCTGAATAAGCTGGGGTTCACTGTTGTTGCCAGCACCGGTCGCATGGCTGAAGCGAACTACCTTAAAAAATTGGGTGCAACTGAGGTGATTGATAGAGCAACTTTATCTGCCCCGGGTAAGCCATTGGCCAAAGAGCGTTGGGCTGCAGTAGTTGATAGCGTAGGTAGTCATACCTTAGCCAATGCTTGTGCACAGACCAAGAGCGATGGTGCGGTAGCCGCTTGTGGACTGGCTCAGGGCATGGATTTTCCTTCCAGTGTTGCACCATTTATTTTGCGCGGCGTTACCTTGTACGGTGTGAATAGCGTNACAGTGCCACGTGCAAAACGNATGGCTGCTTATGAGCAATTGAGTCAATTAGTAGATCTCAAAACCTTAGATGAAATTTCTCATGAAATTACGCTTGAAGATTCCATCAAATACGCGCAAGAATTAATGGCAGGCAATGTACGTGGACGTTTGATAGTCGACGTGAATAAATAAAAAAGAAGTGTAGAAGAAAAAATAGATTTACTGCGGTGCTTGAGGTTTGCGATGTTGTAGTTGTTTCCAGACCTTAAGCTTTTCAGGATTCGTTAGGTCTGACCAATCAGCAATTTCAGTCAAGGTACGATAGCAGCCACGACAGTAACCATTTTCAGGATTAATGTCACACCAATTAATGCAAGGTGATGGAACTGTTGTCAAAGCAAACCTAGAAGTAAAAAATCAATCAATATACGAAGCCATGAATACTCAAAACAAAGCAAGCGCTGAAGCTGCAGTTCATTATCCCTTAGGAGAGGCTCTTCCGGAAGTGGGTAGCAGTATTGAGGTTGCGCCCGGTGTGCGTTGGATCAGAATGCGCCTACCCTTTGCTTTGGATCACATCAATCTTTGGCTGTTGCGCGATGCAATAGACGGCGTATCGGGTTGGACGATTGTGGACTGCGGTATTGCTAATGAGGAGATAAGAGCCTCTTGGGAGCAGGTGTTTACTACCCAGCTTGAAGGCTTACCAATCTTGCGCGTCATAGTGACGCATATGCATCCTGACCATATTGGTCTATCGCAATGGCTCTGTGAAA
>TBL_comb47_HYPODRAFT_10008768_pt1 | contig 10258 bp, 9 predicted proteins | sample TroBogypolimnion_40_FD_10682 | JGI IMG/M metagenome (IMG submission 10682)
TGACCGACTGGCAAAAGGGGTGAAACATGCAGCTTCCTTATGGCGGATTGAGGACGGAAGCGCCACCGATTTTGCGACTTTTTGTAAGAAGAACTATATCACCTCTGAAGCTGAAAGAGAATTGTTTTTTGAAAAGGTCAGCAAAAATCTCGAATCCATTTACGGCCATTTTAATAAGATAACGCTCGATCTGAAAGAAAATATGGATCTTAACAACGGCGCCACTTTGGATATTGATAAGGATTTTAGTGCTTATTCAGTGGGGGCTCATCTTCTTGACGATCTCTATGCCAATAAGATAGCTTTTGCAATCGCCCTGAATTTTCCTTACTATTCACTGGAAGAGAAGGGCAAATTTGATCGCTCGTACTCACGTAAAGCCTGGGCAATGGTAAGGCTGGGAGATATTTTTGCCTCGCGGGTTCCGGCAGAACTCCTGCAGGCCGCTACCAAGGCAGAGACCGATGCCGATATTTACATTTCGGAATATAACATTGAAATGGGAAAGCTGCGTACTGATGCGGGGAAACAGATTTTTCCTGACAAGATGGCGCTCCTCTCCCACTGGAATCTCAGGGATGAGATCAAGGCAAATTATGGAAATGCTGAGAGTGGAAAGGAGAAGCAGGAGATGATCTATAAGGTCATGGAACGAATTATCAATCAGGATATTCCGGAAAGTGTAATCAATAATCCTCAATTTGAGTGGGCCCCATTCTCCAATAAGGTTTTCAAGGATAGTAAAGAAATCACCTGCCCTGCAGAGCCTGACCGGAGATATCAGCAGATTATCAATAATTTCCGGGCAGCAAAGGCAATTGATGCTTTCAGTCCTGAAATGAATACGTTTATTGCGAGAAAATTTTCGTCGGAAATGGAGATTCCCCAGGAGGAAACCGAAGCATTGTTTGATGGATATCTTCGGTCGCCACAACTCGCAAAGATAGGTGCTGTTATAGAAAAACGTCTGGGAAGAAGCCTGCGTCCCTATGATATCTGGTACGATGGATTTAAATCAAGAAGTGCCATCCCACAGCAGGATCTCGATGCAAAAACCAGGTTTAAGTATCCGAATCCCAAAGCATTTGAAGCTGATATGCCAAGGATTCTTATGCAATTAGGATGGTCAAAGGAGCGGGCTGAGTTTCTTTCAGGCAAAATCACGGTTGATCCCGCCCGAGGATCAGGGCATGCGTGGGGAGCTTCGATGAAAGGAGAGAAAGCCCATTTAAGAACCCGCGTTTCTGAATCCGGGATGGATTACAAGGGATATAACATCGCGGTTCATGAATTTGGCCACAATGTTGAGCAGACAAACTCTTTATACAACGTCGATTACTATCTGTTAAACGGTGTTCCCAATACCGCCTTCACCGAAGCCCTGGCATTTATCTTTCAAAGCAGGGACCTGCTTTTACTGGGAATTAACAGTAAACAGCAGGATCTCGAAAAATTAAATACATTGGATACGGGTTGGTCACTCATGGAAATTATGGGTGTCGGAATGGTGGATATGAAAATCTGGAAATGGCTTTATGCCCATCCGGAAGCAACTGCCGCTGAACTAAAGGTCGCAGTCCTTTCGATTACCAAAGAGGTCTGGAACACCTATTTCGCCCCAATATTTGGAATCAAGGATCAGCCGATTTTGGGTATTTACTCACACATGATATCCAATCCGTTGTACCTTGCAGCCTATTCCTACGGACAAATCATTGAATTTCAGCTGGTAGAATACCTCTCTGGTAAAAACTTTGCCGACGAAATTGACCGGATTTATCAACAGGGGAAACTCATTCCGCAACAATGGATGGAGGGAGCAGTCGGAACCAAAATATCGGTTAAGCCCATTTTAAATAAACTGGATAAGGCACTTGACTGATTCAGTTTAAGAAAGATGAGCAAAAATATAAAACCCGCACACAGGTTACAGACTGATTTACAGCAGGTTATTTCTGATTATCCTTACGATATTTTACCAAAGATTATCAGAACTCAGTTTCAGGATTCCTGGAAATAACTGGACCTGACAGATCTTTGTAAGGGCCAGTTAATAATCGGGCAGGAAGTTGGACTAAAACAAATCCAGAGAATATTATAGCAGTACCTGTTAATTCAGGTAATAGACAAACCCTATTGTTCCTGTAATCATCTGAATAGAAATGGAATTGCTCCCCGAGCCAAGTGTTTGAGACATGACCGGACTTGCCTGCTCAGCCATCTGGACCTGCTCATATTTAAGATTGGCTGATGATCTGTAATAATCAAGACCAACCTTTAAATTCAAGCGGGGCGATACGGGAAACCGAAATGCTGTACCGGCCACTAATCCCCAGGAGACATCCGTCGAATTCGAGTTTTGGTCCAGATAAAACCAAAGATTGGAAGGGTTGTTATACTGTAATTTTTGCTGAGGCAGATAGGTAACATTGACTCCTCCCTGTACCTGGAAATCGAGATAGGCACGACCCAGCGTAATTGTATATACAGGACCGACCAGCAATGCATTCGACATCCAGGGATTTGTCGTGGAGGAGAAATACTTGGGAATGGCAGGATTTTCAGGGAGTACAGGCGTCCTGTTTATAAGCATATTCTCCAGTTTATTATTATCCAGGGTATTGGTATTGATCAGAACCAATCCTTTTAATCCCCATTTTGAGTTTAACGGATAAGTGGCATCCAGCAAAAGCGAAAACCCCTTTTGGGCAAATCCCGAGGAGGAATTTTTGATATTGGTCTGACTATAGCTTCCCAACGGCACAGAACTTCCCATTGAAAAAGAGAAATACCAATTATCTGTCTGTGAATAACATGTGATTGTCAAGACAATCAGGACCAATAGAAACGCGGTTTTTTTCATCGATATGAATTTTTATTAGATACCAGCCTTTAAAATTGACATGAAGCTGGTGAACTTCTTTTAATTGATTGGTTTTAACTGAGAAAATTTGCAAGGTAAGGGAGTATAAGTCCTTGAATTATTTTACCTGTGGCCTGATTTAATTGACTACCCCAAAGGCTGTGAGGGATTGAAAAAATAACAATAGTGACGATTGAGGCTGCAATAACCCACATCCTTGCAGTACTCTTCCGGATCATCACCAGCGCCAGAAACCAGGCCAATACAGCAATCAGCGTCTTGTTATCGGTTAGATCCCATCCAAAAGGGACACCGGTCCACCATTCATTAAAAGCATATTTTTGGACAAGAGGCCCAAGAATGAATCCCCCGATAACCAGGATGAGAAATGTAAGAACTGTCATTAACTTATAAAACTTCAAATTAAACAAGGCCAATAATCCGGCAATATTACTGAAAAACATGGCCAAAAACATCAGGAAAATATGGATATAAAGTATGGTTTTAGGGACATCGCCGGTGAAACGAATCACAATATTGGAACCGGTCCCTACTTTAATCGGGTTACCCTTCTTTTCCAGATCTACCCGATATTCCAGTTTCCCGGCAGGGGGTTGATTCGGAAGATAACCGACTAGCTTATCACCTTCTCTTATTAAATCCACTTTCGTCATTTCATCATGCGAAGGGTATTTCCGATAGCTAAGCACACCCTTTACTTCAATATCCCGAATCTGAAGAATTACCGGACAATCGGCCTTACCCTGCTGTGAACGTAAAAATCGGACAGGATAACTCTGTGTTCCAGTATTTACCAATGCCTTCAACGGATAAGTAGGACCTGTCACCCGCTGATAAAAAGCGGCTGACAACGTAACCAGAAAAGCAAAGGCCCAAAGAAGACTTTTCATAAATTATCATCCCGTTATTGGTCTGTGAAAATAGCAATAAATAACTATTTTTACAACTTCCAACATCTTTAACAAATCAATAAGATGAAACGGGCCATTAGCGCGACCTCATACAGAAGCACGATTATCTTTTGGCAGGTTCCATCAGACAATTAAAAAATCAAATTTTAGACAGATGAAATTGCAGACTATTTTTATCATCGTAATCAGCATGTTTGCCTCGTTAACTATGAGTGCAGAATCGAAGAAAACAAAGGGTCCAAAAATCCAATTAATCGTCAAAGAGACTGAAAAAAAAGTAGACGTGATGATCGCCGGGAAGCTTTTTACGACCTATTGCTGGCCCGACAATGTCATGAAACCGGTTCTCTATCCGGTGATGACCTCTGAAGGAACTGAGATCACACGGGGATTTCCGCTGAATCCAAGAGCCGGAGAACGGGTTGATCATCCACATCATATCGGAATCTGGTTTAATTATGGTGATGTAAATGGTTATGATTTCTGGAATAATTCGACGGCAATTCCGGCAAATAAAAAAAGTGGGTTTGGAACCATTAAGCATTTAAAAATTGATCAATTAAAAGAGGGTTCGGGAGAGGCACTTATGGTGACCACCGAAAGCTGGATCGATCCGTCAGGAAAAGAATTGCTTTCTGAAAAGACTGAATTTCATTTTATTGCAAAAGAATCAACCCGTATTATTGACCGTGTGACTACACTCACCGCTACCGGAAATGAGGTTTCTCTGAATGATAATAAAGAAGGGGTGATCGCAATTCGGGTGGCACGACAACTTGAGCTTCCATCAAAAGACGAGGTGATCATGACAGATGCAAAGGGGAATCCAACCACTGTCAAAAAGATGAGTAACGAAGGTGTTTCAGGTAGTTACCGCAGCAGTGAAGGGATAAAAGATGATGCTGTATGGAGCACACGGGCTAAATGGATGGACCTGAACGGCACTATCGGTCAGGAAAAGATCGCGATTGTTATGTGTGACCATCCAAAAAATCAAAGCTATCCAACATACTGGCACGCAAGAGGTTACGGACTATTTGCCGCGAATCCGCTGGGCTGGAGCGTTTTCTCCAAGGGAAAAGAGAAGTTGAATTATCGCATCCCCGCCGGGAAATCATCAATTTTCAGATACCGGATTATCGTCCATTCCGGAGGGGATCTTTCCGATAAGGAGATCAACAGCTATGCTGACGATTTTGCCAGTAAATATTAAGAAAATAATTTTTTAGCGTGACTAAAAGCTGCATCTATGCATTCTGGTTTTGAACTGGATATGTTCTTAGAACAAAACTATACTTTAATAACGTATTCCTAATCAATTATTTCAAACAGATTAGCCTTAAGAACAAATTCCCGGTAAAAATTATATTTTACCGGGAATTTTCATAAAAACAAGCTAAAACAAATAAACCAATAAGTATCAAATCCGACATATTAAAATCGGAGCCCTTGGTTGATTAATTAGTTTTTTTTGTGGTTGTGCTGGCATCATTTTTAGTGGTTGCATCAGCAGAGGTCTTTTTAGTGCATTTTCCGGCGGCGGCCTTGTCTCCACTCTTGCAGCACGATTTTTTGTCACCACTCTTGCAACAGGTTGCTGCTTTCGGTTTGCTGGTTGCATCCTGCGCATTTACATTTACTGATGCAAGGGTTATCCCGGCAACCATCACGAATAAATAAAACAACTTTTTCATCTTTTATACTTTAAATGTGAATAATAAAACGTTTTTACAGATTGGCTGATGATTTTTACTTCAAAAGCCAAATTGGAAATCTCTTTCCTGTAGAAATGAGTCTCAAATTTGGTAAATTTTATTCATTATTTATGTAACCGAAAAATATTTTATATAGTATTGATATAATGATAGATATGATGATTCATTCTAAATAACAGAATCATTTCAGCGGTATTAATAAGACTAAAACATCTTTTTATAGATCATCTTATTATTGGATTGTTTATCATTGTACCGAATAGGAACAGAATAAACACGAATTTTGATTTGGGTTATCTGATATGGAGTTAAACAAAATAGCCAGTGCTGTTGAAGAGGTTTTCAGGGAATTGGATGATCATCTGACCCGAACCACACAGAAAACGGGGATGAAATGTGCCCATCTTTGCAATGCCTGCTGCCGGACCAGGAATATTGAAGCTAGTCCCGCGGAATTTATTCCATTGGCAGCTTCGTTATATGAGACCAGTAGAATTGATGAATTTTTGATCCTGTTGGAAAAGAGTGATGAAACCGGTAATTGCCCTCTTTTTTTGCCGGATGCATGGAAAGATGGTAAAGGAGGTTGTTGGAATTATGAAAAAAGGGGGTTGGTATGCCGGCTTTTCGGATTTGGATATCGTCTTGACCGCGAAGGGATAGCAGAGTTGGTAACTTGTAAAATACTGAAGGAAAGCACCCCTGAAGCTGTCAGTAAAGCTCGTCAACTAGGGTATGAAAGTATTGATACCATTCCGCTTTTTCGAAACTATTCAATGCAACTTTATAGTATCGCACCTGAACTTGCCATACAACAATTACCCATCAATCAAGCAATTCGTATAGCCATCGAGAAGCTATATTTCCATTATCCGGCAGGAATCGATCTTTCTGATACTAAATAGGTAAAGTTCACATAAAACAAAATTGCCCGGATAATTATTCTGACTATTCCGGTGATTAAATTTCAATATTATTGTCTGTCATATATTTAGCCATTCGTTTTCCATGATTGATGTCATCTCCATTTAATTTTTGCATAATTTTCATGACTGTTGAATTTGGCTGAGAAGTCATGAATAGTTCGAAATGGGACTCCCCTATTGAATTCTCAATATTGGAGGCCAAACGAAATGCATCCGCCCTTGTCTGTGTTCCCGATCTAAATTGGTCGATTTGCTGTTTAATGAAAAGATTCATTTCTCCAAGTTCACGTCCCTGTTTTTCGATTGAATCGGAAGGCAATATACTTTCTGATAAAAAAATATCGTTTATCGATTCTATCAGTGCAGCATGGTTCATCTCTTCAATGGAAAGTTTCCACCAAAAATTGTAATCCTGTTTAAATTTGGCACTGAAAAGCTGATAGAGGTCTCCAATGTTGAGTTCTAACGCTATTGATTCTTTAAGAAACAGCTTAATTATCTCATTCATAGATAACTATATTTACACGATTTATATCGTTCATCACGTGGAAAAATACTGGAAATTTGGTAAGATCCACTCTAATATCCAATTTTTTTCATCTGTCAAACGGATTAGAAGGGTTGTATTGATTTAATTTGGGTTTTATTAACTTTGCAAATTGAGATTGGATCTTGCAAAACAGAGCTTTGGTCATTCATAGCCAGGGTGGCTTAATTTAACGTATTCTTTATGTTTAAAACATTAATGATTGCCGGAGTGGGCGGGTTTATTGGAACAATCCTCAGGTTTTTGGTTTCCCGCTATTTCCAGGAGAATACGTTTTCTCTCTTCCCCTGGGGAACATTATCTGTGAATATATCAGGGAGTCTGCTGATTGGTATTTTTTATGGTTTGTCTGAACGCGGTAATTTTCTGAGTCCTGATGTTCGGATATTTCTGACAGTCGGTATATGTGGCGGATATACAACATTTTCCACGCTTGCCAACGACAGTTTAATGCTTTTACAGGAAAAAGAGTGGCTTAAACTTAGTCTGTATACCACGCTTAGCTTTTTCCTTGGATTAGTTGCAGTTTATCTTGGACGGATAATCATTAAATCAATTTAACATGGAAATCAGTACATCCAAAGCTTTACTTCGCATTTTTATCAGTTCGACAGATCATCTTAAACACGATCTGCTTTCTGAATCAATTGTATTTGAGGCAAAAAAGGAAGGGATATCAGGGGCAACAGTACTTAAGGGTATTTTAGGCTATGGTGCAAGTTCGGTGATCCATTCCTATAAATTCTGGGAAGTTTCGGATAAGGTTCCTGTGGTAATTGAGATTATTGATGAAGAAGAGAAGATCCGGAAGTTTTATGAAATCATCCGCCCGCAACTTGAATCAATGCGGTATGGATGCCTGGTTACTATCGAGAAAATTGAGGTTTTACTCTCCAAATCCGGGAAAAGCAGGAAATAAAATGAATCCCCGTCATTCTTTTCGTGTAAGGTGTGCGAAAGGATTTTGAACGACGAGGATTCATAAATTATTGGGTTTTCCCGGTTTTCATCCATTGGACAAATATCCGGGAAATAATAAATCAAAAGAACATTCAGGATTCAGAGGTTATCAACGACCATCATCTTCCGAAGATGATCTGCAGCCTCAATGCCTTTCAATATCCGCACTATTTCGAGCGAAAACTCAAGCGCCGCCCCGACCCCTCTTCCGGTAATAATCTTTTCATCAGTTACGAATGGCGTTGGGCAGAGGTCTGCTCCAGGCAGGTAAGATTCAAATCCAGGATAGCAAACGGCTTTTTTACCTTTTAAAATACCAAGATTTCCCAATACTATTGGTGCAGCACAAATAGCGGACAGGAATTTTCCGCTTCTATGATATTCAAGAATCCTGGATTTCAGGCCCGGATGATCATTGAGGTGTTTGGCTCCAGGCATACCTCCCGGGAGGATAATCATGATACCCTGCGAATAATCAACCTCTTCAAACAATAGGTCCGCCCGGATTTCAATTTGATGTGATCCGGTAACCTGAAGCTTTCCGGTAACTGAAACGGTATTTACATTTAAACCACCCCTGCGTAGGACGTCGATAATTGTAACTGCTTCAATTTCCTCAAAACCTTCTGCCAGGTGCACTGTTATTTGATTCATAAGTATTTAATCATTATGGTTAAAATAAGATGATTACGATACTTTAAAGAATTAATTTCCCCCTGCATCAATACTTTTAATTTTCTCTTTCGGATACTTCTCATCGGGTTTTAAAATGCTTGCTTTCTCGAAATAAAAACGGGCAACAGCACTATTTTTCTCAGTCAGGGCATCGTTTCCCTTCTTGATATAACCCTCATAAATGACCTTTATATTTTGGGAGTCTAACCCATTTACAAAAGCTTCAATCTCCTTTAAACGGGATATAATATGATCTGTTTCGCTTATTTCCTTTGCCTTTTCGTAATAGAACCGGGCAACGGGGTACTCTTTTCTATTAAACGCATCATCTGCTTTCTTCAGGTTTTCAGCAAATAAGCGCTGATCGGATTGTGATAATTGTTCCGTGATGATTTTATCTATCAGTTTGAGCTGCTGCGCCGGATACGATTCCCATTTCATAATATCCAGGGCACTGCGGTAATAAAATCGTGCAGAACTATAATTCCTGGTTTTCATGTTATCATCTGCAGTGGTGACCTTTCCATTGAATTCCTTTATTTTTTCAGAAGTTATTTCTGAATCAATCATTTTATCACAAGATTCAATTTTGGCAAGTAAATAGGTATCTCCCGGTCTAATTTTCAAAGCTTCCATATAATAGAACCTGGCAATTGTCCACTGGGCAGTTTTAAAGTTTTCGTCACCACTCTTTTTTCTTTCATTATATAACTGATCTGTTGCACTTAATTTTGTATCATCTTCTATTGGCTTATTGGCAGCTGCTTTTGCTGCCAGTGCAGCCAAAATTGCCTGTATTTCCCTTATTTTTTGAGGAGGCAAAGTTTCCTGGGGTTTAATTTTTTGGGCTTCCCGATAAGCCATGATAGCATCTGAATATTGTTGTGCTGCAAAGAAAGTAGCACCCCTGTTGATTGCTTCGAGATAAAGTTTGGAAATCGCCCTTTCGCGTAAAAGAGCAATTTGTTTCTCTGCATCTGAAATTTTCTCCAACGTAGGGGCATCCCCCGGACGGATTGCCAAAGCTCCTTTATAGCTGGTAATCCCTTCGGCATATTTGGCCGCCTTCACATTGGCATCCCCCTCGGCCACCAGACGGTTAAACTCTTCATCTTTCTTCGCTTTATCCATCAGCTGGGCCAGCAGCTTTTCCGCATCGGCAATCTTGGCCAAAGTCGGTGCATCCCCCGGACGGATTGCCAGGGCACCCTTATAGCTGGTAATCCCTTCGGCGTATTTGGCCGCCTTAACGCTCGCATCCCCCTCAGCAACCAGACGGTTAAACTCTTCATCCTTCTTCGCTTTATCCATCAGCTGTGCCAGCAGCTTTTCAGCATCGGCAATCTTTGCCAAAGTCGGGGCATCCCCCGGACGGATTGCCAGGGCACCCTTATAGCTCGTGATCCCCTCGGCATATTTGGCCGCCTTAACACTCGCATCCCCCTCGGCAACCAGACGGTTAAACTCTTCATCCTTCTTCGCTTTATCCATCAGCTGGGCCAGCAGCTTTTCCGCATCGGCAATCTTTGCCAGTGTCGGGGCATCCCCCGGACGGATTGCCAAAGCTCCTTTATAGCTGGTAATCCCTTCGGCATATTTGGCCGCCTTAACACTCGCATCCCCCTCAGCAACCAGACGGT
>TBL_comb47_HYPODRAFT_10008770_pt1 | contig 10257 bp, 6 predicted proteins | sample TroBogypolimnion_40_FD_10682 | JGI IMG/M metagenome (IMG submission 10682)
TCCCGGGTCGCCTGCTCCTCCTCGTCCGTCAGCCCCCCCTCCGCCAGGCGGAGCCCCTTCACCTTGCCCCGCACGAAGGCGCGGTAGGCCTTGTAGAAATCGAGAACCCCGGACAGGCCACGGTCGCCGCTCGCCTCCTGGTAGGCCTCCAGGAAGGGGGCGCCGAGGTCGGGGCGCCCGGCGTATTCCAGGTCCATGAGGAGAAAGGCGATGTCGGCCGCCGTGTCGATGAAGCGGAACCGTTCGTTGAACTCGATGCAGTCGAAGATGTAGACCCGGTCGGTCAGGCAGATGTTGCCCAGGTGCAGGTCCCCGTCGCACTCCCTGATGAACCCTCCCTCGACCCGGGCCCGCAGCTCCGCTGCGTGCTGCGCCAGGAAACGCTCCACCCAGCCGCGCAAAAGGGCGAGGTCGGCCCTGGTGGGGCTCGCAGGGGAGGAGGGGGCAGCCTGCCTGAAGTTCTCCTCCCAGTTGGCCCGGATCGCCTCCGCGCTCCCCTGGGCATCGATCTGCGGCCCGCGCGCCGCCCGCCCGTGGAACTCCGCCACGGTCCGGGCGATCTGCGCCATCTGGGCCGGCTGCAGCTCCCCCGCCTCCAGCAGGTGCGCCAGCATGCGCTCCTCGGGGAGCCGCTTCATCTTCACCGCGTAGTCGATCAGCGCACCGGAGCCGCCAAAGGCGCAGCCGCCGGGGGTCGCGCGCAACTCCACGACGCCCAGGTAGATGTCGGGGCAGAGGCGGCGGTTCAGGCGGACTTCCTCCTCGCAGTAGAAGCGGCGCCGGTCCAGCGTGGTGAAGTTGAGAAAGCCGAAGTCGACCGGCTTCTTCACCTTGTATACAAAACTGTCGGTAATGAAGATTAAAGAGACGTGGGTCTCAGTGAGGCGCACGCTCGCCGTCGGCTCGGGGTAAGCCGCAGCTTTAAGTAGCGATTTTATAAGCTTTCGAATCATCGCCGGCCTTAACATGATGATATTATTTGAAAATTGTATCATAGCGAGGTGCTGGCGCAACCGTATAAATTCGCACAAATGTTGTTTGACGCTGCTACCTATTTATGTTAGCTTTTCATGTGACAAATCGCGCCATCCTGCGGGATACTCAATCCCAACTGGGTGCCGCGTTTTTTAGGTTTTTATGACATGCACACTGACAGAAACTGCGGGTACCCCATGACCACGAAGTATCTAGCGCTCCTTCTCCTGCTGTCGATTCTCTCCGCCTGCGCCACTGAGGGCGCGGCCGTGTCGGCATCCTCGGCCCCCTCACTCAATCTCTACGGAACTTCGGCTGAAGCCCGAACCCTGTACTTCTTCGCCCTGGCCCGCTTGCGCTCCGGCGAGGGTGACCCGGAGGGCGCGCTCACCCTGCTGCGCAGCGCCATAGCCGCCGATCCGGCCTCCCCGTTCCTGCACACCGCGGCGGCGCAGATCTACCTGCAGCAAAACCGGGGCGAGGAAGCCCTGGCCGAATGCGAGGCCGCGATCAAGATCGACCCCAACTTCACCCAGGCGCAGCTCCTGGCGGGGAACATCCTGGTCTCCATGCAGCGCGAAAAGGATGCCATCCCCTACTTCAAAAAGGTCATGGCGCTCGAACCGACCAGGGAAGAGGTCTACCTGCACGTGGCGATCTTCTACCTGAAATCCTTCGAGTACGAGCAGGCGGTCAACACGCTGAAGGCGCTGGTGAAGGCGGTCCCCGACTCTCCGCTTGCCTACTACTACCTCGCCAAGACCTACGACCAGATGCGCCTGCCCCGCGAGGCGCTCACCTACTACAAGAAGGCGGTGGAACTGAAGCCCGACTTCGAGCAGGCGCTGGTCGAGATGGCGATCTCCCAGGAAACCCAGGGGCTCACCAACGACGCCATCGCGACCTACAAGAACCTGCTCGAGGTGAACCCGTCCAACGTGAACGTGGTGCAGCACCTGGCGCAGATCTACATCCAGCAGCGGCGCCTGGATGACGCCCTCAACCTTCTGGAGGCGCAAGGGGGGGAGAGCCTGGAGAACTCCCGCAAGATCGGCCTGCTGCTCCTGGAGCTGGAGCGCTACGACGAGGCGGTGACCACCTTCCAGAGCATCCTCAAGGTCGAGCCCGGCGCGCAGCAGGTCCGTTTCTACCTGGCTACCGCCTACGAGGAGATGGAGGAAACCGATCTGGCGCTAGCTGAGTTCGCCCAGATCCCGCGGGACTCCACCTATTACCAGGACGCACTGGGTCACTTGGCCTATCTCTACAAGGAGAAGGGGGAAGTGGAGAAGGGGGTTGCCCTGCTGAAGGACGAGATCAAGAAGGATCCCGCCCACGTGGAGCCCTACCTGGCCCTGGCCGGGCTCTACGAGTCGATGGACCGCTTCCAGGACGGCATCGACGTGCTGAAGAGCGCCGGCGAGGCACAGCAGGCCGACCCGAGGGTGAGCTTCCGGTTGGGGATCCTCTACGACAAGGTCGGGCAGAAGGAGCTTTCCGTCGCCATGATGAAGCGGGTGCTGGCCGCGACCCCCAACGACCCGCAGGCCCTCAACTACCTGGGGTATACCTACGCCGAGATGGGGGTGAACCTCGAGGAGGCGCTGGTGCTGCTGAAGAAGGCGGTATCCCTCAAGCCCGACGACGGCTTCATCCTGGACAGCCTGGGCTGGACCTTCTTCAAGCTTAAACGCTACGACGACGCGATCTACCAGCTGGAGCGGGCGGCCGAGCTTTCCGACGAAGACGCCACGGTCCTCGGCCACCTGGCCGACACCTACTGTGCCGCCCACCTTGTCAAAAAGGCGATCCCGCTCTACAAGAAGCTCCAGAAGATGGAGCCTGAGCGGACCGACCTGGCCGACAAGATCAAGCACTGCCGTTCGGAGAACGCTGAAAAATGACACTGTCCCGGCTGGTCACCCTGTTCCTGGTCGCCCTGCAGCTAGCAGGGTGCGCCAAGGGTGCGCCCGAACAGCAGCAAAAGGCGCGCGGTCCGGCGGGGCCCCCCGCCTGCGGCGACGCCCTGGTCACCGGAAGCATCGGCGAGCCGTCCACCCTGCTTCCGGTCCTCGCGACGGATTCTTCCTCCGGAGAAATATCCGGGCTGGTCTACAACGGCCTGCTGCGCTACGACAAGAATTACCAGCTGGAGGGGGACCTCGCGAAATCCTGGGACGTCTCCTCCGACGGACTCAAGATAACCTTCCATCTGCGCCACGGCGTCAAGTGGCACGACGGCCACGACTTCACCTCGCGCGACGTGCTCTACACCTACCGGGTCATCATCGACCCCAAGACCCCCACCGCCTATTCGGAGGACTTCAAGCAGGTCCAAAGCGCGCGGGCGATCGATCCCTACACCTTCGAGGTCACCTACGCCAAGCCCTTCGCCCCGGCGCTCGCCTCCTGGGGCATGTCGATACTCCCGGCGCACCTTCTGGAAGGAAAGGACATCACCAAGAGCCCGCTGGCCCGAAGCCCCATCGGCACCGGCCCCTACGTGTTCAAGCAGTGGATCCCGCTGCAAAAGGTCGTGCTGGAGGCCAACCCCGACTACTGGGAGGGGAAGCCCTACCTGAGCCGCTACGTGTACCGCATCATCCCCGACAGTTCCACCATGTACATGGAGCTCAAGGCGGGCGGCCTGGACGAGATGAACCTCTCCCCGGTGCAGTACCAGCGTCAGACCAACACCAGGGAGTTCCTGTCCCGTTTCAACAAGTACCGTTACCCGGCGTCGGCCTACACCTACTTAGGCTACAACCTGCGCCTGCCGCTGTTTCAGGACCGCCGGGTGCGCCAGGCGATCACCTGCGCCATCAACAAGGAGGAGATCATCCAGGGGGTGCTGCTCGGCATGGGGCAGATCGCCCACGGGCCGTACAAGCCGGGGACCTGGGCCTACAAGCCGAAGGTGGACGATTTTGGGTACGACCCGGCCCGCGCCGCGGCGCTCCTGAAGGAGGCCGGTTTTGCCATGGGGTCCGACGGCGTGCTGGTAAAGAACGGCAAGCGCTTCAGCTTCACCATCATGACCAACCAGGGGAACGACCAGCGGCTCAAATGCGCCCTGATCATCCAGCAGCGCCTGAGGAGCGTCGGGATAGAGGTGAAGATCCGGGTCATGGAGTGGGCCTCCTTCATCAACAACTTCATCGACAAGGGGCAGTTCGAAGCGGTGCTGCTCGGCTGGACCCTGGGCCAGGACCCCGACATCTACGACATCTGGCACTCCTCCAAGACGGCCCCGAAGGAGCTCAACTTCATCCATTTCCAGAACGCGGAGGTGGACCGCCTGCTGATTGAGGGGAGGGGAACCTTCGACACGGAGCAAAGGAAGAAATGCTACTACGCGATTCAGGACATCCTGGCGCGCGAGCAGCCCTACACCTTCCTCTACGTCCCCGACGCGCTGCCGGTCGTCTCGGCGCGGGTGCGGGGCATCGAACCGGCGCCCGCGGGGATTTTCTACAACCTGATCAAGTGGTACGTACCGAAAGCGGAGCAGGTGAACTAGACCATGGTCAATTATCTGATCAAACGCATCCTGATGCTCTTTCCGCTTCTGCTCGGCATCACGCTGATCACCTTCACGGTGATCCACCTGGCCCCCGGCGAGCCGGTGGAGATGCAGGCCTCCATGAACCCGAAGATCTCGGCGGCCTCCAAGGCCCGCCTGCGCGAGCTCTACGGTCTCGACAAGCCGCTCTACGTCCAGTACGGACGCTGGATCTCGCATCTGGCCCACTTCGATTTCGGCCGCTCCTTCGCCCCGGACAACCGGCCGGTCGCCGATAAGATCGTCGAGCGCATCCCGATTACCCTGACGCTGAACATCATCGCCCTGATCCTGGAATTCGGCCTCGCCATCCCCATCGGCATCCTCGCCGCGGTGCACCGGGATACCCTTTTGGACCGCGGCATCTCGGTCTTCGTGTTCCTGGGTTTTGCGGTCCCGACCTTCTGGCTTGCGCTGCTTTGCATGTATTTTTTCGGGGTGAAGCTTTCCTGGCTGCCGATCTCCGGCATCCATTCCCTGGGGAGCGACCGGCTCCCGGCGCTGGCGCGCTACTGGGACATGGCCCGGCACCTGCTCCTGCCGGTAGCCATCGCGACCTTCGGGAGCCTGGCCGGACTTTCCCGCTACATGCGCTCCACCATGCTGGAGGTGCTTTCCCAGGATTACATCACCACGGCGCGCGCCAAAGGTGTCAAGGAGCGCATAGTCATCTACAAGCACGCGCTCAAGAACGCCCTGCTCCCGGTCATTACACTTTTGGGCTTTTCCCTCCCCGGCCTGATCGGCGGCAGCGTCATCTTCGAGACCATCTTTGCCATCCCCGGCATGGGGCAGTTGTTCTACCAGGGGGTCATGGGGCGCGACTATCCGCTGGTGATGGGGATACTGGTGATCGGCGCCTGCCTCACCCTGGTGGGGAACCTGCTGGCGGACCTCTGCTACGCCTTCGCCGACCCGCGCATCCGGCACGGCAAGGGGTAGAGCATGTCCAACCTTCAGGCATATCAGAGAGTTACCTGGGCAGGGCTCCGCTGCGTCTGTGCTGCCGCCCGGCTCCTCCTGAGGACACGGGACGCACTTCGGGATGGTGCCGTTAAGGGAATCGTGCTATGAATCTGCAGATGACTGGACCCTATAAAGAATTCTGGAGGCGGTTCACGTCGAACCGCTTCGCGACTGCCGGCTTGGTCGTCATCGTGATCCTGTTCGTGCTCTCCCTGGTCGCCGGTTTCATCACCCCGTACGACCCGGACGCCCTGGACGCCTGGCACGTGCTGCTGCCGCCGTCCTCCGCCCACTTGTTCGGGACCGATGAACTGGGGCGCGACGTGCTGACACGGGTCATCTACGGGGCCAGGGTCTCCCTCAAGGTCGGTTTCGTCGCAGTCGGCATCGCCATCGCCATCGGCACCGTGGTCGGACTCTTCGCCGGGTTTTACGGTGGCTGGATGGATGCCCTGCTGATGCGCATAGTGGACATCATGCTCTGCTTTCCGACCTTCTTCCTGATCCTTGCCGTGATCGCCATGCTGGAGCCGTCCATCTGGTACATCATGGTTATCATCGGGCTCACCAGCTGGATGGGGGTGGCTCGCCTGGTGCGCGCCGAGGTGCTTTCGCTCAAGAGTCGGGACTTCGTGCTGGCAGCCCGGGTGCTGGGCGCCTCGGACCGCAGGATCATCTTTCGCCACATCCTGCCGAACGCCATGTCGCCCGTGCTGGTCTCCGCGACCCTCGGGGTGGCTGGTGCGATCCTGACCGAATCGGCGCTCTCCTTTCTCGGCATCGGGGTGCAGCCGCCGACGCCGAGCTGGGGCAACATACTTACTTCCGGCAAGGATTACATCGAGTTTGCCTGGTGGCTCTCCCTGTTCCCGGGAGTGGCGATTCTCGTCACGGTGCTCTCCTACAACCTGGTAGGTGAGGGGATCCGCGACGCGCTCGACCCCCGCAGGCAAGGGTGAAGGCCGACTCGACGACTCAACGACTCAACGACTCAACGACTCAACGACTCAACGACTTAACGACTTAACGACTCAACGACTTAACGACTCAACGACTTAACGACTCAACAGGGTTTTACAGAGGGGCACATGGGAGAGTTTTGCGAAGATGGTTTTGAGATTTTGAAGGTGGACAAGCGTGATTTCGTTCCGACGACTCTTGAGGACGAACTGCGTGTGGATAAACTCTGCAGCGACCTGCTGCACCGCTTCTACAGCGAGAGCATGGACGCCGGCCTCTCGCCTGAGGACGCCACGGCGCTCGCCGGCGCCGCCGACTACTTCATCAGGGACTTCGTGGTCTCCATCAAGTCCCGCAGCATTTTCGACGAACTCCCGGGCATCGTGCGCCAGTTCGCCGGCAACTGGTACATCGTCAACACCATGGAGCCCCTGATCGAAGAGATCGACGGATACCTGGCCGGAATCAAAGGATTTTACCGCTTCCTGCACGGCCACCAGCTCATCTCGCTCAAGTTCCTGCAGGCGATCGAGGCAGAGTGCGCGGACCGGGAGTACTACGAAAGCCGCATCGAATCCTTTTGGGCCATCAGCGGCGACGGCTACCTTTCCTGGGAGAAGGAGTGCTCGCTCAAGGATGCCTGAAACCCGCAATCACCCGACCTGTCCTTTCCCGCGTCGCACGCCGGTCGCCACCTGACAGGAGCCTGTCCGCTTGAAATCCCTTATTGCCAAGATCCAGCGCCAAAGACTTTTTGAGCCCGGAGAAACTGTCGTGGTTGCGGTCTCCGGCGGGGCGGATTCCGTCGCCCTGCTGGATATTCTCAGCCAGTTTGCCCAGGAGAAGCTGCGTCTCGTGGTGGCCCATCTGAACCACGGCCTGCGGGGCGCCGATTCCGACGGCGACCAGGAGTTCGTGTCACGGCTCGCCGGGCAGTACGGCTTGCCGTGCGAGGTGCAGCGCGCGGACGTCGCCCTGCTTTCCCAAAACCAGGGGCTTTCGCTGGAGGACGCCGGTCGCCGGGCGCGTTACGCCTTTTTCGCCCAGGTCGCCAAGGTCCACGGGGCCGCCAGCATCGCACTGGCCCACCACCGCGACGATCAAGCCGAGACGGTGCTGATCCGCCTGCTGCGCGGCGCCGGCGGCGCCGGGCTGAGCGGTATGGGGAGCTTTTCCCAAGGGACGCTGAAGCGGCCGCTGCTGGGGATTTCCCGCTCGGAGATCGAGCGCTACCTGAAGGGTAGGGGATTAAGCTACCGGACCGACGCAAGTAACGCCGACACAGCCATCCTGCGCAACAGCATCCGTCACGAGCTGATTCCCTTGCTCGCCAAGTACAACCCGAAGATCTCCGAGCGGCTGGCCGCGACGGCGGAAATCCTCGCCAGCGACGAGGAACTCCTGGAGGGGCTGACGCAGGCGGCCTATGCCCGGCTCGCCGTAACCCGGGGCGGCGAGCTAAGCCTCCCCGTCGCCGAACTTTCGGCCGAGCCGCGCGGCCTCCGGCTGCGTCTCTACCGGCGCGCTCTATCCGAGCTGCGCGGGGACCTGCAGCGTATCGGCCTCGTCCACCTTCAGGCGATCGACCGGCTGGTCGCTTCACCGCGACCCAACAGCCGCCTCAAGCTGCCGGGGGACTGCTTCGTGGCGCGCAGTTACGGCAGGCTGCAGTTTAAGAGCAGCGAGCAAAGCGCTGAGCCATGCCTTGCCCGGGAGATCGGGGGGCCGGGTGAGCACCTGCTGGCCGACGGCCGGCGCCTGCTGGTGCAAAGCGTGCCGCGCCCGGCTAGCCTGGACCCCGGTTCGCCTCGCGTGGCCTACCTGGACCCGGGGTCCGCCCCTTTCCCCTGGCTGGTGCGCGGAGTTCTGCCGGGCGACCGCTTCACTCCGCTCGGGATGTCCGGCGTGCAGAAGCTGAAGGATTTTTTCATGAACGAAAAGGTCCCTGCCGCTGAGCGGCGCCGCGTTCCGCTGCTTTTATGTGGCGGACGGATACTTTGGGTCTGCGGGATCAGGATGGGGGAACTGGGACGGGTCGGGGCCCCGGAGGGGCCGGTTTTAAGGGTTGAAATTCTTGATGTTAAACCTTAAAGCGCTTGTCAATAGGTCCCCTTTGTGGTAATCCTTTTGTTCATTTGAATTTTTTTTAGGGGTCGGAAATCGACTCGCGGAGTATCTAAGAGTGCCACAGGGCAGCCTGGCCTAGACGCTGGCTCTAATGATGGGCCGGCAGGGCTTGCAGCATACCGACAATCGGGAGGAAACTTGAATCAATTTTATAAGAACCTGGCACTTTGGCTGGTTATCAGCCTGATGATGATCTTGCTGTTCAACCTTTTCAACAAGCCGAAGCCGACTCAAGAAAAGCTTGATTACAGCGACTTTATCGAGGCTGTCGAGACCGGCAAGGTGAAGAACGTTGCCCGGCCCATCAGCTCCGTCATTATCCAGGGTAACGAGATAATCGGCAAGTACGCGGACGGCAAAGAGTTCAGGAGCTACAAGCCTGCCGATGCCAACCTCACTGACAAACTGATCGAAAAACATATCAGCACCTCGGCTCGTCCCGAGGAGGAACGCTTCTCCTGGTTCTCGCTGCTGGTTTCCTGGTTCCCCATCATCTTCCTGGTAGCGGTCTGGATCTTCTTCATGCGCCAGATGCAGGGCGGCGGCGGCAAGGCGATGGCCTTCGGCAAGAGCCGCGCCAAGCTTCTGACCGAGACCCAGGGGAGGATCACCTTCGAGGACGTGGCCGGCATCGAGGAGGCCAAGGACGAACTGGAGGAGATCATCAACTTCCTGAAGGACCCGAAGAAGTTCACCAAGCTGGGCGGCAGGATTCCCAAGGGCGTGCTGCTCATGGGCCCCCCGGGCACCGGCAAGACGCTACTGGCCCGCGCCATTGCAGGCGAGGCCGGCGTTCCCTTCTTCTCCATCTCGGGCTCCGACTTCGTCGAGATGTTCGTCGGCGTGGGCGCCTCCCGGGTGCGCGACCTGTTCGTGCAGGGGAAAAAGAGCGCACCTTGCATCATCTTCATCGACGAGATCGACGCCGTGGGTCGTCACCGCGGTGCGGGCCTGGGTGGCGGTCACGACGAGCGCGAGCAGACCCTGAACCAACTCCTGGTGGAGATGGACGGCTTCGAGTCCAATGAGGGCGTCATCCTGATCGCCGCCACCAACCGTCCCGACGTCCTCGACCCCGCGCTGCTCAGGCCGGGCCGCTTCGACCGCCAGGTCGTGGTGCCGCGCCCCGACGTGAAGGGCCGCGAGATGATCCTCAAGGTGCACACCAAGAAGACCCCGCTGGCCCCCGATGTCGACCTCGGCGTCATCGCCCGCGGCACGCCGGGCTTCTCCGGCGCCGACCTCTCCAACGTGGTGAACGAGGCCGCTCTCTTGGCCGCCCGCAAGGAAAAGAGCTGCCTGGAGATGATCGACTTCGACGACGCCAAGGACAAGGTCCTCATGGGCGTGGAGCGCCGCTCCATGGTCATTTCGGACGAAGAGAAGAAGAACACCGCGTATCACGAGGCGGGCCACACCCTGGTCGCCAAGCTGATCCCGGGGACCGACCCGGTGCACAAGGTCTCCATCATACCGCGCGGCAGGGCGCTAGGCGTCACCATGCAGCTCCCGATCGAAGACAAGCACAGCTACTCGCGTGAGTCGCTGCTGGACCGGATCGCCGTCCTCATGGGCGGGCGCGCCGCCGAGGAGCTCATCTTCAAGTCGATGACCACCGGCGCCGGCAACGACATCGAGCGGGCCACCGAGATCGCCCGCAAGATGGT
>TBL_comb47_HYPODRAFT_10008773_pt1 | contig 10255 bp, 8 predicted proteins | sample TroBogypolimnion_40_FD_10682 | JGI IMG/M metagenome (IMG submission 10682)
GACGGGACTCGAACCCGCGACCCCATGCGTGACAGGCATGTATTCTAACCAACTGAACTACCAAACCAAAATTCAAAATAACGGTGCAAATATACTCCATTTTTTGGTACTACAAATGGATCTAAAATAATTTGAGCTAAAAATGGTAACCACGTATAGTATATCTCAATATAACAATTAATTAAGAATAAAAATACTATAGAATCCTGGAAAAAAAAGTAAAATGGACACTTCCGTATTTCCTCAGCTCACGAAAGAGCGGATGAGCCGAAAAATCATTGGTTTTTCCATGCTCCAAAATCAGTAAACCCTCATTATTAAGCAGATTAGAGTTCATAATCAGGTCAGGAATCTCCGCAATCTGTTTCAATTCATAGGGAGGATCTGCAAAAATCAGATCGTAACGCTCGGTTGTACGACCGATAAATTTAAAGACATCGGCATTCAGGGGCTTAACAATTCTCTTAATCCCCAATGTTTCAATGACGGAACCGATAAACTGATAATGAAAACGGTCGAGCTCAACACTGGTAACATCCCTGCAACCCCTTGAAGCAAATTCGAAGGAGATACTTCCCGTACCGCTAAACAGGTCAAGAACCTTTTTATTCTCAAAATCATAACGGTTTTCAAGAATATTGAACAGGTTTTCACGTGCAAAATCGGTCGTAGGCCGGGCTTTGAAATTTTTGCCGGGTCTGAAAATCCTGCTTTTAAAGGTACCTCCGATTATTCGCATTTATAAATGCTTAAAAGTGATGAATAATAATGTTCGGGGAGCAGGCTGAAGGTGTAACTGTATTGAAAGGTATTATCAAGCCTGGCAAACGAAGTCAGTCTCACATATTTTTTAAATAAATGATAAACAGGCGAAACCTGAGGTATCTGGCCGTGCAGGATAAGTTCTGTACTCTCAGGGGATAACTTCAACTGATCAAAAGTAAATAGAACGTGGTATAAAATATCCCTTTCAGTTTTATAATTAAAGATATTGCAGCAAGTCAGTCTGGCACCGCTTACCACAACAATTTCGAAGCTCTCACGGAAGAAATTCAAATGAACCTGCTCCTTCACCGGGAAGGACCTGTTACGCTTTAAAACACCCTCAACCAGGGGGAACAGACTGTGCTTTATTTCAGTCCGGGGAAATTTCTCCAGCAAATACTCATTCAGGTTCTGGGGGATATCAAAAATACAAAAGCATTCAGCCTTTGGAAAAGTATTTTTAACAACGATAAACCCCCGTTCCTGAACATTATTAAACCACAGGTACTTATCCAAAGAACCCCTGCTGTAGAAAGTCTGGGGAACCAGTGTAAACTTGCGGGTTGCATAAAGAATTTCTACGCTTTTAAAGTTGCAGGCAAATATCTCATCAGTTTCAAATACTTCACGTACATGCTTTAACAACATACGGGCACGTTTAAGGAAAAAATGGTGACCCTTCAATACCACATATTTTCCTTTGGGAATATCCAGAATGGAAAAATAGAATCCATCCAGGCTAATCTGAATGGATAGATGATAGGTATTACGCTGTGTGCTATCGAAAGTTTTGTCAATAAAACAGATATCACGCATTTTTAGTTAAAATGTATTTGTTTGAATAGCTGCAAAATTAAAAAAAATGACCAACCTTTGCTAACGAATCAAACGGATAAATCGTATTTAAAATTGCACCATTGAATAGTCATGCAGAAAATGATATTTTACCATCCATGACTCTTTCAGGGAAAAAGCAAAGGCATGTTAAAGAGTTACATTTCAAAACAAATTATTGAAGAGATAAAATTCGATCCAACCGCGTGCCAGACAGAGATGGCTGACAAAGTCGCCGAATTTATCACCATTGATCAGCCTCATCAGGTTTTCCTGCTCAGAGGCTATGCCGGAACGGGTAAAACAACTGCTTTAAGCGCACTTGTCAGGGTATTGGACCATTTAAAAATGAAAGCAGTTCTGCTGGCTCCTACCGGTAGAGCCTCTAAAGTACTCTCAAAATATTCCGGCAAACCAGCAACCACCATTCACAAGAAAATTTACCGGCAGCAATCGACCAATAATGGGTATGGGAAATTTGCACTTGACAGAAATCTGCATAAGAATACCATTTTTATCATTGATGAGGCTTCAATGATATCTAATCATCCTCAGGAAAATAATATTTTCGGTTCAGGCTACCTCCTTTCGGACGTGATTGAATATGTAATGGCCGGTGAAAATTGCCGCTTGGTTATTGCCGGTGATACAGCTCAGCTTCCTCCGGTCGGATTCAACCTGAGTCCGGCTCTTGAGGAGGAAGAACTTAAGTTTTTTGATCTTGATGTGATCAAATGTGAATTGACCGAGGTTGTCAGACAATCTGTAAAGTCAGGAATTCTTGAGAATGCGACATTGATCCGGAACCTACTTGCAGATGAACAATTCCAGGGTTACTGGAAAATTAAAATTGCAGGCTACAAAGACATCATGCGTATCGGTGGTGCTGACCTGATCGAGGAGATTTCAGGCTGTTATCACAAATTCGGGGTTGACGAAACCATTGTGGTTACCCGTTCAAACAAACGGGCCAATAAATTCAATGAAGGGATCCGCCGGTCAGTATTGTACCGTGAGGAGCAAATCTCTGCCGGAGATCTGGTGATGAGTGTAAAAAACAACTACCATTGGGCAAAACAATCGGACGAGCTGGGCTTTATCGCTAACGGGGATATCGCTGAGGTGATAAAAATCAGAAAATATGAAGAGAAGTACGGATTCCACTTTGTCAATGTAACACTAAGATTCCTCGATTTCAAGAATGTCGAAATCGACTGTAAAATCATTCTGGATACTTTGACGATTGAAGCACCCTCGCTGACCCAATCAGACCAGAAGAGGCTATTCGAGGAGATTTCACTGGATTACCCGGAAATACACAATAAAAGGGCACTTTGGGAAAAGATACGGGAGAATGAATATTTTAATGCCTTGCAGGTCAAATTCTCTTATGCACTAACCTGTCATAAATCGCAGGGGGGGCAATGGAAAGCAGTCTTTCTGGATCACGGGTACCTCACTGAGGATATGATCGATCGGGAGTACCTCCGATGGATATATACCGCATTCACGCGTCCTACCGAAAGGCTTTATCTGGTTAATTTCAACAAGGAGTTTTTTGATGAAGAAAAGTATTAGAAAACCAGGAGAAACTGGTAGAAATAGATTAATATAAAAGTTGAAGCTAAATTAGCAACCGAAACCCCAAAACTTTTTTTTCACAACTCAAACCGCTCTCCGTCGTTGGCGGGGAAGGTATTCCGGAAAACGGATCTTGCCTCCTCGACCAGTGGTCTTTCGTGTTTATATCGGCTGGAGAAGTGTCCTATAATTAATTTTTTCACCTCTGCGGCACCGGCAAACTCAGCAGCCTGTTTGGCCGTAGTGTGAAAGGTTTTTAAAGCCAGGTCCCTTAAATCATCGCAGAATGTTGCTTCATGATAAAGTAAATCAGCCTGCCGGATAATGGGAATAACCTGTTTACGGGGTACCGTATCGGTGCAAAAGGCGTATGAGCGGACCGGATCGGGCGGGAAGGTCAGCTCGTTGTTTGGGACGACAGTTCCATCAGAACAATGATAATCTGCCCCATTTTTGATTGCAACCCGATCACGGATTGGAACCTTTAAATATTCAATTTGATCACTGCGTAAATGCAATTCATGCGCCTTTTCCCTAAAAAGGAATCCGCAGCACGGAATCCGGTGTTTTAGCGGAAAAGATTCAATGACAAGTTTTGAATCTTCGTGAATAACTGCCCGGCTTCGAAAGTTCAGGGGATGATAGACCACTTTAAAATCCTCAATATCACTCATGAATTTCAATAATGGGTCCATCATTATTTTTAATTCAGAATGGGAATAGATGTGCAGTTCCCCTTTTTTACCTCCAAGGGCCATGGTGGAGATTAGTCCGGGGAGTCCAAAAATATGATCCCCATGAAGATGGGAGATGAAGATATGATTAATTTTTCCGGCCTTAATCCCAAACTTCCGCAGCTGAATTTGTGTACCTTCTCCGCAATCAATCAGAAAAAATTTCTCATTCAGACTAACAACCTGAGAAGTCGGAAATCTGTTTAATGTCGGAAGTGCGGAGCTGCTCCCCAAAATAGTTACCGCGAAAGAAACCATACCAAATATTTTTCCAAACCTACCTGAAAAAGGGCACTTTTGCAAAAAAAAAATCCCGGTAGTTAAGACCGGGATTTTTTTATACTTTTATTCAGATTCATTAATGAGTAATCGCTTGGCCTCCTCCAGATCAGGTACAATCAAAAGGATAGAATCAAGCATCGCCATCCTGATCATTTTATCAACAGCCTGGGAGAGATTACAAATGATAAATGTCCCTTCGGAATCCTCGCAAAGCCTGTTTCCAACTAAAATCGCGCTTAATCCGGAAGAATCGCAGTAATCACAATTCTTAAGGTCAAGAATAATATTGGTTGCTCCCTGACCGGAGAGCATCACAAGTTCTGCTTTCAATTCCGGAGAGATAAAACTATCCAGGCGATCCCGAACTACCGTTACGCAGGAATAATTGATCTCTTTATGAACTATAAAATTCATTCGTAATTATTTAGAACGATTACTCAAAAAAAAACAGATTAATTATCTTTTTTCTCATTCTCCTCCATCTGAGTTCTTAAAGCAGCCAATTCACTGATATCACCCAAGGTGGTCTTTTCAGAAACATCCTTTTGTGGTTTAACACTTTTGGGAGCCTGTTTAGCCGCACTCTTTTTCTTTGCAGTTTCTTCAGTCTTTTTCAGATCTTCATAAACTCTTGAATGAGATAGTATTATGCGTTTAGCTGATTTAGAGAACTCAATGACCTTGAAATCGAGTTTCTCGTCCATTTTAACATTTGAACCATCTTCCTTAACCAGATGACGCGGAGTTGCAAAACCTTCCACACCATAAGGTAAAGAAATTACTGCTCCCTTATCAAAAAGATCAATTACCGTCCCTTCATGAACTGAATCTACGGTAAAGATAGTTTCAAATACATCCCATGGATTTTCTTCCAGTTGTTTATGACCTAAACTTAAACGGCGGTTATCCTTGTCAATGTCAAGTACCTGAACATCAACTTCGGCACCAATGGAGGTAAATTCAGACGGATGTTTGATTTTCTTTGTCCAGCTTAGGTCGCTGATATGAATCAAACCATCAACTCCCTCTTCAATTTCGACGAAAACCCCAAAGTTGGTGAAGTTGCGAACCCGTGCAACATGGTTTGAGCCAATAGCATATTTAGCCTCAATTTTATCCCATGGGTCATTTTTCATCTGTTTAATACCCAAAGACATCTTCCTTTCGTCGCGATCCAGGGTAAGAATTGTTGCTTCTACCTCGTCGCCAACTTTGAGGAAGTCCTGAGCAGAACGAAGGTGTTGTGACCAGCTCATCTCTGAAACGTGGATCAAACCTTCTACCCCCGGAGCAATTTCAATGAATGCGCCGTAATCGGCCATAACAACGACTTTCCCTTTCACAACATCACCAACTTTCAGTTCTGCGCTAAGGTTATCCCATGGATGAGATGACAATTGTTTAAGACCAAGGGCAATACGCTTTTTATCATCATCGAAATCAAGAATAACAACATTGATCTTCTGATCAAGCTGAACGATTTCGTTTGGATGTGCAACACGTCCCCAGCTAAGGTCGGTGATGTGGATTAATCCGTCTACACCGCCAAGGTCAATAAATACACCATAAGAGGTGATATTTTTAACAGTTCCTTCAAGAACCTGTCCTTTTTCAAGTTTGGAGATGATATCTTTCTTCTGCTGCTCAAGTTCCGCTTCGATAAGGGCTTTGTGAGAAACAACAACGTTACGGAATTCATGGTTGATTTTAACCACCTTGAATTCCATGGTTTTATTCACATAAATATCATAATCGCGGATAGGTTTCACATCGATCTGAGATCCTGGCAGGAAGGCTTCAATTCCGAATACATCAACAATCATACCGCCTTTGGTACGGCATTTGATAAATCCGGTAATAATTTCGTCATTTTCGAGCGCTGCGTTAACACGATCCCAGCTACGCATTGCACGGGCTTTTTTGTGTGAAAGTGTCAACTGTCCCTTTTTATCTTCAAGGGTTTCGACATAAACTTCCACCTGATCACCAATTTTCAGTGAAGGGTTGTAACGGAATTCATTCACAGATACAATTCCATCTGATTTATAACCGATATCAACAACAACTTCACGCTTGTTCATCGAGATAACACGACCGTCAACCACTTCTTTCTCCTGGAGAATAGAGAGGGTGTTGTCATACATGTCTGTCATCTCTTTCTTAGTGGCAGTGCTATTCACCGACTTGGTCCCTTCAAAGGCATCCCAGTCAAAATCTTCATCAGCTTTTGCTGAGGTCTCTTTTAATACCCTGACAAAAGGAGCGACAGGAGTTTCAATTACTTCTGCCACTTCAGCAATTTCAGGTTCAACAGCTGCTACAGGTTCTACTTCAACCTCAGCCGCTATTTCTGATGCTGCAGGTTCTTCTGCAACTGCCTCGGTTGTTTCTGCTACCGGAGTAACAGGAATTTCCGTGGCTAATTCCGCGTCCTCGTTAATTTCGGGGATTTCGTTAATTTCACTCATTAAATTGATCTTAAAATTAATAAATTAGACATTATTTTATTTTGTGCCGCAAAAATAAGATTTATCCCTTTAATATCAAATGATTATTTGTTTTTTTAAGCTTAATTTACACTTCAACTCTTTTAACGGGAAATTTTCGTATCTCAAAAATCAGGTTTATATTTGGTTAATTTTTAAAGTCCTTTCAAAAATATTATTAAACCATATAATTCAATCGGAAAATGAAAACATCTGAGACCCCTGCAACTATTCTGCAGAAAGCCAATGAATGGTTAACCGGAAACTATGACAACCAATCAAAGGAGGAAATTCGCTTGCTACTTAATAGTGAGGATAATACAGCATTAATCGACGCTTTTTACCGGGATCTCGAATTCGGAACAGGGGGTTTGCGCGGAATTATGGGGGTCGGCACTAACCGAATGAATATTTATACTGTCGGTGCTGCCACACAGGGGCTCAGCAATTATCTGAAGATCGCTTTTGCCGCTTTACCACAAATTGGAGTGGCAATCGGATATGATTGCAGGAATAACAGCCGTCTGTTTGCAGAAACTGCGGCCGGGATTTTTGCTGCGAACGGAATTAAGGTTTACCTTTTTGAAGATTTACGTCCAACACCTGAAATATCGTTTGCAATCAGGGAGCTCGGACTGCAGAGCGGGATTATACTGACCGCTTCCCACAATCCCAAAGAATACAATGGGTATAAAGCCTATTGGGATGATGGTTCTCAGATCGTTGAACCACATGATGTGAATATCATCAATGAAGTTTTAAAGGTGAAGGTCGACGACATCCAATTCAATGGACCAAAAGAAAACATTACCGTTCTGGGTGCCGAAATGGACGAAAAATTTCTTCAAAAGGTGGTTTCAGTTTCCCTTTCACCTGATATTATAAAGCGGCAGAAAGATCTTAAAATCGTTTATACTCCAATTCATGGTACTGGTGTAAAGCTTATTCCTATGGCACTTGCCAAAATGGGATTTACAAACGTCATCCATGTTCCGGAGCAGGATGTGGTGAGCGGTGATTTCCCGACTGTGATCTCCCCAAATCCGGAAGAGCCGGCAGCAATGAAACTGGCCATTGAAAAAGCCGTTGAGATGAATGCCGACCTTGTTATGGCCTCTGATCCCGATGCTGACCGTTTGGGAATCGCCATAAAAAATGATAAGGGTGAATTCATCCTGGCAAACGGAAATCAAACGGTTTTGATCTTCCTGAACTACATCATCAGTAAAAGGAAGGAACTTGGACTTCTGAAAGGGAACGAGTATGTGGTCAAAACAATTGTCACCAGTGAGCTGGCTGCTGAAATTGCACGGCGAAACGGTGTCGAGTATTATGATTGTTACACAGGGTTTAAATACATCGCTGAGGTTATCCGCGAAAACGAAGGGATCAAACAATACATTGGTGGTGGTGAAGAAAGCTTTGGTTTTATGCCGGCTGATTTTGTTCGGGACAAAGATGCGGTAAGCTCATGCGCCCTTATGGCTGAGATTGCTGCCTGTGCCAAGGATGAGGGACGTTCACTGTTTGAAATGCTGCAGGATATTTACATGACCTATGGCTACTCAAAGGAAAAAATGAAATATGTAGTCAGGAAAGGGAAAAGCGGTGCTGAGGAGATTGAACAAATGATGGTTAATTTCCGGAATAACCCCCCTAAACAACTTGCAGGTTCAGCACTCTCAATCGTAAAAGATTATGAGACAATCAAAGAATACGATCTTATTTCAGGAACTGAAAAGGCCATTGATCAAAAGATAACGGCAAATGTACTTCAATTCTTCACCGTGGATGGCACGAAAGTTTCGGTACGGCCATCCGGCACAGAGCCTAAAATCAAATTCTATATCGAAGTGAAAGACTTGCTGACCTCCCGTGATCAGTATGATGCTGTGGAGGCCAAAACAAATCTTAAAATTGACCAGGTTATGGCTGATCTTGAATTATAAAACTTAATTTTACGCAGGGATTCAACAATTTCACTATTCCTTTGGATTCCACTTATATTAATAAATTAATAGTACTAAAATTCAAAAAAAATGAAAAGAGTTCTTTTAAGTCTATGTGTATTTGGTGCCGTTACTGCCTATTCTCAGAACCAGAATCCTGAAAACGCCAAGATGAAACCTGAGATGACTGAATTCTGGGATCCGGAAGTTACGGTTGTCACCCCGGGGGAGAATAATATGAATGCTCCATCAGATGCCATCATTCTTTTCGACGGAACCAGTGAGTCTTTAAATAATAATTGGAGCAATGCCAAAGGTGAAGCACCTGCCTGGAAGGTTGAAGATAATTGCGTGACGGTTGTCAAGAGTACCGGTAACATGAAAACTAAAATGGCCTTTGAAGATTTTCAGTTGCATATCGAATGGCGTTCACCTGCCGAGGTTGATCCTTTAAGCAAGAGTCAGGGACGCGGAAACTCAGGCATCTTTATGCAGGAGCGTTACGAATTGCAGGTGCTCGACAATTACAACAACCGCACTTACCGGAATGGTCAGGCGGGCTCTTTTTACAAACAATATGCACCACTGGTAAATGTCTGTAAAAAACCGGGGGAATGGCAATCCTATGATGTGATTTATACCGCGCCAAGATTTAAGGCAGACAGTACTGTCTTTTCGCCTGCCCGTGCCACTGTTCTTCAGAATGGAGTCCTTGTTCAAAATAATGTCCTGTTATTTGGCCCCACAGAATATATCGGAATCCCTAAATACAAATTCCATGGTCCGGCTCCTATCGCGCTCCAGGATCATGGTAACCCGGTAAGTTACCGCAATATCTGGATCAGAAAATTATAATATCCAACTTTCAAACAGGAAATGCCCGGGAATTCCGGGCATTTTTAATTACCAATAATCCCTATCTTTGCCAACCAATATTGTCTCTGTTAAAATAAATACTGATGCAGGAAAAAATAATCATCCTTGATTTTGGTTCCCAATACACCCAACTCATCGGGCGCCGTGTCCGCGAACTGAATGTTTATTGCGAAATCCATCCATTCAACCATTACCCCGAAATTGATTCAACCGTTAAAGGGGTGATCCTCTCGGGAAGCCCTTATTCGGTAAGGGATGAAAATGGTCCCCGGATTAACCTTGAAAAAATCAAAGGAAAATTTCCCTTGCTCGGGGTTTGCTACGGAGCTCAATACCTGTCCCATTTTTTCGGCGGTGAAGTGGCAGCTTCCGATTCCAGGGAATATGGACGTGCAAACCTTACCGTGGTTGAAAAAGAAAGCGTTTTACTCCGGGGAATCAGCGAAAACTCGCAGGTTTGGATGTCACATGGCGATACGATTATCACGCTCCCTGAAAACTACCATATCATTGCCTCAACCCAGGATGTAAAAAACGCTGCATTTAAAATTGGAGATGAAGACACCTACGCTATTCAGTTCCATCCTGAAGTTTATCATACTACCGAAGGGACTAAGATCCTTGAGAACTTTCTGGTCAATATTTGTGGATGCAAACAGGATTGGACACCCGATTCCTTTATAGAAACCACTATTGCACAGCTGCGTGAAAAAATCGGGGATGATAAAGTGGTCCTCGGACTTTCGGG
>TBL_comb47_HYPODRAFT_10008774_pt1 | contig 10254 bp, 8 predicted proteins | sample TroBogypolimnion_40_FD_10682 | JGI IMG/M metagenome (IMG submission 10682)
CCGAGTTGCCTGCAGGCGTCGCTTACGAGCAGCATATATTCGAGACTGGCCGTGTACCCACGCGCGATGGCCTGCACGACTTTTTCAACGGCCTGGTCTGGATGCAATTCCCGCGAACTAAGCTGCGGCTCAACGCCTTGCAGGCAGCACAAATTGCCAGCACCGGCATTCAGCCGGTGCGCGGCCCGGCGCGCGATGCGCTGACGCTGTTCGACGAAAACGTGGCTCTGCTGCAGGCACCCGATGCGCTGTGGCAGGCGCTGGCGGCCAAGGACTGGCAGACGCTGTTCGTCACGTTGCGGCCCCTCTGGGCAGAGACTCAGCTGATCCTGTTTGGCCACGCCCTGACCGAAAAGCTGGTGGCACCGCGCAAGCCCATGACCGCCCATGTATTCCGCGTGATGGAGCCCAGTCGCGCGCTGGCAGATATCGACGCCTGGCTGGCCGCAGAACTGAATGCCGAACTGCTGGCTACCAAGCCCTTTGCCCATCTTCCGGTGTTGGGCGTGCCGGGCTGGTGGGCAGAAAACGAGTGCAGCGACTTTTATGCCGACAGCAGCGTTTTCCGCGCGCCTCGTTCTTGAATCGGCCCGCTTGGCCCTCACATCCATCTTGAAGCGCGAAAAACGCGCCGTATTTTTGAGGACTCCATGAAACGCATTTTTCTTTTTATCCTGACCAACGTGCTGGTCGTTGCCGTGCTGGGCGTTGTGGCCAGCCTGCTGGGGGTGAACCGCTACCTGACCGCCAACGGGCTGAATTTGGGGGCTCTGCTGGGCTTTGCCCTGGTCATGGGTTTTGGTGGCGCCATTATTTCCCTGTTGATCAGCAAGCCCATGGCCAAGTGGACTTCGGGGGTGCAGGTGATTGAACAGCCGCGCAATGCGGATGAGGCGTGGATCATGGACACCGTGCGCAAGCTGGCCGTTAAGGCCGGCATCAAGATGCCCGAGGTCGGCATCTTTGAGGGCGCGCCCAATGCCTTTGCCACCGGCGCCTTCAAGAACTCGGCCTTGGTGGCAGTCAGTACCGGCCTGCTGCAGGGCATGACGCGCGAAGAGATTGAGGCCGTCATGGGACACGAAATCGCCCACGTGGCCAATGGCGACATGGTCACCATGACGCTGATCCAGGGCGTGATGAACACCTTCGTGGTGTTTCTCAGCCGGGTCATCGGCTATGCCGTGGACAGCTTTTTACGCAAGGGCGACGAGCGCAACAGCGGCCCTGGCATCGGCTACATGATCAGCACCTTCGTGCTGGACATTGTGCTGGGCTTTGCCGCTGCCATGGTGGTGGCCTGGTTCTCACGCCAGCGCGAGTTCCGAGCCGACGCTGGTTCTGCGCAGTTGCTGGGTCGAAAGCAACCCATGGTCAACGCCCTGGCCCGCTTGGGCGGCATGACGCCCGGCGATTTGCCAAAGAGCGTGGCCGCCATGGGCATTGCCGGCGGTATCGGTCAGCTCTTTAGCACCCACCCGCCAATTGAAGAGCGCATTGCGGCACTGCAGAACGCGCAGATTTAAACAAGGGGCCCGCTGGGCCTTTTTGATTTTTGCAGGCTGCCTTCGCGCTTGATATTTCTCAAGCTTGAGCTTGGCTTTTGCACTTTCAATGGACCTGTGTTTGTCATGCCTGTGCATGACGAGTCCAGCCGTAGCGGTGTTTGCATCTTTCAGACGCGAGCCTGCCGGTCCATTAATCGTCAGGAGTACAAACGATGGCCAAGTCAGAAGAAAAGCAAATAGAGGGTGCCAATCCCTCCCAATTCAAAATTGGTCGCTCGTCAGCGCAGCGCCTTGCAGCGATGAGCGATGTGCCGGAAGAAAAACTGCTGGGGCTCACCTTGGCCGAGGCGGCCGAGAAGTTCCGTTTTGTCATTGATCCGATGCTGCTGTTGTTCCGCAAGGTCTGCGGGACGGTGGTGAAGACCGACCCCGCCACAGGCATCGACTACCCCGTGCCCTTCGCCAGGGTGCAGGTGGAAGACACTGACTGCTCGCTCATCGGGTACTTTCCTGCCAAGTCCAAATGGACCTGGCACTTTCCGTTTCACTGCAAGCGCGAAGTGATCGCCACTGCAACCACGGATGCCTGTGGGGACTTCTGTGTCTGGATCCCGCGCTTTGACATCGACTGGGTATTGCGTTTCCGGCGCGAGCGCCATTGCTTCCCCATCATCTTCGAGCGTCCCAACTTGCGTGACCTGATCGATGACCTGATCCCCACCGAGATACCGCACATTCCCCCGCACGGCCCCGGGCCCGACCCGGAGCCGTTCTACGACTTTGACCGCTCGCGCCTGATTGCCAAAGTGGAGCAAAGCCTGGGCCGCGACGTTGCGGCGCGCATCAACCGGGCCCAGTCGCAAGTGGGTTTCGGCTCCAGCACCGTAGGTGTGAACGCCTTGCTCGACGCCCCGGTCGCCCTGCCCAATATGCGCCCGCCGCTTCCGCCGGAGCTGCAAATGAAGGGCGCGGCGTCCCATGACGCAGTGCGCACCAAGGCAGGGATGGACACCCTGCACCCTGCGGTGCATACCATCGCCAGGCACCTTAATCTCAATGCGCAGGACCTGGGGGACCTGGATTTGCGCCGCTCCATCGGGCCTTTCAAGCGCTGCTTTGATGTCTTCGTGCCCGAGTGGGTGCCTATGTTGGATGTACCGGATATCACCTTCCGCGTCCTGCAGGACACCAATGGCGATGGCGTGGAGGAGCAGATTTACGGCGAAGGCCTGTTCCAGGTGCGCTGGGATGCCAATATCACCGGACCGGTTACCTTGCATGCCGGCCCCAATGCACGTGCGGGCGCCATCTGCGGCCCGCAGGACATCCCCTGCGGCAACACGCCCGCCATCGTGATGGCCGGTCGCCTGCCTGTCACCGGCGACGCCGCTGTGTATGACTCGGTGAACGGCTACGCCGTGCGTACCAACCGGCCCCACCCTTCCGGCCTGTATACCGATCCGCTGCCGCTCACCAGCGCTGCCGCATCCCCGCTGGCGGGCGTGCTGTCGCTGTATGGCTGCAACAAGACCGATGCCAAGGCCACACAGTACCGGCTGCGTTACAAGTACAGCAGTGACGACGGCGCGAGCTACACCGCGTTCGCGCCCTTTGTGGGCCTCACTTGGCCCCTGTACCGGCTCAACGGTGTCGGCATGGGTGAGTGGTATTACCCGCCAGTCAGCCCTTCCGGCTGGTACCCGATTGCCTTGCCGTCCGGACCGAATGCGTGGCTGCCACAGGATCTGCTGCTGGACTGGCCCAGCTACAACTTTGCCGACGGCCGCTATGTCGTAAAACTGGAGCTGGGCACGGGCGGCGTGGTCTCATCGAGCTCGGCAGAGGTCGCGTTCAATGTGGACAACAGCGCGCCGCTGGGCCCGATCACGGTGGAGTGGAGCTACTCGGCCACCGGGCCCTTTCAGCCCATCGACACCGTCTGCCCCATCGTGCGGAGAAAGGCCGTGCCAGTGGACCTGTACTTCCGCGTCACGCTGGACGCGTCGGCACACCACCTGCGTTCGGCCAATCTGTGGGCCAGCGGATGCGGTGCGGGCAACTTTGCCTATGTCAGCGGCAGTGGCGGCGCCCCGGTGGTGAGTGGCGGCACGCTGTACTTCCAGCATTGGCATGACAGCGTCAGCAACAACCACCAGACCCTGCAGCTGGTGTGCCGGCTTCCGGCCACTGCAGCGGAAGGCACCTACAGTTTCGGGGCGCATGTGTCGAGCCGCGCATTTAGTCCGCTGGGCTGGGATGGTGGTCAACTGGCGGTGCCGCCATGGCAGTATGACCCGGACCACATCTACATAGACCCTTGGGTGGCCTTTTCGGTGTTCAACGCCAATTGAAACGGCCCCGCCCGTTGCATGCATAGCCCGTGGTTTCAGTTGGCGGTGGCGGTGCTGGCGGCTTGGCGGGTGGCTCATTTGGTCGCGCATGAAGACGGGCCTTGGGGCGTGGTCGTGGCCCTGCGCGCGCGGGCAGGTGCTGGCGACGTCGGGCGACTGATGGATTGTCCCTACTGCCTGAGCATGTGGGCTGCAGCACCGTTGAGTGCTTGGATGGCAGATGCCTTCTCGACCGGAGTGGTGCTGTGGCTGGCAATCTCGGGTGGCGCCTGCCTGCTGGAATATACGGTGATGGCGTTGCGCCCATCGCCTTAAGGAAAGGGGAAAGGGTTTCCATGTCCTGCTGTTCACAACGCCGCCAGGCAATATCTGCCATGCCGCAGCTGCGTGTTGCCTCAGAGGCGTCACACACCCGTCTGACATCCGAAGTGCCTGCCGCCGAACCGTCAGTGCTTGGCTCGGAGCGTTTGCGTTACGTGGGCCATACGCCGCTCAATGTGCGCGGACCCTTTAGTGCGCGCCTTTACGAAGTCAATGTGTTGCTACGCCTCATTGATGCCGACATGCGCGACGTCGCCTCCCTGTTGCGTACGACGCTGTTTGAGCGCGTGGGTTAGTTCAAAGGGCGGGTTCACCAGCCTGTGTATCCGGCGCCATGGCCCTTCCCAGGGCCTCCGCCACCTTGATGCCATCCACGCCCGCGGACAGGATGCCACCGGCATAGCTGGCACCTTCCCCGGCCGGGTACAGGCCGCGCACATTGGTGCTTTGCAGGTCTTCGCCGCGCGGGATTTTCAGGGGCGACGATGTGCGGGTTTCCACGCCCGTCAGCACGGCATCGGCCATGTCGAAGCCGCGGATCTTTTTGCCAAACACCGGAATGGCTTCGCGCAGCGCCTCAATCGCATAGGCGGGCAGGCTGGACGCCAGGTCGCCCAGCTTGACGCCGGGCTTGTAGGACGGCAGCACGCTGGCGAAACCGGTGGAAGGGCGAGCGGCGATAAAGTCGCCGACCAATTGGCCGGGCGCCTCATAACTGCTGCCACCCAGCACATAGGCGCCGGCCTCCAGTTGGCGCTGCAGGGCGATGCCGGACAGCGGGTGGGCGGCCTTCGGGTCTTGCGTGCGCATGGCGGCTGCTTCTTGTGCGTACTGCCGGCCCTTGTCCTCGCCAAAGGCGGCCACAAACGTGGCCTCGTCCTGCGGATAGTCGGGCGGGTCTATGCCGACCACCAGGCCGGCGTTGGCATTGCGCTCGTTGCGCGAATACTGGCTCATGCCGTTGGTGACCACGCGCCCGGGCTCGCTGGTGGCGGCCACCACGGTGCCGCCCGGGCACATGCAAAAGCTGTAGACGGCGCGGCCATTGGCGGCATGGTGCACCAGCTTGTAGTCGGCCGCGCCCAGCATGGGGTGGCCGGCGTGGCGGCCCCAGCGCGCGGCGTCGATCACGTGCTGCGGATGTTCGATGCGAAAGCCCACCGAGAAGGGCTTGGCCTGCATGGCCACGCCGCGTTCATAGAGCATGGCAAAGCTGTCGCGCGCGCTGTGGCCCAGGGCCATGACGACATGGCTGGCGGGCAGGGCGTACTCCTCGTTGCGGGCCACGTCCAGCACCTGCAGGCCGACCAGCTGCTGGCCATCGACTGAGGGTTGCAACTGCACATCAACCACGCGCTGCTCAAAGCGCAGCTCGCCGCCCAGGGCGATGATCTGCGCCCGCAGGTTTCCCACCACTTTGACCAGTTTGAAGGTGCCGATGTGGGGATGCGCCTCGTACAGGATTTCGGGCGGCGCACCGGCCTTGACGAACTCATCCATCACCTTGCGGCCCAGAAAGCGCGGGTCCTTGATCTGGCTCCACAGTTTCCCGTCGGAAAACGTGCCGGCACCGCCCTCGCCAAACTGCACATTGCTCTCGGGGTTGAGCGTGTTCTTGCGCCACAGGCCCCAAGTGTCCTGGGTGCGTTGTCTGACGGTCTTGCCGCGCTCCAGCACGATGGGGCGAAACCCCATTTGCGCCAGCACCAGTGCGGCAAACATGCCGCAGGGGCCAAAGCCCACCACCACCGGGCGCAAGGCCAACTGTTGCGGTGCCTGGGCCACCAGCCGGTAGGCCATGTCGGGCGTGGCCAGAATGTGCGGGTTGCCGGCCCGCTGCGCCAGCAAGGCGGGCTCCAAGTCGGGGGCCACGGTCACGTCGGCGATGTAGACCACCACCAGCTCCGACTTGCGCGCGTCAAAGCTGCGCTTGAAGACCTGCAGGCTTTCAATGGAAGAGATTTCAACCTGGAGCGCCTGTGCGGCGAGCCGGGTGAGGGCGGCAATCGGGTGGGCGACCGGCGCGCGGTCTTCTTCGGTTTCGGAGGGCGCGTCGGACGCGCGGCGTGCCGAGACGGGCACGGCGGAGAGGGGGAGTTTGAGTTCGGTGAGGCGGATCATGTGGGCGGGCTCGTGGTGATCAAGCAAGATGCCGATGATACGGTGACAGAAGCAGGGCCCGCAGTGGGGCTCTGCATGGGGGTGTGCCGCTTTGCTGCGCAGCGGCGTTTAGGAGGGCAGAAAGCCTTCCACCGACAGGTAGCGCTCGCCGGTATCGTAGTTAAAGCCCAGCACCGTGGCGCCGGGCGCAATCTCAGGCAGCTTTTGTGCAATTGCAGCCAGCGTGGCGCCGCTGGAAATACCTACCAGCAGGCCTTCCTCACGGGCGCTGCGGCGGGCGTATTCGCGGGCCGGTTCGGCATCGACCTGGATCACGCCGTCGAGTAGCTCAGTCAGCAGGTTCTTGGGGATAAAGCCTGCGCCAATGCCCTGGATCGGGTGCGGTGCGGGCGCTCCGCCGGAGATGACGGGCGAGGCCGTGGGCTCCACCGCATACACCTTGAGTTGAGGCCACTGGGCCTTGAGTACCTTGGCCACACCGCTGAGGTGGCCGCCGGTGCCCACGCCGGTGATGATGACGTCCACACCGTTGGGGAAGTCCTTGAGGATTTCCTGCGCCGTGGTGCGTACATGCACGTCGATGTTGGCGGGATTTTCAAACTGCTGCGGCACCCAGGCGCCGGGCGTTTGTGCTGCCAGTTCCTGGGCCCGGGCGATGGCGCCCTTCATGCCTTTTTCGCGCGGTGTCAGATCGAAGCTGGCGCCATAGGCCAACATCAGGCGGCGGCGTTCTATGGACATGCTGTCGGGCATCACCAGGATCAGTTTGTAGCCCTTGACGGCGGCCACCAGGGCCAGGCCGACGCCGGTGTTGCCGGAGGTGGGCTCGATGATGGTGGCGCCGGGTTTGAGTTCGCCGCTGGCCTCTGCCGCTTCCACCATCGCCAGTGCAATGCGGTCCTTGATGGAGCCGCCGGGGTTGGAGCGCTCGGACTTCACGTACACCTTGTGCGTGTCGCCAAACAGGCGGTTGATGCGGATGTGTGGCGTGTTGCCAATGGTTTGCAGAACGTTGTCAAAGGGCATGGAGGACTCCTGAAATGGGTATTTGCTGCGCCATTGTGGGCCAGTTTTTCAATCGATTTCGTTATATGGATATGCACGGCCCTTTCAGGCCTGATAATCAGCCTGTGAAGCCCGCCAGACCACCGCTGGTGCAATTCTGGAAACAGAGCACTGGAGGAACGTCCGGACTGCATAGGGCAGCGTAGCAGCTAACAGCTGTCCACCGACAAGTTGACCACGCAAGTGGAAGACCCTCAGGTGAGGATTAGAGCAACAGAGACGAGTCAGATCAGACCCCGCGACGGGTGTTCTGTGGTGCTTCGGCGAAAGCCGAAGACGGATGGCGCAAGCCAGACGGTTCAAGCGCAAGCTTGAGCGACACAGTCACCCAGATCGGACAAGGTCCGNTCTGGGTGAAACGGGCAATCTCTACGCGCAGCAATACCAAGTAGGCACACGTTGACGGGGCCCCCGGAGTGTGCGGGTAGGTAGCATCGAGCCGTCCGGGTGACCGGCGGCCCAGATTAATGGTGGTCACATGAGGGGAAACCCCCATGCACAGAATCCGGCTTATCGGTGGGCTTCACACTTTTGCCAGTCTTTTTGGAGTATGGTTGATTGATCGTTCAACCGCTTAAAGGAGGCACCATGCGAGCCGTACGCGCACTACTCAAAAACACCGACGCACCTTGGAGTCTCCATCCGCAGGAAAGCGTGTTTGACGCCTTGCAGACGCTTGCCAACCACGATGTGGGCGCGCTGATGGTAATGGACGAGGGCAGGCTGGTGGGCATTCTTTCCGAGCGCGACTACACCCGCAAGATCGCCTTGCAGGGCAAGGCATCCAAAGACACGCGGGTAGCCGACATCATGACCGCCAAGGTGCTGACCGTGGCCGCCGACTCACGCACCGAAGACTGCATGGCGCTGATGAGCCAGAAGAAGATTCGCCACTTGCCCGTGGTCGATGGTGACAAGGTGCTGGGCATGATCTCGATCCGCGACATCATGGACGAAATCATTGCCGACCAGGAAGCCACCATCAGCCAGTTGCAGACCTATATCGCGTCCTGAAATAAGAGCCCCCACGTTCGCCCACATCGTGTGGCTCTCTGGTCGTGCCGATGCCAGAGGCATGCTGCTCTTTGGCCTGTCCCGGTCTGCGTAGGCAGATCGGGAGCCGCAGGCCTCAGCCCTCAAGGGGCTAACCCGCCTTGGGGCGGCCCGGCGCGGGGTTAGAACTTCTCGTAAACGCTAAGAAAGCGCCATTGCCCCACGGGCAGGTCCGTCAGCGCCATACGGCCCAGGCGGATGCGGCGCATGGCCTGTATTTCCAGGCCGGCCTTGCCGCAAAGGTAGGCCACCAGCCCGGGGTGCGAGCCCTTGATGGCAAAGCGCAGCTTGCTCAATTCCGGTGAAGAACTGTTGACGCTGAATTTGACCTGCGGCAGCGGGTTTCGCTCATCGTTGAGCGCACGGGCAATTTTCTGCAAATGCTCGGGCTGCACCTCGCCGGTGACATCCACAATCAGCTCGTGTTCCATGGAGTTCAGGTCTTCGCTGAGCTTGCGCGTGGTGCGCCAGTCCTGCGTGAACACCACCAGACCGCTGGCACCTGTCTCCAATGCCACATCGGCTTCCAGATGCAGGAAGTGGCGTTTCAGCGCGCGTATTTCGGATTGGTCGTTGCTGTAGCGGTTGGCCACGGTCAGCAGGCTGCGCGCGTTGGGTATCTGTGGCTTTTTGCTGCGGCCGCGTGCCGGCGGCGCATCTTCGTCGTCCTCATCGTCGTCCTCTTCCACGCCGTCTAGCCAGCCCGAGGGCTTGTTCAAAATCAGCGTGACATCTGCGGTGTTCAGCAGGGTGGCATCGGGGTTGATGGTGACAGTTTGATGCAGCACGCGAAACGGCGGGTCTTCCACCACCACGCCATTGACCATTACCCAGCCGCCTTCGATGTACTGCTCGGCCTCGCTGCGCGAGCAACCCTTGAGTGCCATCACACGCTTGGACAGGCGCTCGCCCTCGCTCTCGGCAGCCGTGACCGGCTTGGGGTCCCGGTCCACGGTGCGCGGGCGGTTCCTGGGCTTGGCCTTGGAGGGTGCGGCGGGGCGGTGGTCGGCCGCGGCTGGCCTGTTGCCATCCGGGTTGCTGGCGGCGTAGGCCGCCCGTTTGATGGCGCGATTGGACGCAGGCCTTGCCGACTCGGTGCGGGCCGGGCGCTCGTCGTCTTGACGCGCAGGGCGGGCCGGTGGCAGGCCTTCAGGTCTGGCCGCTCTTTGGAAGGTACTCATGCTGCGCTCGATTCAATGGAGGGGGTTTGTAATTGTCGAATGTGTTCCACATGGGCCAAGAGGGAACGCTTTGCCACCGGCCAGATGCGCGGGTGCACATCGTCGTAGGCTAGGGGCAGCCATTGGTCCAGGTCGCCGTTGGGGTTGGCCTGCATCACGGCCGCAATTTTCGCTTCACGCGTCAGGCGATGAGCTTTCAGGTGGGCAATGGTATCCAGTGCACCGGTGATGACATGGCCATGGGCCGGCAGGATGAAGTCTACCTGCAGCTCGGTGCATTGGGCGGCCAACCGGTCCAGCGAATGCAGGTAATGCCCCATGTGGCCGTCCGGCGGGTCAATCACGGTGGTGCTGCCGTTGAGGATATGGTCGCCGGAAAACAGCAGGCCGTCTTCTTCCAGCAGCAGGCAGACGTGGTTGGCAGCGTGGCCGGGTGTAAAGATGACGCGCAGGCTGTGGGATGCATCCGTCGCAGCAGCCGGCGTCAGGCGCAGCAGCTCGCCATCCAGCAAGCGCCGGTCCGGCGTAAAGGCGCTGGCGGCGCGCGCCGTGGGCGCGGAGGGCAGGCCCAGAATGGCAGGCGCACCTTGGCCGTTCTGCGCGCACAGCGCCTGCAGCGGCTTGGCGCCGGGGGAATGGTCTGGGTGCGAATGG
>TBL_comb47_HYPODRAFT_10008778_pt1 | contig 10252 bp, 6 predicted proteins | sample TroBogypolimnion_40_FD_10682 | JGI IMG/M metagenome (IMG submission 10682)
CGGCCTACGCGGCGCGGGCGGCGGCCCTGATCCGCGACGAGCGCCTCGGCGTGCCGGCCAGCGGTGCCGGACGCACCGTGGTGGTGGATTTTTCCGCGCCCAACGTCGCCAAGCCGATGCATGTGGGCCACATCCGTTCTACGATCATCGGCGATTCGCTGGCGCGCATCGCGCGGTTTCTTGGCTTCAAGGTGATCGCCGACAACCACATCGGCGATTGGGGCACCCAATTCGGGATGATTCTGGTGGGCTGGAAAACCCTGCTCAATCCCGAGGCGTTGGAGGCCGACCCGATCACCGAGTTGGTGCGCGTTTACCGCGACGTGAACGCCGCCACCCAGAAGAACCCCGACCTGCTGGAAGCGTGCAAGACCGAGTTGGTCAACTTGCAGGCCGGCGACGCCGAGAACCTCGCGATCTGGCGGCAGTGCATCGAGCTTTCCAAGCGCGGACTACAGAAGATCTATGCGCGGCTCGAGGTGAGGTTCGATCACTGGCTCGGCGAGAGTTTTTACAACGACCGCCTGGCCGGGCTGGTCGAGGAGTTTCTCCAGCAGGGCATCGCGCGCGTCAGCAACGGGGCGGTGTGCATCTTTTCCGACGGCAGCCAGCCGCCCGACGACGACCCGTTCATGGTCCACAAGGAAGACGGCTGGACCGACAATCCGACCCTCATCCGCAAGGCCGACGGCGGGTTCCTCTATGCCACGACCGATCTGGCGACCATCCAATTCCGCATCGACGAGTGGCGCGCCGATCACGTTTGGTATGTCGTGGGCGTGCCGCAGCAATTGCATTTCCGCCAGCTCTTCGCCGCCGCCGCGCGCTGGGGCAAGACCGGCGATTTCCGCCACATCGCCTTTGGTTCCATCCTCGGCGACGACCGCAAGCTGATGAAAACTCGCTCCGGCGACAACGTCCAATTGTCCGATGTGCTCGCCGAGGCGGTGGAACGCGCCGCGGCGGTCATCGCCGAGAAAAACCCGGGGCTGCCCGCCGAGGAAGCCGCGCAGATCGCCGAAACGGTGGGTATCGGCGCGGTGAAGTTCGCCGAACTCTCGCAGAACCGCCTGACCGACTATGTCTTTTCCTGGGACCGCATGCTCGCTTTGCACGGCGACACCGCACCCTATCTGCAAAACAGTTATGTCAGGATTCGCTCGATTTTCCGCAAGCTCGACGGCCCGTTCGACGCTGCTGCGTGCCAGATTGTCCTGGATGAAACCGAGGAAATCCACCTGGCCCGCCTGTTAGTGCGCTTCGGCGAGGTGGTGCCGACCATTCTCGACGACTTCCGCCCCAACCTGCTGGCCAACTACCTGTTGGAACTGGCGCGTGCCTTCCATTCCTTCTACGAGGCCTGCCCGGTGCTCAAGTCCGCCGAGCCCAGCCGCTCCAGCCGCCTGGCGCTGTGCGAGCTAACGGCCCGGACGCTGCGACAGGGCCTCGCGCTCCTCGGCATCAACGTCCCTGATAAAATGTGACCATGTCCCCATTCTACGTCATTGGTCACAAAAACCCCGATACCGACGCGATTTGCTCGGCCATCGGCCATGCCGCCTTGCTGCGGGCCACCGGCGAGCAGCCCACCGCGACTGCCGCGCGCTGCGGTGAGGTGAGCCAGCGCACCGCCTGGGTGCTCGCACGCGCCGGGGTGGCTGAGCCGGTGTTAGTCACCGACGTGCGCACCACCGCCGGCATGATCTGCCATCGCGAGATTGTCCAGGTCCACCAGGCCGACACCTTTCTAACAGCCCACCGGCGCATGCTCGCCGCCGGCGTGCGCAGCCTGCCGGTCATCGACGACGCCGGGGGCGTGTGCGGCGTGCTGAACTACATGGATTTGCTAGGCCTGTTGCTCCCCGCGCAAACCGACGGCATCAGTGTGCGCACGGTGCATGTGTCGCTTTCCAAGCTGGCCGACACGCTCGACGCGAGCAGTCGCGGCGCGACCCTGCCGCCCGCCGACCACGAGGAAGACCTGATTTTGCTCGTCGGCGCGTCGTCGCAAAACTCGGTGGAGCAACGTCTCAAACAGGCGATCGCGGAGGGCAACGTCGGCCAGTTTCTGGTCATCTGCGGCGACCGTCCGATTGTCCAGCGCTACGCCATCGACCACGGCGTGCGCGCCCTGTTGGTCACCGGCGACAATCCGGTCTCCGACACCATCTGCGAGTTGGCCATCCGCAAGGGTGTCATGCTCCTGTGCTGCCATCAGGACACCGCCAGCGCCTCGACCCTGATGCGTTGCTCGCGCACGGTGCGCCACGTCATGCACCGCGAGTTTCTCACCTTGCCGGAGTCCGAACCGGTCTCGCGCCTGCGCAAACGCCTCACTGCCGTGGACCAAACGATGTTTCCCGTCAGCGAGTCGAGCGGCGGCCGGATGATCGGCGTCCTAACAAAATCGGACCTGGTCGATCCGCCGCGGGTGCGCCTCGCCTTGGTCGATCACAACGAATATGCGCAGGCCGTCACCGGCATCGAGGAGGCGGAAATCACCGAGGTCATCGATCACCACCGACTCGCCGGCGATCTGGTATCGCGCGAGCCCATCCGCTATCTCAACGAACCGGTGGGGTCCACTTCCACGCTGGTGGCGCGCAAGTTTTTCTATCGGCAGGTGCCGCCCGAGCCCGGGGTGGCGATGTGTTTGTGCGCCGGCATCATCTCCGACACGCTGTGCCTCACCTCGCCGACCACCACGGTGATCGACCGCGAAATGCTCGCCTGGCTGGCCGAGTTCGCCGTGATCGACCCGCCGGCCTTTGCCGAAGAATTCTTCGGGGTTGGCTCGTTGATCGTCACGGGCGCGGCGGAGGAAATCCTCAATGCCGACCGCAAGGACTTCACCGAGGAGGGCTTTGTGGTGAGCATTTCCCAGGTCGAGGAACGCGGCTTGCGCGGATTTGCCGCACGCCGCGAGGAACTCGAAACCGCCTTGCGCGCCCTGGTGGCCACCCAGCGCTATGACCTCGCGGTGCTCGCCATCACTGACATCGTCGGCCATCACAGCCTCATTCTGGCCGTCGGCCAAGAGGCGATCCTGGCCAAAATGCCGTTTGAGCGCCTCGATGCCGCGCTGTTTGACGCACCCGGCGTGGTCAGCCGCAAAAAACAACTCTTCCCCGCAGTTAGCGATGCCCTGCGTCACGCCAGGTGACGCCGGTCAAGGGAGGGAGCGGCACTTGCCAGGTGCCGTGTCTGATACTCTGTGGCTTTTCCTTCACGCGGGACTTGGGTAAGTCCCGCTCCGTGGGGCAGCCCCTGGCGCTAACTTTTCCAACAAAACTTCTTGGCAAAGGGGATCTCGCGGCTAGGTTCGCCGCTTCGCGCCCATCCGATGAAAAACCCGATCCACTCTCCCTCCCTCATGCGCCTCAGCCTCGTGCTGCTGGCATCCGCCGCTCCCGTTGCCCATGGCGCCACCCGAACCTGGACGGGTCCCACGGGTGACTCTTGGAATACCCTTGGCGATTGGAACGGCGGCGGCGCGGCGCCCGGGCTGGGCGATACGGTCAGGCTCGGCTATGCCTCCGCCGCAACCGATGACGTCACGGTGAACTTCAACATGAGCTACGCCGATTCGGCACTCGCCGCACTAACCATCAATGCCAGCGGACTCAACGGAATCCTCACCCTGCAGCAGTCCGCCACGGCGAGCCAGATGAACGCCACGGCGGAAGTCATCGGGCTGGATGTGACCGGCAACCTCTACGCCCAAAGCGGCGGCTCCAACACCACTGACAGCCTTACGCTCGGCGAGCTGACGGGAGGGTGGGGATTCTATCAGTTGAGCGGCAGCGGCAGCCTGACAAGCGATCATCTCTTGGTCGGCGACGCCGGCACGGGAACCTTCACCCAGAGCGGCGGGACCGCCCAGCCAGCGGATATTGTGCTGGGCAATCAAGCGGGATCGGTCGCGAACTCCTACACTCAAGCAGGCGGAACCCTGTCGATGGCCAGAAACTACGCCGTGGATCCATGGCTCTTTGTCGGCAAGTCCGGACAAGGCACTTTCAACCTCAGCGGCGGCAGCCTGATGCTTTCGTCAATTCTCTATGGCAACGACTGGAGCGTCCAGTTTTACGCCGGCGGGCTCATCCTGGGTCTGGACGCCACCAGCACCGGCAATGGATTCAATCTCAGCGGCACCGGCACCATCAGCGCCGAACAAGGGGCAGAGGAAATGATCGGCGTCAATGGCACCGGCATTTTCCATCAGACAGGGGGCACCAACGATGCCGATGGATTGGTGCTCGGATGCGCCGACTTCATCACCGACCCGCTCAGCGGATCGCCATCGTCGGGCACCGGTGTCTATCAATTGGATGGCGGCATCCTGAGCTCCGGCTCCGGCGAAAGCATCGGTGCAAACGGCGCGCCCGGCAGCGTGTTCTATCAGACTGGCGGCTCCAACACCGCGAGCGGTTACGGGCTGGGAATCTCCGCCGGCTGCAGTTATGAATTGAGTGGCGGCACGCTATCGACCACTAACATGTCACTCGGCGGCCTGTTCAACCTGACCGGCGGAGGCAGCCTATCGTCAAGTCCCTCCGCCTGTGCGCTGAGCATGAGCGGCGGCGAGTTCCGCTTGAACGGACATGCCGTCACCGTGGCATCCATCGTCGGCGATTCAGGCACGATTGACAATGGCGGCGGTGGCAACGGCGTTCTAACCGTTTTAGGCGGCGGTCAGAGTTATCTTGGCGATCTGGTCGATGGTGACAGCGGCTTGCTGGGACTGACAAAAACCACCGGCGGCAGCCAGGGCCTGGGTGGCAACAATACCTATGGCAATGCCACCAGCGTGCTGGGCGGGGTGTTGCAGGCGGCATCCGACACCGGCTTTTCACCCAACAGTTCGTTCATCGTCAACGGCGGCACGCTCGACGCCAACGGGCACCATCTGACGATCAAAAACCTCAGCGGCAGCGGGGGCGAGGTCAGGTTCGGCGAAAACGGTTCGATCACTGCCGGCGACGCGACCTACACCTCGTATGCGGGCGCAGTGAACGGCCCCAGTGGAACGTTCCACAAGACCGGCAGCAATGGTTTCGCTTTTAGCGGTGGTGGCGATTTCGGCGGCACTTTCGACATCCAACAAGGCAGCCTGATCGTCAATGCCGCCAATGGCCTGCCCGTCGCCAGCAACGTGTCCATCGGCGCGCGGACCACGCTCGACGTCTGGCATGACCAGGCCCTGGCCTCCATTGCCGGCAGTGGCACGCTCAGCTTGCTGGCCTCGACCCTGACGCTCGGATCGAATAGCAGCGGTGGCGGCGTCATGCAAGGCGGGGGCGGGCCGAGCGGTTTCGGAGGGACGTTCTATGGCAGCGGCACGATCGTCAAGGCGCAGGCCAGTGATTTCACCATTGGCTTTGGCCCGGAAGACATGCTGGCCAACACCGAAAGCTCAATCGCCTTCCAGGTCACCGGCGGCAACTTGATCCTCAACAAAGCCGCCGGCACCAATGCGATCGCCGGGCCGGTCACCATCGCCGGCGGCACCTTGCGCATCAGCCGCAACGAGCAAATCAGCGACTCCAGCAGCGTGACCATCGACGACGGCCAATTCAGCGTGGCCAATCCGATCCCCGGCGTCGCATTCGGTTTCAGCGAGACCATTGGCAACCTGCGCGGCGCGGGCGGCTCGATCGATCTTGGCGACAGTCATCTAACGGTCGTGCAGAGCGCCAGCGACGAATTCGACGGGTCGTTGTCAGGCAACGCCGGGGTGTTCACCAAGAGCGGGGCCGCGACCCTGACCGTGGGCGATGTGAGCGGATTCAACGGCACCTTGCAGGTCACCGCCGGGCGCTTGACCCTGAAAGGCTCCGCGGGTGTGCCTAAGTTCACCCTGGCGGGCGGCACGTTCCTGCGCTTCGACACGGCGAGCATCAACCTCGTGCTAGGCGGCATCCAACCGGGCACCGGCGGCACCGTCGAATACCTCAACTCCAGCATTTTCAACGGCTATTTGCGCGGACCCGGCACCCATCAGATCCTGGCCGGCGGCTCTAGCAGTTTCATCAACGTCACGACCTTCAGCAGCACCGTGGTGCAACAGGACGGCAGCGCCGATTTGGTCTATTTCACCAACGGCGGCAGGTTCACCAACAACGCCTCGCTCACCCTTGATGGCTGCACCAATTCCGCCAGCGGCACCCTCACCGTCAACAACACGATCACGACCATCGATCTAACCAACGACGGGGTCGTCCTGGTCAACAGTGGCGGGGTGCTCGACAACCTGTACGGCGACGTGGTGGCCGGTGGCGGCAGCCGGATGACGGTGAATGCCGGCGGCGCCATCCATCTCGGCGATAGCGGCTCGCTCGAATTGGACGGCGCCCTGCTGGTCAACAACGGCAGCCTCGACGGCACCCTCGACGTGAACTACGGCAGTCTCGCCAAGGGCAGCGGCAGCTTCGGCACGGTCAATCTAACCGACGGCGGGCGTTTCTCGCCAGGCAACAGTCCGGGCATGGCGCTCATCAGCAACATGGACTTCGGCCCCGGTGGCACCTACACCTTCGAATTGAACAGCGCCCATGCCACACCCGGCAACGGAGCGGATTTCCTCAACATCTCCGGCGCGTTGGCCATCAGTGCGGGCAGCACCGCCAACAGCCGCTTCACCATCGGCATTGCCTCGCTCAACTCCGCCGCCCAAGCCGCACCGCTCGCCGACTTCGATGCGACCAAGGCCTGGCATTTCACGCTGGCCACCGCCGCCGGTGGCATCAGCGGATTCAATCCGGCCGCGTTTGCCATCGACTCCAGCGGCTTTGCCAACCCGCTGCTAGGTGGCCACTTCCAGGTGTCGCTGAGCGGCAGCAGCTTGATGCTCGATTTCGTGCCGCTGACCACTTATGCAAGTTGGGCCGCATCGTACTCACTCACCGGCGCCGACGCTCTGCCCACTGCGGACCCCGATGGCGACGGTCTGACAAATCTGCTGGAATACGCGTTCGGTTCCAATCCGAAGGCAGCGGATGTCACCGCCGGCGCGCGCCTCTGCACCGTTATCTCCGGCGGGGTCCGCTATCTTGGTCTGAGCTACCAGCGACCCTACGGCCCGAATGCGCCGCAGGATATCACCTACGCGGTCCAGCGCTCCGTGGATCTGGCCAATCCCGCGGCCTGGTCGTTCACCGGCCTGGTGCTGGACTCCCAGTCCGACAATGCGCTGTTAGGATTGGAAACGGTGGTGGTGCGTTCGACCACTCCGATGGGTGCCAGCCCTACGGGCCACGAGTTCCTGCGCCTGAGGGTGAGCCAGTGATGCATTGGGGGCACCCATCCGAAGACGAGCATTACACGAAGACATATAACAACGCGCCAATGCCTAACAAGCGGCGCCCGGCCTCCGACGGCATCGTCATGCACTCGGGCACTCGGGCAATCGGCCCGGCTATCCCGCCAGCCACGGCTGCATCGGCCTGCCCTACGATTTTTCCCGGTGCTTTTCAGCGCCACCCCGCGCGGCGGCACCGTGGTGGTGGGCGATGGCAAAACGCCCGTGCCGCATCTCGCGTCCAATCCCGGCCGTGGCTGCCGCGTCTCGCGGCAGGCCGTGATTGCTGCGTCTCGCAGCAAGTCATTCGTGTGGCTGGGGCATCCTGCCCGGCTCCTTGTCCGACCACAGCCACGAAGCCAAGTAACGACAGGCGAGGACGCCTGTCTTCCCTCACAGCCGGGGACGCCTGTGCTCCAGAATTTCCCAAGATTTCCGGCGGGATCCGTCCGATGTGGTATTTCACCGATGCGTTCAGCATCGCGCTGGAAGGCGGCGTGGACTGGATCTCCAACTCACCCTCCGGCCAGTGCGGCACCCTGGGCAAATTGACCCTCGCGCCGCAGTGGTCGTTTGGCAATGAATTCTTCAGCCGCCCGGTGATCCGGGCGTTTGTCACCTATGCGGGCTGGAACGAGGGCATGCGCGGCAGCGTTGGCGGCATCGACTACGCCGACAAGACGTCCGGCTGGAGTTGGGGGCTACAGATGGAAACCTGGTGGTAGGGGAATGTTCCCTGGTATTGCGGCATGCGCGGGCTCATTCCCTGATCCCTGCTTCAACCTTCCCCAAAGGGCGGTTGACAGCGCGGCGGGTTCGGGCTATGCCTCCGCCCGTTAGTCTAACTGCCAACACAACCATGAAATTCGCTCAGCTCCTCATCCTGCCCGCCGTCGCCACCAGCTTCGTGGCCTGCACCTCGATCAAGACCGAAACCACCACTTCCGCCCAAATCAAACAGGGCGTGCCCGGTGGAAAGGTCGTCCAAACCACCACGGTTCGGGCCACCGTCAGCGGCATCGACGCCGCCAAACGCAAGCTCACCCTGGTCACGCCCGACGGTACGCAACGCAACGTCACGGTCGGCCCCGCGGTGGTCAACTTCCCGCAGATCCGCATCGGCGACCAGCTCAAGGTGACGCTGACCGACGAAGTGGTCATCCGCATGGCCAAGCCGGGTGAGAAACTCCACGACCGAGGCAGCGCCTCCCTCGGCCTCGCACCCCTCGGCGCCAAACCTGGTGCCAGGAGCGCCGAAACCTATCAGACGAGCGCCACCGTCACCGCCCTCGACCCGAAGACCCGCCAGGCCACGCTCCGGTTTTCCGACGGCTCGGCCAAGACAGTCGTCGTCCGCCAGGATGTGGACCTCACCAAGCACAAGGTCGGAGAAAAGGTGGTCATCCGCGCCACCGAGGTCCTCGCCATTCTGATAGAAAAGCCCTAGCGTCCGGGCCGGTTCAGTGAAGAACCTCCGACAACCGTAGAACCGTAGAGCGGAAAGCCGCGCCAGGACGACATCTGGCGCGGTTTTTTCTGTTACTATGTTTTCACAATGCTTAGCGCTACCAACGACATGCATGCCCTGGCATCATGAAAATCCACGCTCAGTCCCGCATCGGGTTGCCGTTTGCGAAGACGAACCCATAACTTACGGGTGCTCCCTGAAACCTCCCGCTCCCGATGACCCGCGGCTGGAGCCCGTGGTAGCGCCGCCAGCCCTGTAGGCGTTCGGTTGTACGCCATGTGGTGTCCCTTCCACACCACCACCGCCGCCGCCGTGATGCGGGCCGCCGCCCACAGGTCCATGAGAGCCGGCAGCGCCATGAATGTAATGGCCGCCGGATGGAAGATGGGACACGAAAACACGGTGGCCATGGTCGTAGTAGCAATATCGGCCATGGTAGTTGTAATAGGATATGCCTCCATACCAGAAGAACGGATCGCCGTAATAACCATCATATCCGTATGGGCCGTAATAGCCATAAGGACCGTTATAGCCATAAGGACCGTTATAGCCATAAGGACCGTTATAGCCATAAGGACCGTTATAGCCATAATAGCCGGGGCCATACACCGGTCCGGCCGGGACGATGTTCCCGTATTGGTCCACCATGCAGGAACTCAACATCGCCAGGATGCCGATCAATGGCAAAAGCAGGTATTTCGTGGTCACACGTTTCCAATAGACCCGCTCGGCGGAATGTCAAGAGTCCGCGGAACAGTTCGACGACATCCTTGTGGCCGCGGAACATCGCCAGGTAAGTCGTGCAGCGTGCAGTCGATGCGCTGCGAGACCCGGTAGAAATGGAGCNTGGCGGATTGCACGTGGCGGATTGCACGTGGCGGTCCGTGTGGTCCGCAGTGACTCCGACAGGCATTTGATGAGGCGTGCACTGCGGGCTTGAGGTTTGGCACGGTTTCGCGTATGCGTTCCGCATGTTGATTGTTCACGTTCACATCCAAGTCCGGCCGGAGTGCCTTGAATCCTTCAAGGAGGCCACCCTGGCCAACGCCCGGGCCAGCCGCCAAGAGCCCGGCGTGGCACGGTTCGACGTGATTCAGCAGGCCGATGATCCGACACGTTTCGTGCTGGTGGAAGTGTATCGCGATGTGGCGGCACAGTCCGCCCACAAGGATACGGAGCATTACCCGGTGTGGCGTGACGCCGTTGCGCCGATGATGGCCGCGCCGCGCACGAACGTGAAATATGACAACCTCTTCCCTGACGACCAAGGATGGTGACCATGCAATTTGAATTTGCCACCGCCACACGCATCATTTTCGGCGCGGGCGTCCTTGGCCAGGTCGGCCCGCTGGTCAAGCCCTCCGGCCGGCGCGCTCTGGTGGTTACCGGCAGCCAACCGCAGCGCGCGGAAAAACTGTTAGCCAACCTTGCGGCCAACGGCATCAGCACGGCCACCTTTGCCGTGGCGGGCGAACCGGACCTTT
>TBL_comb47_HYPODRAFT_10008779_pt1 | contig 10251 bp, 9 predicted proteins | sample TroBogypolimnion_40_FD_10682 | JGI IMG/M metagenome (IMG submission 10682)
ATTGTCCTCCGTTAGTAATAGCTAAATCATATCCTGAATAATTATCCGATCCGTTAGATACAACGTCAAGCCTGTTTGAATTTGTATTGTGTGAAATAATAGGAGCAAAGAGGATATTTGATTCGAGGTTGATTTCGGGACTTTTGAGAATGCGTTCGGTTTGTTGCAAATCAAGGTCAATGATTTTATTGTCGTTCTTGTTTTTTTGAATCAAAGGGCTGTTCGTCTTTGCCTGTTCCAGATAATAATTCAAATCACGTTGTTGTGAATAAGCTATTCCTACTAAAAGAAACAGGAAAAAAGGGAGTAAAATTCTTTTCATTTTCAGTGATTTGTAATTTCCGGAAAACAATCTGTTTTTGTAAGTTAATTAACAGTGTCGCAAAGATACATATTTATCAATTACTTGGTAATAGTTAGAACTAAAAAAACTACATTCAGTCGTTTGATTCAAAAAATAAAGGCTAAAATCAGGTTGAATTTTATCTTGATTTTAGTCTTTTTGTAACAAGTATTATTTTTCAAAAAAATCTATATCCATTTACCCTTTTAATCAATTGCAAAAATACGATACAAATCTGTAGAAAATTAGGATCTATCACTGTTTAAAGTATCTATAACCTTTTTATAAATATAGAATTCAATACTTACCATTCAGTACTTACTGTTTTCACCTTTTTATCTAATTCATCCTTCGATTTAGCCTTAATTGTATCATTCCGATGTGTCCTGTGATTAAAGATTACAAAATACCACAATAAATAATTTGGGCTTCTATAGTATACCGGATAATAATGATTGTTCACCATTCTGTAGCTCGGATTATTCCTGTAAAATGTAACAGGTCTTGGAGAATGATGAAAACCTGTTTCTACCGAATGTATGCTTCGAACAGAATTTGTATGGGCAGATGAATTAACCGTGTGGGTTGTCTGTTTTCCATACCAACTATGGCTGCTGGTCCTTGATGAATGAAAACTATGGGGAGCTGAATGAAATCCGCCAAGTCCTCCTCTTGAATAACAATTCAAATTAATAAAGATACATAAAATCGAAATGGACAGAATTGTTTTTTTCATATTTAGTTTGTTTGAAGTTGATTGTTAAGTCTCTTATATTAGTATTCTTTATTCATGACCAGTTCTACAAATACATCATGCAGTTCGAATATTACGTTGTTACCCTCTTTCCTTGTTTTAATTTCCATCAGTTTCCAGTTATTCGTTTCCCTGTCTTTCCAGTCCTGTATGATAAATGATTTAGAATAATCGTTGTATTTCCAGAAACCGGTTTGTATTCTCATTTTTTCTATTTCAAAGTCAAAAACAAAAGTATGGTCTGAATTAAATTCGAATGTTGATCTCAGAAATGCTTCTTTGAGTCTGTCAACTGTCTTCTTTTGTTCATCAGGTATTTTTGTCAATATATTCAATTGAACAACACTCCATTTTCCGATAATTTCATTTTCAGTTAATGACTGCGCATTGATTTGAAGATAAAAACTGAATACAAAAATTATTAGTCCGGATATTTTTTTCATGTAAGTAATTGGAAATAAAAGATGTCTTATAATTCAACACAAACTACAAAGAAAATAGAACGCTGATCTTCGCTGATATAACGGATTTAAAAACGGATATTAATTCCAACAAGTTGGAATTGATTTATCTTTCTTTATCAACTCCAACTTGTTGGAGTTGAATCCGAATAAAATCTTACTGATAAAAATAATCCGTAATTATCCGCTTGATCAGCGTAAATCAGCGTTCTATTCTTTAATAAACGGGACAATATATTATTCTCTTTATATCTTAGTTTATGCTATCATAGAACTGTGAATACTCCCGTATGATTTTATCCATGAAACTGTTTATTTCTTTATCCGGTTCTTTCTGGCTGGTAATCTCCAAATACCATTTCACAATTTCCTTTGCACCTTCCCTGAAAGGAATTTGCGGATTGAATTCGGGAACCAGTTTCTTTATTTTGGAATTATCAAAAATCATACTGTGCGATTTATCTCCCAACAATCCATCACCAATGACCTGATTGTATTTAATAATTATATCGGAAGGAATATGAACGATATGGGGAGTTACATTTAATTCCTTTGCCAGAATCGTATAAATGCCATTCCAGGTAAGCCATTCATCAGAAGTAATGTGATATGCTTCATTGATAGCTTCTTTTTTCCCTAACAAACCTACAAGTCCAACAGCAAAATCAGTATGATGAGTCAATGTCCAGATAGACGTTCCATCACCATGTAAAATGACAGGTAATCCTTGTAACATCCTGTGAATGACAGTATATCCTCCCACAACAGGAATAATTGTTTTATCATAAGTATGCGAAGGCCTGATAATCGTATACGGAAACCCGTTTTTCTGATATTCTTCCCTTAAAACATCTTCACAGGCTATTTTATTCCTGGAGTATTCCCAGAAAGGATTATTTAAAGGTGTATCTTCGGTTATTGGTAGTTTTTCAGGAGGAGTCTGGTAAGCAGATGCTGAGCTGATAAATATAAATTGATTGGTTTTTCCTGAAAATAACCTGATGTCATTTTTAATATGTTCCGGAACAAAAGCTATAAAATCAACCACCACATCAAAAGTATAATCCTGAATAGCTTGTTGGGTTTCTTCAAAATTGCGGATATCGGAAATGATTGTTTTCATGCCTTTTACATTGCGTATACCGGAACTCATTCCCCGATTCAAATGATATAAGTCAATTCCTTTTGATATGGCAAGTTCTGAACATGCAGAACTGATATTTCCTGTTCCCCCGATGAATAAAACTTTCATTTAAAATTGTTTTTATGTATGTTGTTTGTCAATGTTGCCGATGTGAATAACATTCAAAAAGGTTTTGAAATGCAAATATATAACCTTTTTACTATATAAGTAGCAGGAACAATATATAGTCACATTTTATACCTTCATTTCAACATTATTTATTACCACAAACTTAATTCAACTGTCATCACATCAACAACAATACTTCTTTGATTTTGCTTTTTCGAAAGCTTCTTTCCCTTCGCTTACTGAAAAATAAATTAAACCCAATGTTCCAATGGCATCTGCATAGAGATATCCTGTCAATTGATAAATAAGACTTGAAATGAGCAATATGACAGACATATACAAACATATCTTAGTACAATTCCCATCCGACAGAATAGGTTCTGAATTTAATTTCCGTCCAATACTTTTTTTACGCAACATGAGCCAAGTCATGACTCCAATAGACACCAATGATATGACTATTCCCCAAAAAGTTGTTTCAGGTTTGTGATTATTTATAATATTAATTACGACTCCTGCCAGAAGTCCCAATGATAATACATAAAATGATGCACCTGTCAGTTTCAATGCTGATATTTCAAATTTATTAATCGCACTGTCGGGATTCGATCTGATCCGTAAAATCATGACTGCAATACCTATTCCTGATATTACTTCAATAAAACTGTCAATACCAAACCCGAGTAACGTCAGTGTTTGATCATTATACCCCAACACGATGGAAACAAGTCCTTCTATCATGTTGTAGATGATTGTAAATAAACTCAATTGGTAAGCCGAGTTGTATAATTTTATTTCTTTTTCTTTTTCCATTTTTTATGAAGATTAGGGATTCTGTGAAATCAATGTGTCATTTGACATTTTAAACAGTAACACATTCAACAAACAAAGGTTTATATCTCTTTGAAAGATGCTGATATGTTTAATTCTTTATAGTATTCGGAACTGAAAAGAAACGAAGTAATTTATTATTCGCCACAAAGTCACAAAGACGCTGTGTTTATTATATTGAAATTATTTGCTTTTGTAATGTTGAGACTTAGTGTCTTTGTGGCAGATTAGGTTTGTCTTTTTTAGCTCTTTCTAAAGCCTGAAAGTACTACATAATAATTAGTGTGGAATGTCAGTTTTTTTATTTTTTTAATGATAAAATGAGAGATAAAATAGCGATTTTGTAGTTAAAGTATATTAAATGAAATTCGATTATACTTAATATATATATAATAAAGTTGTAATAAATTGCATAAAACTTCAATTATAATTCATTTGTTTCTGTTTTAAATAGATAATATTCTGTTTATTTGTAGTAATAAATACAATTGACTGGAATTATTGCTACAAACAAATAAATTGCTATTTTACGCTATTTTTATTTAAAATATCATATATAATTAGTTTTATAGGAGTTACGCGTTCTTTTCAAGCATTTTATTTTGAGTTTCTTGTATAATTATACGAATGGTTCATACTTTAAAGAAATTAACTCACATAAAATTTACTACAATCCTAAAACTACTGCTACAATTATCAGGATGTAACAATCACCTTCTTTTATGCATATATTTGTAATGTCAAAACAAACAAAAAACGCTATTTTATTCACTCTTTTAAAACTCTTATATTATGAAAGTCTTAAAAATCGAATCTTTTGTAAGAACGGTATCTATCCTTTTTTCAAGTTATATGATCGTTTTAATGTTAATGGTAATTTTACTTCACAAATAAAGCGCAGATTGAGCATATCTTTTCATCCTGCACTTGTTGTTTATTCTTTTAACTAGTTTTTCACGTGTTTAAAATTGAATGAATATGAAAACCTTTGAAATCGATTCTTTTGTAAAAACAGTGTCTGTTTTTTTTATAAGCTACATGTTAATACTGGCGACATTCATCATTCTTTTACATAAATAAGGAGCAACCAAAACAAGCATGTGTTTTGTAATTCAAAATCAAATAAATTCAATTCAATTCAATTCAATATAGTTAATTCAACTATCATTTCAATAAATTAAATCACCTTTTCATACTTACAGAAATGAAACGTTCTATATTTTTATAGATCGTTTTTTTTATGATATTGATATGTACTTCCCAATTAAAAAAAATCGTTCCTGGATACCGGAGTATTTAGGAACGATCAGATAAATTTAAAATCATTCTGGTTTTAAAAAAGAATCAATTTTTAGTTTTTTCAATAGTAATTAGAATCAAAAAGCCTATCAGCCAGGTTATTTGTAGTTTAACCTGTAATTAATTCCCAAAGTAAATTCATTCCCAATTCCAAAAAAGCTGTCTGTATTTTGTATGAATAGAGTAATTTGTTTGTAAGTATAGTGAATATCAACAGAGCTGGTAAAGAATTCAGGACTGTCATTTACAAAAAAAGTCAATCCATTCGAAAAATCTATTCCAAACCTGTCTTTCATTATTTTAAATTCAATTCCTTCAGTCATACTTATATTATAAGCAAACAGGCTTGACGAGACTCCTGAAATCAAATTTTGTTGTGCAGCCATTTGCCTGAACCGGGTGAAATCACCGTTTTCGTATAATAATGTACCTTTTAATCCGATTAAATGAATATCAATAGTTTTAGTCGGAAGATTAAAATTGAATTCACCGGATAATCCTCCACCGTAATATGACTTATTGCCATTAAAATTTTCTACTTCAAGCACTTTATACGAACCTGCATACCCAAAGGCTCCATAGGAATAATTATAATTTTTTGCAATATGACTTTGAGCCCAGTACATTTGTCCGAAATAATTCATTTCACCATAATGAAGGTATGTATTTTGATTTGACATATCGTATTTTCCTCCGATATAGGTTGTTTGTTTTGTTGAATCGGCATAAAGAGGTTTGATAAATACAATAGGGTCTACTCCGCTGTTCCCGAATGCATAATAAGGAGAACATCCCTGCATGGAAAACAATAAGGTACATCCGAAAAAGAATAAAATAAAACGGTTCATTGTTTTCATGATAAGAGTTTCTATCCAATTAACTGTGATCAGATCAAGAATCAAAGAAATATTAGTTACGACCACTAAGTCACTAAGGACACAAAGAATCACTAAGTTTCATATAAATACAGAACACTAAAATAAAAATACTTTGATTTTATCCTTCGTGTTCTTTATGTCTTTAGCAAAAAACATAATCATCATTATAAACTTTGTGTTACTCAGTGTCCTTAGTGACTTAGTGGTCGTAACTAATTTTTAATGCATCTGATACTGAAACCTTCTGTTTTTACATCCGGGGAATAATCTGTATTTACTAATGCATCCTCTAATATAAGTCTTCCTCCCATTCCGTTTATTTCAGTGGATGACCATAAGACTCCCCAACTTCCTGATTGATGAAAATCACCTGATGCCGACGATCTGTAACCAGCTGGAAGAGCTGTAAAACCACTGATGTTTGTTGCATCACTGTTATAATTATACCAATGAACATTCCCCGATTCTTTTAACTTAGATCCTGCCAGTTGAAATCCTCCCAGGTAAGATACTAATGTGTCAACTTCTGCCTGAGTAGGTACATGCCATCCTTTTGGTGCAATTTTCGCAGCACTTGCCGCATAAAAATTATAAAGCGCACCGTACAGGTTCTTATTGTTCATATCGTTATTAACCCAACAGTATCCCGGAGTTGTTGCAGTTATCCATAGATCGCTGTTGACTGTCAATGCCACAGAAGTACTGTCATTAAATCTGGTTGTCTTCAGATTTTCAACCATCCAGGTTTGAGTTCCTATATTTATAGTATGGTAGACATTTCCATCAACATCAATAACATTTTGCGAGGCAGGATTTAATGTTTTAAAGCTTACCTGAGCGCCATAAGCTGTTCCGACAATATTTGTTGCATAGGCACGGACATAATAGATATAAGAGGATTTCAAACCTGTTATGATACCGGTAAATGCACCTGCTCCTGTTCCGTTAGCAGTTATATTATTGTTGATGGTTGGATTTACGGTGGTACTCCAACACAGGCCGCGTGAAGTAATGGTTGATCCCCCATTTGTTGTGATATTTCCTCCGAAAGTTGCTGTAGTATCTGTAATATTAATGGCAGGGATTGTACTGATAGTTGGTAATGCGATTGTATCTTTTATACACCTGACACTAAATCCACTCATTTTACCATCCGAATTATAATCTAAAATAGTACTGGTGTTTGACATCATGTATCTTCCGCCATTTCCGCTTATTTCATCCGAAGACCAGAATACTCCCCAGATACCCGAATTATGATAATCACCACTAACCCACGATCTGTAACCTCCGGGAAGAGCCGTAAATCCAGTACTGTTCGTTGCATCACTATTTGCAGAACTCCAGTGTGTATTTCCTGATTCTTTTACTTTCGAAGCAGCAGTTTGATTCCCTCCTAAATAAGTTGTCAATGTATTTATTTCAGCTTGTGACGGAATATGCCAGCCAACCGGAGCTAATTTTCCTGTATTTACTGCATACCAGTTGTATAAAGCCCCGTACATATTTTTACTGGCAGTAATATCATTGTTATACCAACAATAACCGGGCAACGATGTCTCCGACCATTGGTATCCATCGGTAATATACGAAATGGGAGTACCATCATTGTATGTCGAAGTTTTTAGATTTTCAACCATCCAGGTTTGCTTCCCGATAATAACCGTATGATACGCATTCCCATCATGATCGGTCATTGTTGGCTGGACAGGTAAATTATAATTTTTATAAAACGTAATGCTATCAATTTGGTTAACGGCTTGTTTCGTTATGATAACTCCGGCTCTGTAAATATACAACGTGTCCTGTGCCTGAGCTAAATTAAAACTAAAAAACAAAATTAAAATCAATGTCCCGATTATTTTCATTTCTCTTTCTCCTTTATTTTAAAGTTTTATAAATTTGCTGATGTCTGTGTTTTTACCGCTTATTACCCGACAGATATAAAATCCGCTATGAAATGTTTTTGCCGGAATGGTAATTTGATTTAATCCTGGTTGAATCATTTGCTCCTGTTGAAAAACTGTTTTTCCCTGAATGTCCATCAGTGTGATTTGTATATTATTTCCGGTTACTGATTCGTATCGGATTTGTAACATATCTTTCACTGGGTTGGGAAAAAGAATCATGCCGGTTTCCGCATTACTTTTCACTTCTCCGATGGAAGTTATATTTGCAAAATTCAAATTACGCATATTCATCAAAGCGAAATCAATCCCTGTACCATCTTTTTTAGTAACAGTCATATTCCCCGAATTAAATACCAACTTATTGACGTCGGTTAAATTAAAAGAGGACTGAGTACCTGAATTCTCTTTTATATTCATCGAACCCTGTGCTTTTAATCCGGATATTCCAATTATAAAAAGGAAAAGGCAGATCCAATTTACTTTGTGTTTCATAATTTGTTTCCTGATGTTTTATACGTTAAGTTAAACGATAGGGAGTTAGATGACTTTTTAAATCCGGTTTGACTGTAAAAACTCCATTTTTTTATTAAATATTTGAGTCAACAAATGTACAAATTTAATTTAATTACATCAAATTTAAATATAATAAGTTATGCCATTTTGTAAACGAACCCCCAATTGATAAAGTTTTTTTAATTTGTTGGAAAATAAATTTAAAAAAAGAACATGTTGTTAATTAAGCTTTTTTACCTTTGGAGGCGAAATGTAACTATCTATTAAATAAATACGAATAAGTGAAATAGAAGCCATTACAACCTCGATTGCTTTTCATAAAGATATAACTACAAAAAACATGCATGTCGAAGGGAATGATTCGAATGTTACCGGATTTATTGCTGATTGGGATGGTATACGAGCCAGTATTGGAATATCTTATAACTTAAACTGAGTTTAGTGAAGCGTAACTTGTGCTGAAAATGAATCAATTTATAAACAGGAAATTGAAGTTGAAAGTTTCATAATTATGAGTATAGACCTCTGTTTCACACTGAATTATACAGCTTTATTCTTTCATTAAACCCGGAAGAACAAAATATCAAGCATATTCAATGCCTAAAGATATTTTTCATCCCTTTTTTCCAATTTCATTAATACTCCTCGATTCAGTTCTTCCACCTTATTCTCAGGAAAAACAGTTCAAAAGTTTCTTCAATCGGTTTCTTCTTCATCTCTTCTTTCATTTTCTGTAAAGAAGGAAATATACTTTCTGTTTACTCTCTTTTCCTGACAATAAAAACCTGAGTTCAAACAAATATAGGATCATTACTTCTCGTAAAAAGAAAATTCCAATAAAACAAATCTCATTTATTCTATTAGAACTGTAAATTGTAGTTAGACAATAGAAAATTGTTGGTCAATAATAGCCAATTGTAGATCAGGAATGCTTCATTGTAATATAGGAATGCTCCATTGTAATATAAGAATGCTCCATTGTAATATAAGAATGCTTCATTGTAATATAAGAATGCTTCATTGTAATATAAGAATGCTTCATTGTAATATAGGAATGCTCCATTGTAATATAAGAATGCTCCATTGTAATATAGTAATGCTTCATTGTAATATAAGAATGCTCCATTGTAATATAAGAATGCGTCATTGTAATATAGTAATGCTCCATTGTAATATAAGAATGCGTCATTGTAATATAAGAATGCTTCATTGTAATATAGTAATACGCCATTCTTATATAAGAATAGCCTGTTTTTGTCAGGTAAAAGCAATGATTTATTGGGTAAAAAATAGATTTAATAGAATTAAAGCTCAGATTAATAATGTTTTGATTGTTTTCGGGATAAATAAACGCCTGTTCTTTGTTTTTATAATGGGAAGAAGTGGTGAATAAAAATAATTGGATCAGTTTACAACAATTGTTTTGATAAAACCGCCTTTGTTCGGCGTGATTTTCTCAACAGGCATAATACAAAAATTTGTGGCAGATTGATGTTGCTCTTTTAAATAAATGAAAGTAAAAGAAATTATTCATCTGAATTGGGTTGAACAGTCCAAATACAATATGTTACTCATTTCTTTATTGGATATGGATACAATTTGATTATTATCGTTTATCTTTGCATGTATGAATTTGCTGCATAAAGACATAAAGACCTATACGTTTGCCGAAAGCTCAGGAAATGATTCTGATTTTGCATTGAAGCGAATGGAAGATGCCTATCGTAACTCCAACGGTGCGCCGGACAGTCCGCACCGGCATGATTATTACACGATCATTTTTATCGAAAGGGGCGAAGGAGCACATTTCATTGATTTTACCGAATATAAAGTGGAAGACAACACTGTTTTCTTTATTCAACCCGGGCAAATGCATCAGTTGGTGCTTACGAGTGAGCCGGTGGGTTGGGTAATTACGTTCACGGAAGAGTTTTTGATTGCCAATTCTATTCCTGAAAAAATGATAAACGATATTTATCTCTTTAATGATTACGGACAATCACCTCCATT
>TBL_comb47_HYPODRAFT_10008781_pt1 | contig 10249 bp, 5 predicted proteins | sample TroBogypolimnion_40_FD_10682 | JGI IMG/M metagenome (IMG submission 10682)
TTCAATTTTCTTTTCAGTCCTGATGAAATGATCAAGATTGGCCACATGAGTACTGTCCTGGTTAATTTCGGCAACAATCAGCCATTGCTGATCAGGCCCATTTTCAAGCCATAACCCAAAATTCACAAAATAGGCACCCCGTACAGCCCTCACGTCCAGTTCTGTTTCCAACGGCAGGCCTGCTTTAAAACGTTCAACCTGTCTTTCTGAAAGAAGGATATTGGCTTTGTGGTCCAATCCACACGACCAGACCGTTGTAGCTTTTAACGATTCGCTGGGTTCTGCCTTGTCAACGGGGATTGAGCTCAGGATAAACAATCCAAGTTGGGTTTCGACGAGCAGTTCGCTCTTTTTATAGGCATCGAGGAGGTTGCTGTACGCTGTCTGGAATTCGTGATCTATTCCATAGGGAAGGATATTTCTGATTCCGTCAAGAACCTCAATATGTATTGGTTCATTGGTCAGGTTAGAGATTGTCGATTTTTTTACAAACCCAAACTTATTGCTGTTGTACCATCCATATTGAAAACTGATCCCAAGATCAAAATTCACCTCCTCAAAAATTACTTTATTGCCATAAATGCTTTTGTATAAGTTTCTTTGAATCTTATACACTTTTGCAGATTCATCGGTAAACGGTTCCCAAAGATAAGTTTTGGCTTGCTTTTCAACAAGCAGGTAAGACTTGCTCCCTGTGATATTTTTGGAATCATGGATCTTGTCCACAGGACTATAGGGAAACAACCCATTATCCCGATCTTTTCTACCGGCAGTGAGCGCGCCATTACTAGAGAGGAACATCCAATGATCGGAATCGCTCACAATGGTCATGAAAAAATCGGGGATATAATGGTAATTGGTTATTGCATAGAATTTCTCATTTTGGATTTCGACAAACTGACCTTCAATTTCAGGTCTTGAATTTTTCAACCTTGTTTCACCAAGATAAATGTCTTTGTTCTCCATATCCAAAGTAATGTGCTGTTTATTGGCCAACTTGTTTATAAAATCTCACATAATCAATCTCCATGGTCTGCGGAAATGCCTTATCGTCAATCCCTTTTACACGTCCCCACGCACCTCCGACAGCAACATTGAGAATAAGGTAAAATGGTTTGTTATAGGGCCATTTTGATTCGCCGAGCCCTTCATTCCTGTATTCAAAATAGAGGCTGTCGTCAACATAAGCTTTCATCACCTCTGCATTCCATTCAAAAACATAAGTGTGAAAATTTTTGGTTGCATCTGGAACGGAAATGATGGCCGTTTTTTGGGTCGCTGCCTGCCATTGATAATCTTTGGAATGGGCAGATGCGTGGATAACTCCGGGATCATGCCCAACATGCTCCATGATATCAATTTCACCGATTGCGGGCCAGTTCCCATTTTTAAAAGACCATCCGCCCGGCATCATCCAAATGGCCGGCCAGGTACCCACTCCATCGGGAAGTTTGGCGCGAACTTCTATCCTTCCGAATTGCCAGGCCACTTTTGAATTTAACCTTACCGATGAATATTTTTTCCCCTCGGTATCCTTTTTTAAAGCGGTTATGTATAATTTGCCATTTTCGACATGGCCATTTTCCAATTTACCGATGGTATAAAACTGATCTTCAAAATTTCCCCAGTTCTCTGCATTGCCTTCGGTATCGTATTTCCATTTTGTGGAATCGGGCAGACCTGTATAATTGAACTCATCACTCCATGTTAATTTCCAATGTTCATTTTTTGAGCCACTCTTGTTTTGTGCATCAGAAAATTGCACCGAAAATAAAACGATCAGGACACAGTTTGCCCAATTCAGATACTTATCGTTAGTAATCATTTTAATGATGATTTTTTTATTGTAAATCGCGGATTACAAATCTGCAATACCGATTGCAATCCGCGATGATTTTAAGATCATTTTGTCACCCTGATATAGTCAATTTCGAGTGTCGCATTTGTAAATGCCGGATCAACTGTGCCGCCAAAAGTCCCCCCCATTGCAAGGTTGAGAATCAAAAAGAAATCGTGATTAAATGGGATCGCAGCGGAATTGACCACAGTATGATACAATTGGTCATCGACATAGATTTTAATTGCAGTCGCACTCCAATCAAGGGTATAGGTATGAAACTCGGTTGTCGCATTTGTGATCATTTTGGTACTTCCATCTGCATTACCACCCGATCTTCCCGGATAATGGAGTGTTCCAAAAATTTTATTCAGTTCGCTACCCCTGTGTTCCATAATATCAATCTCCCCGCAGGCCGGCCAGATTGCTGTATTGAAGTTGCTGCCCAACATCCAGGTGGCAGGCCAGGTGCCGACTCCGGCAGGAAGTTTTGCCCTTATTTCAACCTTACCATAGGTAAACGAAAATTTATTCAGCGAAAGCAGTCGTGCTGAAGTGTAGGCACTTCCGCTGTAGTTTTCCTTTATGGCCTTGATCTTCAATACGCCTCCCTGAACAACGACATTTGCCGAACGATCAGTGTAATATTCCAATTCAGAATTCCCCCATCCTCCTGAACCTGTCCCCAGATCGTAACCCCATTTGGTTGGGTCAGGAGCACCATCTGTATTAAATTCGTCAGACCAGAAAACCACAGAAACAGCAGCGTTGACAGTGACAGTGACCTGCACAGTATTCTTTACGGACAATCCGCTTGTGTTCCTGGCCGTAACACTGACGGAGTAGGTGTTCGTACCTGTGACAGAATATTGATAATTTACTGTACCTGTGGTCCCGGTTTTAATATCGCCATTCCCAAATTCATAATCATAAGTGGCCGCGTTGTCGGCAGTTGCCGTAAATGCCACATTTCCTGATCCATCAGTACTTACTACACTTTTTACGACAAGATTGGCAGGGGCAGTAACGACTGCCCCATTACCATCTTTCTTGCATCCGTTCAAAATGTAAAACAAGCCTAGTGCTGTGATGATGCAATACTTCATTGTTTTTGCTATTTGACTTTCAATTTTTGATACCATGCATTTCCATCGGCACCGATGTTACGTAAAAAGACGGTGGTGGCCGAAATAGATATTATTTCGTAGGTTACACCTCCGGTACCAAAATTAATAATTCCGTTACCCGGAACAACAAACTGAATCGTTGTCGAATTTGAGGAGGTTGAACCCGATGTTGCGTTCATAAATGATAATTTTTTGGTTCCGCCAGTATTCACAGCATATGTGCCATCGCCCCCCGTAAAACCATAAAATGAAGTTGCAGCACCGATCAGAAATGACATCCCTTTGTTATCGACCGTCATTGAGATGTTGTTCAATGCGTCTTTGGAGAACGTAATTTCATCGTCGTAGGCCATAGGATCCCTTTCATTAGGGGCAGCCGCGTACCAGCTTGGGGTAAACCCGTCTGCCGGACCAACACCAAAATGTCCAGGGGTTGTTTTATCAGTAACCCAAACCTGTGATGAATTATTGGTTAAATCCTCCACAATATAAGTAGGAATTACGAAAGCAACAAAAACCTTGATTTTTTTGCTGATTGTAGAAGTTGTGCCACCAGTACCAATCGCATTTACATTAATCACATACTCAAATGTTCCGGGATTGGTGTATTTGTAAATGATCGTTCCCGATGGGACGATTTGTGTTTTACCGTCGCCGAAATCAACATTATAGGTAATTGCATTTGAAGCAGTTACTGCAATCGCAACACTACCTGTACCATTCCCGTTGGGATTGGTGGCATCGACCCCCGTGACAGTTGCCGTTAGGGCAAGGTTGGCCGGGGTAATGATATCGCCAAACGAATACTTTTCTTTTGTACAACTACTGAAACCAACCAGTAGTGCAAGAAAAATGAAAGTGATTGATTTTATATTAGTTACCATGACTCTGAATATTTGGATTAATTAAGTGTAATGTCGTCAAACAGGAACGTAAAGTTAGCTGAACCATCGCCCATTGTTCCATTGTCAAAAATAAGGACAACTTTCTGATAGGAATTGGCCACATTGATCGCTGAGTAATCAAATGTAAGTACTTCCCAACTATTCGCAACAGTTGTGCTTACCTCTTTTTCAAAACTTATGCCACCGTCCGTTTTATTTTCTACTTTTAAAAGGACCTTAGCTCCAACCCTTGGAGAGTAAACCTTCATCTTCATGGTTTTGTGAGTTGAGAAATCAAATGGCGTGCCATAGTCGATCCAGCTACCGCCCCAGGTTTGGTCGGCATTTTTAACCATCTTCCCAACTTTTGCACTTGTATTGATCCCGGAAGATTGCGGATTTGCGATAACGGTTGCAACACCGCCATTAAAATCAGTAAATGAGTAGGTCCCTGATTCAAAATCGTAAAGTGTAACTGCGGCTGGGGGTGTTGGGGTTGAGGTGGTCAGCCTAATGTCATCAAACAGGAATGTGTAATTTGACGAACCATCACCCATCGTCCCGTTATCAAAAATCAGGACAACTTTCTGATAGGACAGGCCAACATTAATCGCACTAAAGTCAAAGGTCAGGTCCTCCCATGCATTTGCAACAGTTGTCGGTACCTCTTTCTCAAAACTGATCCCACCATCTGTAAGGTTTTCAACCTTTAACAGCACTGTGGCACCTACCCTAGGCGAAAAGACTTTCATTTTAAAGGTCTTGCTCACTGAAAAGTTGATCGGATTTGCAAGTGCGATCCAGCTTCCACCCCATGTCTGGTCGGCATATTTGATCATTTTTCCGACTTTGGGGCTCGTATTGATCCCCGAAGACTGAGGGTTATTCACTAAGGTTACCTGTCCTCCGTTGAAATCAGTAAATGCGTAATTCAGCGATGCCGATTCAAAATCAAGCGGAAGTCCCAGTGAATTAGGTGTTACATTACTTGAGAGGAATTTGACGTCATCCCAATAGAATACTTTCCCAGTACCCGCATTGCCGAAGTCAAAGAAGATTGAAGCCATATCGAAATTGTAAGCGACATTTAAGGCTGCAGTACCATTCGCCTGGTTGTTGAAATCAAAAACCAAAGTTTCCCATGTATTGGCTGCATTGGTAACTGACTCTGTTTCTACAGAATGGGTATTGTTGGTATGGTCTTCAATTTTTAATCTGATGTGGATTCCGGCAGCAGGTGAGTAAACTCTTACACTCATTTGTGTTGCGGTTGCAGTGATCGGGATTTTTGATGAGAACCCAGCTGAAGTACCAATAGTTGTTCCAGCCCATGTTTCTGCTCCGCTGGCTTTTGTCGTCACTTTTACTTTATTTGTATTGAGAACAGGATCAACAGCATCACCCGTCTGATTGTTCCCGAAATCGGTCATCGTATAGTTAATGGCTGGATCATCGAATGTGACTGGCAGGTTGATCTGTACAGTACCTGTAGGCAAAGTGTTGGTCAGCCTGATGTCGTCGATCAGGAATGTATAGCTCGCTGTACCATCACCCATTGTTCCATTGTCAAAAATAATAACAATGTGCTGATACGTATTCGTGGTATTGATGTCGCTAAAGTTAAAGACCATGTCCTCCCATTCGTTTGCCTTGGTTGTCGCCACTTCCTTTGCAAAATTTGTGTTCGCATCGGCTGCATTTTCAACTTTTAAAAGAACTTTGGCACCAATCCTAGGTGAAAATACTTTCATCCGGAAGATTTTATTGGCCGAAAAATCGATATTGCCGCCTAGTCCGATCCAACCGCCACCCCAGACCTGACCTGCATTCTTCACTATTTTGCCCACCTTCGCACTTGTATTAATCCCGACAGATTGAGGATTTGCAATTGTAGTCACAACACCACCATCAAAATTTGTAAAGGTATAATCCATTGTAGATGACTCAAAAGTGATCGGCAATACGACCGGATCCACAATTGTAATCGTTTTGGTGAAGGTTGCACTTGCCGCACCACCGCTCAAAGCAACTACATTAACCGTAAATGTTCCAACCTTTGTATAAGTGTGGCTTACCGTTTCACCTTCCAGAAAAGAAGCAGGAACTTCATTGGTTACATCGCCAAAGGTTACTTTGAAATTTGTTTCATAAAGGGCCTTGGCGGAAACGTTCAGTTTAAATTTGTTGACAGCGTCGAAGAGAGCCGATACCTCAAAATTTTCAGGTGCTTTAAAGGATACTGTCAATTTGGTGGTTGATTCGGTAATTTTCCCGGTAACACCATGACCGATGATCTTTACATCGTACACTCCTTCAGCATATTTGTGCTGGGCACTTTTCCCTGACGACACTGTTGTTGCCACTGCTGTTCCATCCCCAAAAGAGATGTCATAGGAAGAACTTCCCTCACCGTTTGGCGTGATGGTTACAAGACCGGAATTGTCCTGTGTGATGTTGAAAAAGGCAGCCAGCTTATCGGGAGCAGTTGCACTGGCAATAAAAGAGACATCGTCATACTTGTCAATTTTACAGCTTACAGCGACAGCCAGTAAAAAAGCGATGCCAAAAATATATTTAAATGTATTCATGTTAATTCATTATTAATGTTAACAATTTGATTACCAGTTTGGATTTTGGGTAATTCCCGAAATGTCGATTTCGACCTGTGGTATTGGAAACAGTTCATTCTTGTTGGCGACAAATCCCTTAATCTTTGTCACAGCCTGTCCTGTCCTTACGAGATCAAAGAAACGGTCACCTTCCATGCCCAACTCCAATCTGCGTTCGTCCCATAATGCCTGTTTTAAAGCTGTACCACTTAAGGATACATCGTGTGCTGTATCATTGAATGCCCTGCGGCGAACCCTGTTCAGATAAGTCTGTGCCTTTGCATCATTTGGTGCAGAAGCCCTGTTGTTTGCTTCAGCAGCCATTAGCAAAACATCTGCATAGCGGATAATCCGTTGATTGTTTTCATAGTTCAATTCTACCTGACCGCTGGTCTGACCTTTAAAAGGAAGATATTTTTTATCATACAATCCGGTGTTTTTGTAAGGGGCTACCTGATAGGTAATGTTCAATGCAGGATTTGCCGTTTTATAAGCTTCAATATCCAGAATCGTCGCGTTCTTTCTCTGATCACCGGCACTATAAGCGTTGGCAAGATCCTGAGTTGGAAGATTTGTGCTCCATCCGGCAGCATAAGGCATTGCATCTGTTCCATTCAATCCACGGATTCCACACTGCTGGGCAGCATAATTTCCCTGGCCACGGGTTGCACCGCCCCAATTCCAGTAAGGAAAGCCATTTGAATATTGAATTTCGAAAACGGATTCGGGACCGTTTTCTCCTGCAAATAAAAATTGACTTCCAAAATCAGAGACCAGGCTAAAAGGGCCATTCACTACATTTTCCAACATGGCTGCTGCTGCATCAAATTTATTTTCGTACAACAGTACTTTGCCCAATAGTGCCTGCGCTGCATATTTTGTGATCCGCCCTTTCTGAACATTTGAAGGGGGTAGCACGGCTATGGCAGCAGTCAGGTCAGCTTCGATCAGTTTGTAAACATCGGCTTTTGGTGACCTTTGAAGTTTTCCAAAATCGGCAACACCCAGTTTCCTGTCTGAAAAAAGGACAACATCACCAAAAAAACGGGTCAACGTGAAATAGTAATATGCCCTAAGAAAGTAAATTTCTCCATAAAGTGCCTCCTTACCTGTAAAGTCGATCGCTTCACCGGCAATGTTTTTCTCTTTATACTGTACGAGGTAATTGACACGGTTAATTCCCTCATAGGCCACTCTCCAAATTTCTTCCAAATGAGCATTGTTGGATGTTGCATTATAATCGTCGATTTGCTGTAAGTCCAAAACATCGTTTGCATTTTCGCCGCCCGAAACCGCATTGTCGCTGGCAATATCGCCAATCACAACAACCTGATTCAACCATTGCAATGGAGAATAACAACTTACAGCCATTGAATTATAATCGGCACCCGATTTTAAATAATCGGCCTCAGTAATGGCATATTCATCATGCGGATTAAAATCCACCCATTTTTGACATCCGGCGAAGGTCGATAAAAGCAGGACCAACCCTAAAATTTTATTTATGTTTTTCATATCGTAGATTTTAAATGATTAAAATTTCAAGTCCAAACCCAAAGAAAATGTTCTGGCCTGCGGATAATTACCACGGTCAACTCCGGTATCCAATATTCCACCAGGGATTTCAGGGTCATATCCTGAATATTTGGTAAATGTATAGAGGTTTTTTACCTGGGCATAGAACCTCAGCTTTGTGAATACTTTTTTATTGTACAATGATGGAGGTACAGTATAACCAATGACAAGGTTTTTGATCTTCACAAATGATCCGTCCTCGACATACCTGTCAGATACCCTGATGTTACTGTTTGCGTCGTTAAAGGAGTACCGCGGACTGTTTGAATCATTCGTTGTGCCCGGTCCGGTCCACCTACTTAAGATACTGCGAAACTTATTGGAATACTGTGCATTGCGTTCATAAGCACGATAAATATCATTACCCACTGATGCATAGGTAAATACACTGAAATCAATATTCTTGTATTCAAAACCAAGGTTCCAGCCAATCGTGAAATCGGGGAATGGGTTGCCAATCTGAGTCTTATCCAATTCGGTAATCTTTCCATCTGGTTTCCCGTCAGGACCACTGATATCCTGGAATTTGATATCACCCGGAACAGCACCTACCTGAGTCGGGCTTGCAGCAACCTCTGCAGCTGTCTGGAACAATCCATCTGTCTTATAACCATAAAAATATCCGGGGCTATAACCTTTCTGGAACCTGGTTGCATACTGTGACTGGCCGTTAAAATATGACCCTCCCGAAAGATAAGCTGTTCCGTCCCTGTTGGTTTCGGTCACCATATTTTTGGAAGTCGTAAATGTGATGGAGGTATTAAATTTGAATACTTTGGCATTTGCATCATTATATCCCAATGTTAAATCGATTCCACTGCTTTTCGTTGAACCAATATTGGCATCAACAGGTAGTGATGTTCCTGCATACAATGGTGAAGCATCCTTGAAGAGTAATCCGTTGACATTTTTACGGAAATAATCTGCCGTCAGGGAGATCCTGTTTTTAAATACCCTGATATCAAAACCGGCATTCATCTGAACCTGTTTTTCCCATCTCAGGACATCGTTTTTGAATGAGTTGACCGTTGAACCCGGAACAAAGACAGTCCCAAATGTATATCCGTTACTATTGGCCGTTGCATTGTAGCTTGGTCCGCCAGAAACAATCCCTACGTATTGAGGGTCAACATTTTCATTCCCAAGTGAACCATAACTTCCCCTGATTTTCAAATAATTGATAAAGTCAGGTTTAAAGAAATCCTCTTCTGTAACAACCCAACCAAGTGAGCCTGCAAAGAAATTGGCGAACTTGTTTTCAGGACCGAAAGCAATAGAACCATCACGGCGGGCCGAAAAAGAGGCAAGGTATTTATTCTGATAATCGTAGTTTACCCTTCCAAAGAACGACATGTTCCTACGGGTCAATCCCTGATAACTTGATCCACCGGCCGCATTTGTGTTTGTAGCCGAATTGACCCCTGTGGCGCTTGAAATGTCAGCGAATGCCCATGAGTTAAATGGTACATCCTGCCTTGTAGCATTAAATCCATATGAAGTATTTTTTGAAAGTGAATAACCTACAACGGTTTCAAAGTGGTGCTTATCCAAAAGGTTAAAATTATAATTTGCAAAGGTTTCAGATGTATAATTAAATGACGAATTGGTATATTCATAAACACTGTTGTGTTTATCGGTAACCGTAGTCCCATCTGAATTCATTGTATTTTCAACATTCAGCGGACCATAGAATACAAGTGGGGTAAAACTTTTACCAACCTGGTCCCATTTTACATATCCAAAACGGGAGGTTACTTTAAGGTTCTTCAATACATCATAGGTCAATTCTGCTTTTCCATACAATTTGTTTCCATTGCTGTTGTTGTACGAATTATCCAATTTGGTTAAAGGATTAAATATCTCGGAGAGCAAAAGGTTGCTGAATCCGTATTTCCCGACTGTACTTGGAACCGTATTGAGCACTGAAACGGTTGGGTCAAAGTTCAATGCACTACCAATGATCGAATTAAAAGAGTTTTCCTGAATACCCACACTTTGAATGTTCACGTAACTGGTGTTGAGGATCAGTTTAAGTTTGCTGGTAAGGTCGATGTTTAGGTTAACAGTGAGGTTGGCCCTGTTGAAATTTGATTTATCGGTACCACCGACAACACCACCCTGTGCAAGATAACCGGCGGATATAAAATAGCTGACTTTTTCGCCACCACCTTTGGCAGTAATGTTGTTGGAAGAAATACCTGCTTTTTTGAAGATCTG
>TBL_comb47_HYPODRAFT_10008783_pt1 | contig 10249 bp, 3 predicted proteins | sample TroBogypolimnion_40_FD_10682 | JGI IMG/M metagenome (IMG submission 10682)
AGATTGCCAATCAGGTTGGGTATTGTTTTATAAACTTTGTCTTTGATTTTTGCTATTGCAGCCGAATCGAGCCAGGCTCCATCCTTGTTGAGAAAATAACGTTGCGCAATGGCCACAAAGACTTTATCCATCCCCATTAATTCAGAAGTAATTGCGTCGTTGAGCCGGTTCAGCGAGATATAATGGAACATCTCCTCATTGACTCTTGATTTCTCGATCAGTGCAAACGTTGGTCTCAAAAATGAATCGGGAAATTGGATCAGGTTGTTTTTGAAATAGTTGTCAATGCGTGTGTCCATCAGCGGTGACCGGATCAACCCGGGCTGGGCAAAATTGAAATTATCCCAATAATGATCGATTGTAAAATTGTAATTTCTGACCCATTTCAGTGAATCCGGATTTTTGCAATCCGCAGGTATTTCAACAGGAACCGGTTTGGGATAAATCATGGAACGGAGGAAGTCGGCAAAAAATGTATTCGGGTATTTCGCCGATTGATTTTCCCAGTAGGCTTCTACTTTTTTGTTGAGCACTTCCATCTCTGCTGAAATGGTTTTAGCTGAATCGGCATTGTTTTTATGGAGGTCGAATTCTTTTTGGAGCACCTGTTTTTTCCTTTGCTCCGTTGAAAGGAACTCCTGGTATTCCTGAAACTGTTCGGTTTCTATGGCACCGCTAAATTTTCGTTTCGCCTGGGGTGCAAAAGAGGTATGGATTGAAAACTGCTGATCGGCACCAACCAGGAAATCGAAGTAGTTGTCTTTATTCAGGTAGATGACATAAATTCCCTCTTTTCGAACCTCCTTATTTTCGAATGTTCCTGTCCCTTTGTTGTCGAGCCGGGTCGAATCGATCCGCAGGATCTTGGTCCCGTAATAATAAGCCAGGTAAACATTTGTATCTTTCAGGCCTTCGAGCGTCACTTTAAGCTGAAAAGGCTGACCTTTCAGTCCAATATTGAAAGTAGTTGATATAATAAGCAGTAAACCAATGAGTTTAATCGAGACCTTCATAACAAACAATTTTCGCTAAATTTAAAAACTATTCAAACCACAGACAGATTTTTTATCCGTATTTTTTTATCCTGAAAACCCATATAAGTAATGTGAATAATTAAATGTTCTATTTCAATCCCCAACCACTAAAGGGACGTGCTGAATTTAAAACAGATACAGAATCCAGCCCATGTGGGATAGGGGTGTATATAATACATCAATATTAATTCTAACTACTTAAAATCATGGCCTATTAAAAAGACCGGTCTGGTGACCGGTCCCTATAAGATTTTCTGTCAAAAGACAAAACTGAAAGCATTATTTCTTATTTCATCACAAATTCATGGATTTTTCTGGCTGCATCACGGCCTGAGCGGATTGCCCATACAACAAGGCTAGCACCCCTAGTCACATCACCTGCCACGAAGATCTTCTCAAGACTTGTGACGTTTTCGGTTGATTTTACATTGCCGCGTGGGTCGTACTCCACACCCAGACTATCCAGCAAACCGGCATGAACAGGTGAAAGGAAGCCCATCGATAAAAGGACGAGGTCAGCTTCGATGATTTCAAAAGTTCCGGGTACCTCTTTCATCGTCATCCTTCCATTTTCAAGTACCCATTCAACAGTGACGACCTCTACACCGGTCAGATGGCCGTTGTGCCCGATAAATCGCTTGGTGGCAAGGCTCCATCTCCTTGTGCATCCTTCGAGATGTGAACTGGAAGTCCTCAATGTGTTGGGCCAGAAAGGCCATGGGTTATCTTCGATCCTTTTTTCAAGTGGTTTTGCAAGGATCTCAATCTGGGTTACCGAAAGAGCTTTCTGCCGGATAGATGTCCCGACACAGTCTGAACCGGTATCTCCACCCCCAATGACAAGTACTTTTTTATCTTTTGCTGAAATGTGTTTTGATTCAGGGATATGCTCGCCGCTGACTGTTTTGTTTTGTTGTTTCAGGAAATCCATCGCAAAATAGATCCCTTTCTGTTCGCGTCCGGGAGCCGGTAGATCGCGAGGGTCCATCGCACCGCAAGCAAGACAAACAGCATCAAACTCATTGATCAGGCGGTCAGCAGGAAAATCTGTTCCAACTTTTGTGTTGACCTTAAATGTGATCCCTTCTTTTTCAAAAAGGTTGATCCTTCTGTCGATCACAGTTTTGTTCAGTTTGAAATCGGGGATCCCATAACGGAGCAGGCCACCCACCTTGTCATCCTGTTCAAAAACAGTGACTGAATGTCCAGCCTGGTTGAGCAGGTCGGCTGTTGATAAACCCGATGGCCCTGAACCGATCACAGCAATTTTTTTACCCGTCCTTTTTATTGGAACTTGTGGGACAATATGGCCCGAATCGAAAGCTTTCTCTACGATGGCACATTCGTTTTCCCGGATGGTCACCGCTTCGGCATGGATGGCCAGCACACACGATTTTTCGCAAGGAGCCGGACAAACCCTTCCTGTAAATTCAGGGAAGCTGTTGGTTGCGGAGAGCAGATCATAGGCCTCACCCCATTTGTTCCTGTAAACTGCATCCTGCCATTCGGGGATATTGCTCTCGACCGGACATGAACTGTGACAGAATGGTACACCGCAATCCATACATCGTGATGCCTGATCTTTACGGTCGTTTTCGTTGAGTGTTTGTTCTACTTCGCCATAGTCAAATATTCGCTCGTTGAGGGGACGGTAACCACCCTCTTTACGCTCTATTTCAATAAAACCTTTTGGATTTCCCATTTTTTGAAACTTTAATCTTGTTTTCTGTTCAACGTTTTCTCCATTCGTCAATTATTCCCTTCTGTCGGGGGCATCTTCGGCCAATTCAAGTTTGCGTTTCACCTCTTTTAATTTCAACTCGTTTAACACTTTCTTATACTCCAATGGAATGACTTTTACAAATTTGGGGAGAAACTCTTCCCAATTGGTCAGCACTTTTCCTGCAAGGGGACTTTGCGTATAAAGAAGGTGTTTCCCGATCAGTTCCTGAAGTTCGTTGATATCTGCCTTATCTTCGACTGGCCCCAGTTCGACGAGCCCTTTATTGCAGTAATACTCGAAATCGCCGTTTTCGTCAAGTACATAAGCAATTCCTCCGCTCATGCCGGCGGCAAAATTGCGGCCTGTGCTTCCAAGGACAACCGTACGTCCACCCGTCATATATTCGCAGCAATGGTCACCTGTACCTTCCACAACAGCTTTTGAACCGGAGTTCCTGACACAGAACCTTTCGCCGGCAACACCCTGAATGTAAACTTCACCACTTGTTGCACCATATAGTGTCGTATTGCCCACAATAATATTTTTTTCGGGTGCGAACGTAGTGCCGATCGGCGGAACCACAACAATTTTACCCCCTGAAAGACCTTTTCCAAGATAATCATTGGAATCGCCTTCTAACCTGAAAGTTACACCTTTTACAAGGAATGCACCGAAACTTTGTCCGGCAGTTCCCCTGAATGTACAATTAATCGTATCCTTTGGAAGCCCCTCTTCACCATACCGTTTGGAAATTTTACCGGAAAGCATAGCCCCAACTGTTCGCATCACATTGTTGATTTCATAGGCCAGCCAAACCTTTTCACCGCTCTTGATGGCCTTGTTGGCTTCACGGATCAAAGTCTTATCAATCACATCATCCAGATTTTTTGTATTCGGATGGGTATTTCGTATCGGATAGATCGCGGCTTCCTCGGGAAAGTGAAGGAACTTCGAGAAATCGACATTTCCCATTTTCCAATTCTTCACAGCAGGGTTTTGTTCCAAAAGATCGACCCTGCCTACTAGGTCATCGAATGTGCGGACACCAATCTCTGCCATGTATTCACGAATCTCTTCCGATATAAATTTGAAATAGTTGATCACATATTCTGAACGTCCCAGGAATCGCTTTCTCAGGTTTTTATTCTGGGTTGCGACACCCGCAGGGCACGTGTTGAGGTGGCATTTGCGCATCATGATACATCCTAGCGAAATGAGGGCACCTGTGGCAAACCCAAATTCTTCGGCACCTAACATCCCCATAATCACAACATCACGTCCTGTTTTCAACTGACCATCGACCTGAAGTTTTACGCGACCGCGAAGATTGTTCATCACAAGGGTCTGCTGCGTTTCTGCAATCCCGAATTCGGCAGGTAATCCGGCATGTTTGATCGAACTTGCAGGTGAGGCACCAGTGCCCCCCTCGCATCCGCTGATGATGATGATATCGGAAAATCCTTTGGCAACACCGGCTGCGATTGTTCCGACACCTGATTCGGCAACCAGTTTAACTGAAACCTTTGCATCGGGATTGACATTCTTGAGGTCAAAAATTAATTGCGCAAGGTCCTCTATCGAATATATATCGTGATGAGGCGGTGGTGAGATCAACGTGATCCCCGGTGTTGAATGCCTCAGTTTGGCGATAATTTTATTTACTTTAAAACCTGGCAATTGACCGCCTTCTCCAGGTTTAGCCCCTTGTGCAATTTTGATCTGTAGCTCTACTGCATTGATCAGGTAATTGTTGGTTACACCGAAACGTCCTGAAGCGACCTGTTTAATTTTTGAATTTCTGTCGGTTCCGAAACGGCCGGCATCTTCGCCACCTTCACCCGTATTGCTTCTGCCACCGATTGAATTCATGGCAATGGCAAGTGCTTCGTGAGCCTCCTTAGAGATTGAGCCATAAGACATCGCACCGGTTACAAACCGTTTAAGGATTTGATCGGCAGATTCGACCTCTTCGATCGGAATCGGATTGGTTTTCCATTTCAATGCTCCCCGCACAAAAGCCGGTTTGGCGTTTTGTTCGTCAACGAGCTTACTGAATTTTTTATATACCTGGTAATCATTTGTTTTCGTAGCCCACTGCAACAAAGCAATACTTTGTGGATTCCAGGCATGGAATTCACCATTGTTGCGGTAGTGGTATTCGCCTACAGTTGAAAACATTGCTTTTTTAGGCGGATTTTTGTAGGCTTCGTCATGGAAGATCATGGCTTCCTTGAAGATCTCTTCGTAGCTCACTCCGCCGATACGGGAAGGCGTGCCTTTAAAATAGTTGTTGATCAATTCGTCACTCACCCCTATGGCTTCAAACAATTGGGAACCATGGTAGGAGCGGAGGGTAGAAATACCCATTTTGGAAAGGATCTTTAACAATCCTTTATCGATTGCTTTAATGTAATTCTTACGTGCCTCGGCATAGGGAAGCTTAATCTCTCCTTGGGTCACCAGATAATCGATAGCCGCAAAAGCGAGGTAAGGATTGACCACACTTGCACCATAACCCAACAATAGGGCAAAATGCATGATTTCGCGTGGTTCACCTGTCTCGACGATAATCCCGATCTGCATCCGTTTTTTATTCTGGATCAGATGGTGATGGACTGCCGCAACTGAAAGGAGGGAAGGAATCGGAACCATATCTTCCGAAACATTGCGGTCGGTTAAAATGATAAAATTCTTTTTTTCGTCAACAGCACGTTCAGCACTTTCGAGCATGGCCTTGAAAGCTTTCCTGAAACCATCAACACCTTCTTTTACAGAGAAAAGCATCGGTATCGTAGCATGTGTAAATGTCTCATGCTTGAGGTCCTTGATCTTTCCAAGGTCTGTATTTGTAATGATCGGACTGTCGAATTTGATCAGCTTACAGTGCTTTGGTGTTTCGTCAAGGATATTGCTGCTCAGGGAACCAATGTAGTTCGTGAGCGACATTACAAGCCCTTCACGGATCGGATCGATGGGAGGGTTGGTCACCTGGGCAAATAGCTGACGGAAATAGCTGAAAAAGCGTTTTGGTTTGTCGGAGAATACAGCCAGTGGGGTATCGTTGCCCATTGAACTGGTCGGTTCCTGCGCAGTTTCCGACATCTCTTTAATGATTAACATCATCTCCTCTTTGCTGTAACCAAACACTTTGGAGTAAGGTGCAAACTGGTCACCCATTCCTGATAAAACCCTTTGCTTCACTTTTATGGCTTCCAGTTCCAACCTATTCTCCTTGAGCCAGTTGATATATGGGTTTTTTCGGCTAAGTTCAGCTTTGACCTCCTGATCGGGAATAATGATGCCCAACTGTGTATCCACAAGCAACAATTTTCCGGGTCTTAAACGACCTTTTTCTTTGATTTCACTGGGTGGAAAAACCTGAACACCCACTTCAGAACCCATCACGATCAGATCGTTTTTGGTGATGATGTATCTTGAAGGGCGAAGCCCGCTTCGGTCGAGCGTACCCCCAATATAACGGCCATCGGAGAAAACCATTGAGGCCGGACCGTCCCAGGGTTCCATCAGGGTAGAGTGGTATTCATAAAATGCCTTGAGACTCTCGGGGATGGGATTTTTTTCATTAAAAGATTCAGGGATCAACATACACAATGAGTGCGGCATGCTCCGTCCGGTCATATGGAGGAACTCAAGTGTATTGTCAAATGAGGCAGAGTCCGATTTTCCCGGTTCGATAATCGGGAAGAGTTTGTCGAGGTCTTCCCCGAACAAATCAGATTCAAGCAATGACTCACGCGCATGCATCCACTGACGGTTCCCTTTGATCGTATTGATTTCGCCATTGTGGGCGATCATCCTGAAAGGTTGAGCCAGATCCCAGGTTGGGAAAGTATTCGTACTGAAGCGGGAATGGACAAGTGCGATGGCACTTGTCATTGCCGGATTGGTCAGATCCTTAAAGTAATCACGCAATTGACCAGGGGTGAACATCCCCTTATAAATAAGGATCTTACTTGAAAAACTCGGTAAATAAAAGGAGTCTTTTTCTGCCAGTTGCGATCCTCTGACTACCCTTTCGGCTTGTTTGCGGGCAAGGTAAAGCTTGCGTTCCAGAATATCCTGTTCGTAGTTTCCTTTTACAAAAATCTGACTAATTCTTGGTTCCGACCGTTTTGCGATTTCACCAATCACGGAACTATCAACAGGAACATTCCGCCAGGTGATCAACTGAAGTCCTTCAGCCTCAACATATCTGTTGAGTACTTCAATACAATAGGCCGCTTCTTCTTCATTAACAGGGAGAAACACAAGTCCTGTGCCATATTTCCCTCTCTCTGGGATGCTGATTTTCAGTGAAATGTAGAAATCGTGCGGTAGTTGCATAAGGATACCGGCACCATCACCTGTCTTATTGTCAGAACTTGTAGCCCCGCGATGATCCATATTTAATAATACGGTCAATCCACGTTGGATGATGTCATGCGATTTTTGCCCTTTTATGTGGGCCACAAAACCGATCCCACATGCATCATGTTCATTTTGGGGATCATATAATCCCTGAATTTTTGGAAATCCTTTTTGTTCCATGTGATATAATTTAACAAAACCTTCTGGCTGAAACCAGCTAAAAAGCATTCTGAATAATCTGAAAATAAATATTCAATAAAAATCAAATATCAGTTACAAATTGAAAGAAAATAAGAACTATTGCTTAATATCTTAAATCAAAAGTATTGTTTTTACTTTAATTAGCAAAATTAATCTGAATTCCGGGAGAATGAAAAATCAAACTCATTAATCGGAATTACAATAATTTTGAAATTAATTGATTGAAATACAATTATATGCCATTAAGTATTAAATAATCGTTAAATATCAATAAGATATAAAATAGTGGCGATTTTCAACAAATTGAAAATGATTTTATCGTTTTCAATGCAAAAATACTACTTATTTGGTAATAAAATGATCATTTTATTACGGCAATTCATCCATGGAAAGGAGCTTTTTGTAAGCTTTTTCCGTTTTATCGAATTTGAAACTGTCCAAAACCTTCGCCATTTTTTCGTTTACTTCAGGAAGACAAAGATTTCCGATGCTACCTTCGTGGGTATGGTGAATATTTTTATCCGGTTGAAATTGGCCTTTTTGAATTGACTCACCCACCTGTCGGTAAGCTTCACGGAAGGGAATGCCCTGCAAAACCTTCCTGTTTACCTCCTCCACACTGTAAACGAAATCATAGCGAGGATCTTCCATGATCTGATCGTTCACTTTAATGTGGCTGATAGCGAATTCGGCGATCGAAAGGCAACTTTTCAACTCTGCAAATGCCGGTAGGTACACTTCTTTAATTAACTGTAAATCACGAAAATAGCCACTCGGTAAATTGTTTGTCATCAAAAGGATCTGGTTGGGCAGCGACTGTATGCGGTTGCAGTGCGACCGGAGCAATTCAAATACGTCCGGGTTTTTTTTGTGGGGCATGATACTTGAGCCGGTTGTCAATTCGTCGGGCAGTGATACAAAGTTGAAATTTTGGCTCATGAACAGGCAAACATCGTAGGCAAGCCGGGATAACGTAGCTGCAACTGACGCTAGGGCAAAAGCAACACTTTTTTCTACTTTCCCACGCCCCATCTGTGCATAAACGACGTTGTAATTCATCGATTCAAATCCCAGAAGGTCCGTTGTCATTTGCCGGTCGAGTGGGAAGGAGGATCCATAACCTGCTGCTGACCCCAATGGATTCTGATCGGCAAGTCTGTAAGCTGCCTGAAGGAGAATTAAATCATCAATGAGGCTTTCAGCATAAGCCCCAAACCACAAACCAAACGATGAAGGCATGGCAACCTGTAAATGGGTATAACCCGGCATCAGGACCATGCTGTATTTTTCACTTTGGGACATCAGGACCTGGAATAGTTCAAATGTTTGATTGACAATCGATTCTATTTCTGATTTTGTATATAATTTTAAATCAAGCAGGACCTGGTCGTTGCGGGAACGGCCGCTATGGATTTTCTTGCCAACATCGCCCAATTTGCGGGTAAGCATCAGCTCGACCTGTGTATGTACATCTTCACTGCCACTTTCGATTTCAAAATCACCCGCTTTAATATTGTGATAGATGTCACACAATTCGGTTGTAAGGATTTCCAACTCAGGTTCGGTCAGCAAACCGATTGATTCAAGCATCCTGATATGGGCAAGTGAGCCGAGCACATCAAATTCGGCTAAAAAAAAGTCCATCTCCGTGTCGCGTCCGATTGTGAATGATTCGATCAGCTTATTGATGGTAACACCTTTGTCCCAAAGTTTCATTAATTTCGAAATTAAATTTGAACCGGCAAAATTATTATAATCTGTAAATGAATTTTATTTTAGTTTGCTTTTTTCCCAGTCAAGCATATCGGAATTGTATTTTTCAAGCTCCTTTTTAGAACTTTTCCGGATAAAACTTTTTGTTGGTTGCAAATATCGATCAGCGTTTAATGGGGCACGTTCGGTTACAGACCGGTCGCCGGAACTATTTTTTGCAATCGTAAACCCATCAAAATAGGTGCCATCCGCAGTGAAAGTCCTGCACCGGATCGAATCGTTTGAAACATCGAGCAATTGGTACATTTGGGTATTTGTAGCCAGTTTGTCCATTTTGGAAGAAAACCCGACATCATACAGTTTGGGACTGGCATGGGTCACCACATAAACCGGACCCTGTTTGTCTTTAGCTACCGAATTCTCTATATGGGCCAACCTGCCATATGCGTGGTCGTGCCCCTGGAGTACAAGGTCAACGTTGTATTGATCGAACAATGATTTGAACATCCAGCGGAGATAAAAATAATCGCGGCCGCGGCTGGTGGAATAAAGCGGGTGATGCATCATGACCACAATCCATCTCTGATGGGTATTTTCCAATACCGATTTTACCCAATTCCGTTGTTCCAATACAGAAGGAATCGACTGGATCCCGTTGGAGTCGATGCTGATGTAACGGGTATTTTGATAATCCCAATAGCAATCGCGTCCTAAAAAATCGGGAGGTCCGTTTTGAGGAAACGGGAAATGGTCCATCCACCGCACATCCAATGTCTGAATGATCCCTTTGGAATATTCGTGGTTTCCTGGTGTCGCAATAATGGGCAGAGTTTGGAACAATGTCCCGCCCGACTTGAACCAGACGCCCCAGTAGGCATCATGTGGCCGTTCGATCATATCACCGATAAACATCATAAAGGAAGCATAGGGCTGGCTTGCATAAGCCTTATGGAATAATTCTCCTGAAACTCCGTTGACCGAATCCTGAACATCTCCAATATAAATAAAGGAGTAGCCATTTTCTGCCCGACTTCCAATTTTGAAATCAAACCAGTCTGACCAGTGTTTCCCGTTTGCAACCCGATAACGGTAGTTTTTGCCAGATTTTAGGTTGGTGATCCCAACCTTGTAAAAAGAAGATGCTCCACCAGAGGTTTTAACAATTTTTGAAGATGACTTGTACAATAGAGTGTCATGTGATAATGTGTCG
>TBL_comb47_HYPODRAFT_10008784_pt1 | contig 10248 bp, 11 predicted proteins | sample TroBogypolimnion_40_FD_10682 | JGI IMG/M metagenome (IMG submission 10682)
TATTTTGACTGCTAAAACCCCTGTTCCTGCTGTGAACAAATCGAAGAATCGATTGACTCCCATACCAGAGTCCATTGAACACATTAGGGGTTATCCATCCACACTCATCATCTACAAAACGAATGCCAGTAAGTATTATTGGGTTCGTTTTTTCTTTAATGGCAAGAATCGCATCAAAACCACCAAGTCTGAATCCTCTAAAGATGCCAAGACTTTTGCCATTCAGTTCTATAAAGATGCTCTATTAGATATTTCTGCCTCAAAACGCAGTAATAAGAGAAATGCTTTTTCTGTTATCGCCAATCAGTTCTTTGAATCAACTGAACGCAATAGTAATACCAAGACCTATAAATCTGACATTAATCGTTATAAACAGAACATTCTGCCTTTCTTTAAACAACAAGATATTGATACGATTACTAATGTACAACTGAATGAATTTGTAGAAGAGTTACATAAAACGAAGATTAAACCTGCCACGATAAAACACCATATCGTTGTACTGCGTAAGATTATGAAGTTTGCGATTGCTAACCAGTTGATGAGCAATCTTCCCGTGTTTCCTAGAATTACAGGCAAACTTCAGACTTCAGTCAAACGCGACTATCTCACTAAAGACGAATATGAGAAAGTTATTAAGTGTGCTGAAAAACTTGCTCTCGCTAAAGTGAAAGTGAGAACACAGACGATTACCTTGCAGATGAAGTATTTAATCCAGTTTATGGTCAATTCTTTCATTCGACCATCCGACCTACGAGTTCTTAAACACAAACATATTAAGAAAAGAGGGCAGGGAAGGGATGCATGGTTGACACTAAACCATCCTGCTACCAAGACCAATGCCAACGAAGTGCAAGCAATGCCTGCCACGGTCGGTATATATGACAGTCTAGTTAAGCAGTTAAAGCAAGATGGTCTATCTGTTAAACCTGACGACTATGTCTTTTTCCCACAGATTCGTGAGAATAGAACGACTGCGATGGAGGTGATTTCAAGACTATTCAAGAAAATCATTGAAGAATCAAAGATTGAAGAGAGAACGGGCAAGAAGATCACTTTGTATGGTTTGCGACATACCGCAATCATGTTCAGATTGATTATCGGCAATGTCGATACTCTCGTTCTATCCCGCAATGCCAGAACTTCCCAGAACATGATTGATAAGTTCTATGCTTCCCACCTCACGACAGACCAAGTGAGACGTCAGTTACATAATATTCCGTATAAAAAAGTTCTAAGTAGAAACCCTAGAAATAAATCAAAATAAAACTTTAATAGTAGTTAAAGTAAATGATTCTTATAACTATGACTAATTTATGACAAGATAGTAGAGAAATCTAATTAATACATTGTGTAATATCAATTAGTATTGTTAAAAAAGGGATTAAAGAATGGAAAACCTTGCATCAACCCTAATTTGGATATTCTTTGCCGTCCTAATCATTATCGCTCTCAAACTATCCATACAGATCGTCCCACAATCTGACAACTGGGTAATCGAGTCATTCGGAAAATACAGTAGAACCTTGCAAGCAGGTTTTCACATCATTATTCCTTTTTATGAAACTGTTCGTTATCGAATTCGTATTTTAGAGACTCAGTTGCCCGATGATTGGATTGATGCGATTACTCACGACAACGTGCAAATTCAACTAAAACTTGCTATTTTATATCGCATCATTGACCCATCCAGAGCAATTTATCGAATTGAAAATCTAGAACTTGCCATCAAAACCATAGTGAACGGCACAGTTAGAAGCGTAATCGGCAAAACAGACTTAGATGGAGTTCAATCTAATCGTCGTCATCTTGCCGATGAGATAGAGACTGAACTTAATACTGTTGCTAATGAATGGGGAATTAAACTCACCCGCGTTGAAGTTACAGACGTTAATGTTGACGATGAAACTAAAGATGCAATGTCAAAACAACTCAATGCTGAACGTGAAAGAAGAAGTGTTGTCACCAGAGCAGAAGGCGACAAACAGTCAGTTCAACTGAACGCTGATGCTGAACTTTATTCTGCCCAAAAGAAAGCAGAGGCAAAAAAGATACTTGCTGACGCAGAAGCATATGCTGTAGAAGTTGTATCAAAAGCAATTGCACAGGGCGGGCAAAGTGCCGTAGAGTTCGAGATCAAAAAAATTCAAGCAAATGCAGTTCAAGAACTCGCAAAAGGCAATAACAGTAAATTAATCATGCTTCCTAGTGATGTACTTTCTTCTTTGAGTGGAACTCTTGGAAAAATTGCCGATAGACTATAAAAAATGGAACCATATCAAATTACAGTTTTAGTGGCAATTGGGTTAGCACTATTTGAATTAATGATTCCAACTGCCTTCATATTTATTGGATTCTCGTCTGCAACCTTGCTAGTTGCCCTTGTTCAATATTTAAACAACGATTTTGTCTTTAATCGTGATCTTTTGACTTTCACGTTCGGTTCATGTTTGATCATTTATGTAATACGAAAATCTGTTAAAAGAAAGACTGATCAGATTAAATTGAAAACTGATGATGTCAATCAGTATTAGTTTAGAAAAATAAACACTCAAGATACACTTTTAGAACATTTATTTTTGACCCACCACAGACAATACTCATCTTCAATAAAAAAGATACCAAAGACTTTATGAATATTGACGAAAAATCATGCCCATTCTGTGGGGAAACTATCAAAGCAGTAGCGATTACTTGTAAACACTGTAATACAAATCTTTTGACTAGGTCAGGTCCTATAAATCGAGAGGAGCGACAGGTTAAATCTGGTTTTCAGTTTGGATCAGTCTTTATTGGCATCTTAATGATTGTTGCCCTTGCTTTAGTTGCTACAAACCCAAATAAATCAAAATTTACAGAATTTATAACTCAACGAATTGTTCAGCAAATGGATAAATCTGAAGATTTAAACAATGATGTTGCTAAAAAATTCGTCGCAGGAGTTGCGGGAATCTTTCTTGATGCTGCCGTTAAGGAAGAGAATTACTTTATCTTTAGTAAATACACATTAGATTTACATCTACTTAGGTTATTCAATCAAGACGTAGAAGACGTCATATTCCTGGGGATTGCAGGTCAATTCATACCTCTTAACAAATCAGTGCTAACGCAAGAAAAAGAACAACCTAAGGTAGATAGTCAACAAATAAAAGAAGAAGTCATTCCAGATCCACCTCAATCGAATCAAAAGAGTAATGATCAAATATTCAAGTATTCAGTATTAAATTCAATGTTGAACGCGGCATATAACCAAGATATTGATGCATTTACCACCGACTACGGGAAAATTAAACTATCTCAAAAACCTGATGTTGGCGATCGAATTGAATCAAGAAAACTTAACAGTCTTGGTTTGGGTCAATCAAGGAGTGAAAACTATGTTGATGCTGAAAAAACATTTCAAGATGCATATCAGATGAACCCCGCTGACCCCGAAGTTATAAACAACTTAGGTTATATGCAGTTCAAAAATAGAAAATTTAGTCAATCATTTGACTCACTTGAAAAGACAATAATGATCGCCCCTGATAGATCATCAGCGTGGTTCAATTTATTTGAACTTCTTGCATATCACAACAATAGTGATTCATCAGTATGTAGTGCATTAGTAATTGGTTTGAAATTTGCATCTAATCGTGATGTATCGGTTGATCTCATTAATCAACGTATCAACCAAGAAGATGACTCATCAATCAAGAAGAAGATGTCTGAAGCAATAATTTGTGCACAAACTAAAAAATTATGAAAAAAATATTATTAAGTAAGTCATTTTTGATAATTGCGTCACTGGCAACATTAATTGCTGCAATCGTATTTCTATATCCTAGATCGTATCTCACAACAGTTGTTCAATCTGAATACATTGTTGATGGAAAAGTAATTGACCCAGATGAAATTAAATTACGCGATAACCTTGAAAAACAAGGTGTAAAACTCAAGATAGTTACTCAATCCAATCCTGATACTGAAATACCTGATCTTGAGTATATGAATGAACATTCAAATATTGATTTTGTAATTGAAGGCAATTACGGAGGTAAATTTGATCAGGAAGTACTTGAGAAATTTCAATCGATTGGAACTATTGAAAACTTCCCAGTCTTTTTCTTCGTTAAGACAAATTCCAACCTGAAAATTAGAAAGTTAAAAGATTTACAGGGTAAACACCTTGTTTTTTGGTCAACACCAGAAGGGAGAAATAATTTTGCGGATGATCAAAACCCAACAGCGTTTTCAAGCGATACATTATTAAAAAATATCTTCACAGAGATAGGTATTAACAATAAGAATACAAAAATAAGCAACGTATATCCCAAAACCATAGATATGAATATGGATTGGGATGTTCTTATTACCAATCAAATGCCCGATCTTGATGACGAATCCCTACATTTGAGTAAAGAATTTAAGGATGGCAAGATATCCTTTCTAGAATTTGATGATATCAGTGGAATCCAGAAAAAATTACCTCATTTGCAAGTTAAGACGATTGCTGCCTCATCTTATGACCCGTCTAAAAATATTCCAAAACAAGACATACATTACCTAACTACAACATATAGTATTTTGATAAGAAAAGATCTTGACCGAAACTTAATTTTTGCTTTAACTCAAGCAGCAAAAGATAGTTTTTCAGAATCAACATTTTTAAGTGAAAAAAATGAATTTCCAAATTTTCAAAGATCTGAAGCATTTGAACCCAGCGAAAGTGCTGAAGAGTTTTATAAAGAAGGTAAACCTTTTCTTTACAAATATCTACCTCAAAATATCGCCTCATTTCTAACAAAGTTATTGATTATTTTTATACCAATAGTTACTATTGTTCTGCCGATCTATGAATTTTTTCCACATCTTTATGAAGTGTATGTAAAACATAAGATTAATCACTGGTATCACCATCTTGATGAAATTGAGAACGAATATGTATCTTGTGACCTTTCACATTTGCAGGATCTCTTAATAAAAATTGAAGAAATTGAGAAAAAAATTGGTCAATTAAAGTTGCCTATTATGCATAGTCACCATGCTCAAAATATTTATATAGTTAAAGAACACATTCAATTAATTAAAGACAAAATTTTGAAAAAAATATCTGCAAAATTGAATACATAAGTGAAGTTTTATAAGAACACTAAATCTCCCAAAAAGACCCTTGATGACCTCCTATTTTCTAAAGAAGTTATCACTGGTAAAGAAGTGATTCACAATCTCAAAGAACAAGAGAAACGTCAGAGAGAGTTTGAGGATTCGGTGGAGATAGAGTTGAGGAACAGGGGAGGGAAATATTTTTTCTAAAGACATTCATAACCTCGTAGAAACCCTTATACACAGTTTTAGAACTTATGTAATTTATAACTGTTAAGATCCTCATAATAAAATTTAAGTAAACGACAGGATCGTCCCTATGAGAATAAAAATCTGCATATTGTTCGTATTAGTAACAACCTCCACATTTGTAATTGCTCAGAATGCAAATCCCAACGAAGAATTAAAGGAAAGATTTAAACAATTAGAAAATTTAGAAATAAATCCGCAAAACTATCCTTTAATTAATAAAAAAATTGCAATAAATTCAGCAGTAACAACCGAGCAAAAAAATAATAACTTAAAACCAACCGAACAAGAGGTAAAAGAATTAATCAAATATTCAAATGATTTTGTAAAGTCAATAGAATCACAGGCAAAAATATATCAAGACATAGTAAATTCCAAAAAATATCCTCTATACGAGGATTGGATGATAAAGAATTCCCAATCAGGTCTTCAATATTCAAAAGATGAAAAAAATGGATTAGAAAAACTTGCTAGTGGAAAAATAACATATTCTCAATTTAACTTACTAGATGAAAAATTAAGTAATGATCTTAAGGAGAATTACAGCATTGCAAGTAATCAATTAAATGAAATGTTAGTTGAAAAAGGTGTGATTCAAAAAAAGAACTATAAGGTAGAAAAAAATAATGACGGAACTGTCTCCATTACTTGGGATAACGGCAGTTCTTATGTAGGCGAGTATAAAGATGGAAAAATGAACGGCAAAGGCAAATTTATTTCAGAAAAAAATGATATCTATGAGGGATATTTTAAAAATGGACTAATTGATGGAAATGCGAAAGTCACCTATTCAAATGGGAGTGTTTATGAAGGACCTTACAAAAATGGTAAAAAAAATGGTTTTGGAAAACAGTCTTGGGTTTCAAGTGGAACTTATGAAGGTGATTTTATTGATGATGAGCGAACTGGATTTGGGACATTTAAATGGGAAAATGTCGAATACGGCGGTGATATCTATAGCGGACAATTTATACAGGGAAAGATTATAGGAAAAGGCATTTACAAATTTAAAAACGGCGATGTTTATGAAGGCGATATGTTTGATGCAAAAATGCAGGGTTCAGGTGTTTACACTATGAAAGACGGCACCAAGTTAATTGGTAAATTTGATAATGATCAATTTATAGAATCTTCTATTAAGAAAGCAAAGTACTCAATTGGTCAAGATGCCCTAAGAACTGGAGAAAGACCTATCGACATTAATAGCAATGATTATGCTTATGTATTTCAAAGAGATGGTTGCGGAAAACAAACGGCAATGAATGATTTTTGGATTCTTCAGTTTCCTAGTGATCAAACATATATCTACGGAGTTGAGACTAGAGGACATGGCGTTAGTCAACCAATTATTTGTATCGGAAAAAAAGATGAAATGGATGCCAAAGTTAAGGAAATGAATAAAACAGCATCTGCTGATTTTGCAAAACTAGCAGCTATTATTGGAGGGTTACAAAATCTACAACCTCCAGTTGATCCGAAAACAAGAGAATTAAATAAAAAAATGAATTGGCAATTTAATGTTAGGGCAACGGGAGTTCGAAATCAAACTTGTTGGATATCACGTAATCCAGTTGGTAAACGAAACGAGGATGGAACTGTCACATTTACGTTTGGAATTAAATGCCAGGGTCACAATTCAACAAGAAGCGGTTTTGATTCAGATTTTTCTGAAACCTGCAGAGTTAACGGTCAGCACGAATTTAGATCAACAAGTTATGATGCACAGTGCTACTGAACAAATTTAAAAATCGGATAATTAACCAGTATGAGTTTTAATTATGTAAATGATGAGAGCAATGCAAAATCGAAAAATTTTGCAATATCTTCTATTGCATGGGCAATTTTATCTTTAATATTTGCTTTTATCTTTATGTCAGACACTGTACATTTTGTAACTTTTTATCAAAAGTTTTTACTCATTACATTCTGCATATTTTTTGGAACACTATTTGCTCAAATTGGTAATGCACTAAGAATGTTTGCACATCCAGATGGACTACTTGTAACGGGAGGATTTTTTGACATTATTAAGATCAAACTATTCTGGATGTTTGGTCCACAATTAGTAGGATTTGCTATAGGGATCTTTTGTGCAATATCACTAGCAACGTCTATGGGTATTACATCAAATAATTCTGATTCAGAAGGTCAATCTCTTTCACGCCAAGAAATTACGAATGATTCACCTAGTGCCCCAGTTTCCGACAATAAAATACAGTCTAAAGCAAAACAAGAAGTTCAAATTGCACCCCAAAAAACCGAGGAGTCTGTCTCGGAAATGGAACAAAGAGTTCAATACAGTGGCGATGATCCAATCATCAGGGCGAGACTTGGATTGCCTCCAAAAAATTAATATGTATCTTCAAAATCAAAGAGAACTCAGAAAGTCGGGTAGGTTAGTCAAAGAATTAACTGCAGTTGAGATATGTGGAGTATGAGTTCTGTATCGTCTATTTATTAACTAACTTTGGTGAATATTATGATTAAAGATCTAACATATAAACTAGTAGTTTTGGATGGCAAAAAAGAGGTTTATTCATCCAATCTATCATTCAATGAAGTACAAGATTTCATAAGTTCTGCCGACGATAGTGCTGAAAATGCTAAATTATTTGAATTAGCAGCAACCCACCCTTCTGAGGTTGTAAGAGAAAATGTTGCATATAAAGATAATATCAATCAAGAAACTTGGAATATTCTTTGTGAGGACTCTTCATTAAACGTCTTGCGTAGATTAATTAATACTGATGCCTCCAAAAGAAATGCATTACAAAAACAATTAGAGTCGTGGATCAAACTAGATTCGGAACTTGCTAGAAATATTGCGGGTTACATTGATAGATATGAGAATGCTGACATCGATGAATTAGCAAAAATATTATGTGAACATTCGGATCCATCAGTTGTTGCTGAACTTGCTAATAACTCAGATACACCTAAGAAGTTATTGAAAATATTACTAAAACACTCTGATTCAAGGGTTGTTGCAAATGCTAGAAGATCATTGGACTAGAGTTTTATTATCTGTACCTGTACAAATAATTTATTTTTAAGTCTCTAAACTTCCTCTACTTGAAGTTCGCCCTTATAAATTACTTCCCTATCCCATTGCTGAAATCCAAGATTCTCTAATCCCTCAAAACCATCTTCGTAATATGCCTCTTCTAATGCTTCCTGCTCTTTCTCATCTATCTCAGAGGAGAAAATTAAGTCATCTATACAACAATCATCTTCTTCTGAGTCATCAATGGAAAAACTGTCGAATATATTAATACCCTCTTCTGGATCATAATCCGCTGGTATTTCGATAGGTTCATCAGAATATGCAACACCCCATCTCCATAATCTAGAAAACATGATCTCTTTCCCAGATTCGTGACGATAAGTTTCCACTTCAATCACCATTTTCTTCTCAACTGTACTTATTTTGTATCTCATATGTCACCTCTTAATCACCATAATTACATAATCTTCCTGTTTTTTGATGAATCTTTCAATCTCTTTTTGATGCATTTGTAGAGAATTTTTCTCAAGTTTGTTCACGCTAAGAACAAGGATTTCTGAAGGTTTAGCGGTATCAATGCACTTCTTCAGTGCTAATTTATCAAGAGTCATCTTCTTCACTATCAATCATGGGTACAACAGATACAGTGACATTGGTGTTCTTCAACATCTTGTACATGAGTGGAAAGAGTTGATTCATTAGAAATACTACTTCTGGTTTTTGCATATCTGAATAAAGATCCAGTGAATACCATTTTTCTTGTTCTTCTTTAATGAATCTCTTAAAGGTTTTAATTTGGGGTTTTCTCATGACCGCACCCCCTCTAGCACTGATGTAATACCTTTTTCATCAATCTCATCTAAAAGAGATTTGATAGCAATCCTGCCAAGAGTTGATTTAGGAATTCTGGTCGATTTTGATATTTGATTAAAACGACTGGTTAAATCATAGGAAAGACGTAATGGGAACTGGACTTGTGGGGATGTAGCAAAGTTAAAACTGGTCATATGGTTTCCTTGTATTTCTAGAATTGGAGATAGATACTTAAATGGAGCATCAGCAGTACCTGCGAACCTCATATCGAGAATGAGGACTCAATACAGATTCATATGGTTATTTATGTCAGATGGAACTGGTGGATTGATAGTGGTAAAGCAACATAAGCAATCTAGAATTAGTTCAAATTCATGTCGCTACGCTCCATACTCGTTACTTCGTAACTCGGATCTAATATCTTTTAATTACTCCCCTATAGAATCCATTCACGATGTGAATATTCATGGAACGTAGTGGAATGAATGAATCTAGAACCAATCTAGTACCGATATAACTGAGGTAGGATTTTTAGATACACTTTGCCATTTCTGGCAAAGTGATTTCTGAGTACAGGACCCCCAGACACCTTCATGTAGATAACCAATATGTCTTATTGGACTGATATTGGAAGGACGGTTGACCTGTTTCCTTTATATCTGCTTTGCAACTCAACGGGAACTGACTAAAACCACATGAACGATTTTTAATCAATCGGGTGTTGCTTTTTCTCAGAGCACCCATCGTTACGATAATGTTTATTTTGAACACCCAGTTCGTATTTGGTGTTCCTCATCATAATTTGTGTCTTGGTCTTCTCTAACTTGACAAAATAGATTATTACCCGCCAAAGGGGTTAGGGACTTGGGACTTGTCTCACTTGTTACTTTTAATACTTCATATAGTTATTTATACAACTTGAATTTAGTTGGAGTCTTTTTTCATTTCACCTAGTGAAATACTTTAATATGTACCACTTTAATTTCCTGTAGATTCCGCACCCGAAAAAATTTTAGATTTACTAGATTTCCTCCAGAAAAAATTCTCCAAGGATTTTAGTTTGACCTACAGGAAGAATCTTCATATAGAAAAAGAGG
>TBL_comb47_HYPODRAFT_10008786_pt1 | contig 10247 bp, 9 predicted proteins | sample TroBogypolimnion_40_FD_10682 | JGI IMG/M metagenome (IMG submission 10682)
GCAACATGGAACTGGTGCTGGACCGGAAAATCGCCGAAAACTATATCTATCCGGCAGTTGACATCTTCAAGTCCGGCACCCGCCGCGAGGAACTGTTGCTGCCCGAACACATGCTCCACAAAATCCACCTCATCCGCCGCGGCCTCTCCGGCCACCGCCCCGTCGAAGCCATGGAGCGACTGCTGTTTTTCCTCAAGAAATTCCCTAACAACCCGCAGATGCTCCTCGAGATCAAAGGCTGATCCGCGCTCTGCCCCTCCCGCCGTCGCTCATGACCCGCGACAACGAACCTGCCATCGAAGTGGAAGTCCTGGAAATCGACGGTGCCGCCCCACCGCCGCCCAAGGACCCCGCAGGCGCGTCGGATCACGGCGCCGACGACGACGATTCCCCCTCCGGCCACACCTGGACCAATTGGCAGCGCTGGCCCGGCCAGGTGCGCACGCTCCACCCGTTCTGGTGGCCGCTGCTCATCGTGGGCGGCGCCATCGCACTGGCGGCCTTTCTAACACTCGGGGTGTGCGCGGCGGTGCTGCTGGTCGTCTATCGGATCGTTAGAGCCCTGCTCAGGACCCTCTTTGAGTGAGGCCCGTGGAGGTGCGGCGGCATTGCTGCGCTCTCCGCGGTTAGAACTCGCAGTTCCCCGGCGTCCTGGCAAATGGGATGACGTCGCGGATGTTGGCCATGCCGGTGACAAACATCAGCATGCGCTCAAAGCCCATGCCGAAGCCCGCGTGCGGCACGCTGCCGTACTTGCGCAGGTCCGCGTACCAGCCGTACGCCTCGGGGTTGAGGCCGTGTTTTGCGAAGTTTCCCAACAGAACATCCAGGCGTTCCTCGCGCTGGCTGCCGCCGACGATTTCGCCGATGCCGGGCACCAGCACGTCCATCGCGGTGACGGTTTTGTCGTCGTCATTGAGGCGCATGTAGAACGGTTTGATTTCCTTGGGGTAGTTGAAGACGGTGACGGGTTTCTTGCAATGTTCCTCGGTGAGCCAGCGCTCGTGTTCGCTTTGCAGATTGAGGCCATAGGCCACCGGATAGTCGAAGGTCTTGCCGCTGGCTTCCAGCAACTTCACCGCCTCGGTGTAGCTGATGCGCTCAAACGGCCGGCTCGCCACAAATTCCAGCCGCTCGCGCAAACCCTTGTCCACGAATTTCTCGAAGATCGCCAGATCGCCCTCGTTTTTCTCAAGCGCCTCCCTAACCAGGTATTTCACCAGTGACTCGGCCAGGTCCATGTCGCCGGCCAGGTCGCAGAAGGCCACCTCCGGCTCGATCATCCAGAACTCCGCGGCATGGCGCGAGGTGTTGGAATTTTCCGCGCGGAAGGTGGGGCCGAAGGTGTAGATGTTAGACAGGGCGCAGGCGAAGGTTTCGCCCTCGAGCTGCCCGCTTACGGTGAGATAGGCGCGCTTGCCGAAGAAATCCTCGGCGTCCTGCGCGATCCTGGCATCGGGCAGAGTGGTGACGCGGAACATCTCGCCGGCGCCCTCGCAATCGCTGGCGGTGATGATCGGAGTGTGGACGCAGATGAAATCGCGTTCCTGGAAAAACCGGTGTACGGCGTAGGCCAGGCGGCTGCGCATGCGGAACACCGCGCCGTAGAGGTTGGTGCGCGGCCGCAGGTGCGCGATGGAGCGCAGGAACTCGGTGCTGTGGCCCTTTTTCTGCAGCGGATAGTCCTCGGGCGCCTCGCCTAACAATTTCAGCGACGCCGCCTGCATTTCCCAGCGCTGGCCGGCGGCGGGCGAGGGGATGAGTTTGCCGCGCACCTCCACCGAGGCGCCGGTGCTCATTTTGGCGATCGCCTCGTAGCCGGGAATGGCGGCGTCGGCGACGATTTGGAGGTTGCCCAGGCAAGTGCCGTCGTTGAGTTCGATGAAGGAAAACGCCTTGGAATCGCGCCGGGTGCGGATCCATCCGGCCACCTGAAGATCCTCACAGGGTTCATCGCGTTGCAGGACATGCTTGAGAAGAGTGCGCATGGCCGCGAGTAGAGCCGTTCCGGAGCCGCTTGTCAAAGCACTCTTGTCGGAGGAGGGCGGTCGCGCCCAGCCAGGCGCGTTGGTCACAACGTGATGGTGGCGGCGGCGTCGCGAGATACGGACTCACCCCCCGCATTCTGACGCATGCGCCTACCGAGACACCTGTGCGCCTTCAAAACACTCCCCGAGCAAGCGCAGCATCGCCTGGGCGGCTTGCTTGCCGATTTCGAGCACCTCGTGGTGGTCCAGCGCGGCAGGGGCGATGCCCGCAGCCCAGTTGGTCAGACAGGAGAACGCCGCGACGCGCAGGCCCAGGGCGCGGGCCTGGATCGTCTCTAACACGGTGCTCATGCCCACGGCATCCGCGCCCAACGTGCGGAGCATGCGGATTTCCGCCGGGGTTTCATACTGCGGTCCGCGCAAGCCGGCATACACGCCCTCGTGCAAGGGCATGCCCTGGGCCGCGGCGGCGGCGCGGAACGCGGCGCGCCAGTGCGGGTCGTAGGCGGCGGTCAGATCGGTGAACACCCCTCCTAACAGCGGCGAGGCGCCGGTCAGGTTGAGATGATCCGCCAGCAACATCCAGGTGCCCGGGGCGAAGTGCGGATTGAGCGAGCCGGCGGCATTGGTCAGAATGAGGTTGCGCACGCCCTGTGCCGCGAGCCAGCGCACGCCGGCGCTCACCAGTTGCGGCGAATGGCCTTCGTAAAGGTGCACGCGTCCTTGCATCAGCACCACTTCGGCGCCAGCGAGCGTGCCAAACACAAAGCGCCCGGCATGCCCCGCCACCGTGGAGGCCGGCAACCCGGCATCGACAAACGCCACCTCGCGCCTGACCTCCACCGCCTCCGCCAGCAGGCCGAGGCCGGAGCCCAATACGATTCCGGTCGGGGGATCGCCCATGGTTTTGCTAGGTCAGGCTTGTTGTTTGGCCATGAGGGCCTCGATTTCGTCGGCTTCGATGGGGATGTTGCCCATCAGGTCGAAATTGGCGTCGGCGCCGATGAGCACGTCGTTTTCCAGGCGCACGGCGAGGCCTTCCTCGCGGATGTAGATGCCCGGCTCGATGGTGAGGACCATGCCCTCGGCAAACGGCTCGTGCGGCGGAAACACGTCATGCACGTCGAGGCCGAGGTGGTGGGAAGTACTATGCATGTAGTATTTTTTGACCAGCGGTTTGTCCGGTCCCTGCTCCTTGGCNGCCTTGGCATCGATGAGGCCCAGGCCGATGAGTTCGCGTTCCATCATCTCGACGGTTAGCTGCTGATATTCCAGGGGGCGGATGCCGGGGCGCAGGATCTCATTGGAGCCGCGCACCACGCGCAGGACCGCATTGTACACATCGCGCTGGCGCGGGGTGAAGCGGCCGTTGACGGGCACGGTGCGTGTCAGGTCGGAGTTCCACCCGGCATACTCGGCGGCCACATCCATGAGCACCAGTTCGCCATCGCGGCAGACCTTGTCGTTTTCCACGTAGTGCAGCACGCAGGCGCTCTTGCCCGAGCCGATGATCGGGCCGTAGGCAAACCCGCGCGAACCGCGGCGAATGAACTCATGAATGAACTCCGCCTCGATCTCCCACTCGCCCACCCCGGGCTTGATGAAACCCAGCACGCGGCGGAAGCCCGCCTCGGTGATGTCGCAGGCTTTTTGAATGATGCCGATTTCCAGCGGCTCCTTGGTGATGCGCAGGCGGTTCATCACCTTCGCCAGCCGCTCGTAGCGGTGCAACGGGTAGCGGCGCTGGCATTCCTTCACAAAGCGGGCATTGGCCGTCTCCACCGCCACGCTGGCGCGCAGGTGCTCGTTGGTGAACAAATAGATGTGGTCGGCCTGCGGCACCAGGCGGTGCAGCAGCGAATCAAATGACGCGCTCCACTCGACGCGCTCGATGCCGCTGGACGCGCGGGCCGCCTCCTTGGTGAGCTTGTCGCCTTCCCAAATGGCGATCAGCTCGCTGGTTTCCTTGACAAAAAGCAGCTCGCGGTCCTTCGGATCGACCGCATCAGGCATCATCACCAGCACGGTGTCCTCCTGGTCCACGCCGGTCAGGTAGAACAGGTCGGTGTTTTGCTTGAACGCCATCGTGCCATCCGCGTTGGTCGGCAGGATGTCGTTGGCGCGGAGGATCACGATGCTGTTAGGCTTGAGCAAGCCGCGCAGCCGGTCGCGATTGCGAATGAAGAACTGAGGGTCGATGGGGTCGTAGCGCACGCCGTGGAGTGCATACGAATTGGCCGCCGCGGGCAACACTCATTTTTGTTGAATTGCACGATTCGCGCAAAATCAGGATTCCGGGACTTGCGGCAGCAGCGCGGGATCTTGTGGCACCTTCGCCTTGAGCAAGGCCTTGGCCCGCTCGTGGATGAGTTCGGCCTGCTCCAATTCGGCGGACAGGCGCCGCACCCGCGCGTCCCAGGTTTCCAGACTGCCCGGGGCCGAGCGCTTGCGCCCATCGGCCAGGTTGGCCCTGGCGATGTCCAACTCGCGGGCAAGGTTAGCGACATTGACGCGGGCGAGGGTGACCGCGGTGCGGAGCGCTGCGGTGTTGTCGGCTGGCGGCTTGGGCGGCGGCGCTGGCGCGGGCACATTCACCTCGGCGTTGGCCAGGCGCTCTTCGTTGAGTTGGGTGCGGCGCTCCTCATCGTTCCACTGAAAGCGCTCCTGCCAATCCACGCCCAAGGCGGGTGCCTCGATGCGCGCAACACCGGTGGCATGGCGGATTTCCAGGCCCACTTCTGTCACCCGAACAATCGTCGCGTCGCGATACTCCCGGCCGTCGCTGGTTTGCAGCAGCGCGATTTTCTGCCCTGCCGCCGCGGCCCAGGCGTTGCGCCGGTACTCGCCGCGGCAGCGCGCAAAGTCCTGCTCCAAGGCCTCCAAGTCCAACTCCAAGGCCGATCGGGCGGCCGCCAGACGGTCCACTTCCGCCGCGCTCTGGCGCAACCGCGCGACCTCGGCGGCATGGCGCTCGCTCACTTCCTGGCGCTGCGGCACCAACACCGCCAGCTTCTGTGAGCGCTCGGTGTGCTGCCCGCGCAGGTCCCCGATGAGCTTGGCATCCTGGTCGATGGCGGACTCCAACTCGACCGAGCCGCTGGACCGTTGAAACCGGTGCTCAATGCCTAACGACAGCCACACCCCGACCATCACCACCACAATCATGCCAAGCATGAAGGTGAAAATGCCGGGATGGTCATCGTCGGACAACATGGCAATGGCGCAAACGCGTTAGTTTTGGGCCTCCAGTTCGGCGAGTTTGGCCGTCAGGCCGGCCATCTCGGCATTCATGTCATTAAGGCGGGCTTCCATCGCCGGGGCGTGGCTCAGCGATTTCTGCTTTTCCAAAACGATGGCGCGCTGCTGCGCGGTGATGTCGCGCGTGAGATTGAGCACGCCTTTTTTCAACGTCGCGATGTCCTGGACGCGCTGCAACTTGTCCGCCGCCTGCTTGGCCTTGCGCTGCGCCTCGGCTTGTTCCTTGACCTGCTTGTCACTGTCCTGCACCGCGCCCACATGCTGCTGGGCGGCCTTGCGTTCGTCGGCAAGCAGGCGGTCGCGCTCGTCCGGATCAAACTGATAGAAATCCTGCATCTCCGCGGGCAGCATCTCATAGGGAATGGCGGTGATGCCGTTGGCATGCTGCACATGCATCGCCTGCGCGGTCACCTTGTTGACGCTCACCTTGGTGTACACCTTGCCATCGCGCGTCTTCAACTCGTCCATCTTGAGCCCCTTCGCCTTGTCACGAGTCGCAATGCGGTAGGCTGTCTTGTATTTCTCAAGCTCTGCGAGCTGGGCGGCAATTTGTTCGCCACCCGCTGCCACGTCCTTGGCCAGGCCCTCCAACCGCGCGGCGCGACCCTGGTTTTCCTCGCTCACGGCCGCCAAATCCGCCGCGGCCTGGGTCAAGCCGGGCAACACCTCCATGCGTTTGCGCATCCCCTCCGCCTTCGCCTGATAGTCCTCGATGTCCTTGGCCTGCTCCGCGATGATCTCGCCCAGCGGCTTGTCCTTGCCTTTCATCCCATCGTCAAAGGCCACCAAAAACAAAAACCCGAAGCCTGCCAAAACCACCAGCGCCAGCAGCATTCCAATCACTCCCGGCCCCCGCCCGCTCGACATCAAATCTGAAAATGACATGGTATTGTTTGTTAGGTTGCGGGTTTCAGCGGATCGCGTACTTGCGCTTGTATTCGTCAAACTCCTTGGCGAGTTGCGCCTTGCGGGCTTGCAGCTTGGCGACTTCCCCTTGCAGCTTGGCGACCTCGGCGGTTTGTGCTTCGGCGGTCTTGCGGGCCGCGGCCAACGCGGCGCTGCGGTCCTCCGGCAGGTTCTTGAGCTGTTCATCGAGCAGGGCGATGTCGCCGCGCAAGCGGGCGATTTCCGTCTGTTGGTCCGCGCTCTTTTTCACCAACTGCGGGTCCTTGCCACCACCCCGACAAGAGGCTAACAGGACAAGCGCCAGCAGCGGGACGAGTTGGAAATAGGGATGATTCATCAGGGTTCGGCGGGTGGCAGGAGTTAGGGGCGGGCCGACTCCCCAATCAGGGAAACCAACCCGCAGGCGCAAGCGTTCATGACGGTTCCGGCCTGCACTCTGACGAAACTGACCAAAGGCCCCACCTGCGTCAAGCCCCCATTCGCGGAGGGGCTATGTCCGTCTCGGCCGGGGAGTGCGGGGGGGTGCCCCCGCCTGGTGGCGGATGGAGCTTGCTCCATGGGGCGGGAGGTGCGGTGAGAAGTACAAGTGGAATGGTTTTCAATGGAATCAGACTCGCCAGCATGCTGGCGCACTCACCAGCGTTTGCCAAGCTTGCCCCCCAGCCACAGCATGCCCAAGCCGACGGCACCGCCGGAGAGGTCAACGAACACATCGGACACCTGCCCGGTGCGGCCGGGGACAAATGTCTGATGGAATTCGTCGGTGGCCGCATACAGCAACACCGCCATCAGGACTAGACCGGCCTGCGACCAACGCCAGCGGCGCTGTGGGTCGGGCCTGGCGTGGCGGAGCCCCCGCCACAGCAGCATGCCGAGAATGGCGAATTCGGCCACATGGCCGCTCTTGCGGAAATAATGATGGAAGTCCTCGACGCGGGCCTGGGCCATGCGCGGAAACAGCCAGTGCATCAGGGGTTCAAACAAGCGCGAGGAATGGTGCACCGAGGCGGCATCGTGCGACGCGGAGAAAATCACCACCATCCACAGCAGCGGCGGCAGCCAGTCCCTGAGCGCTTGGCGGGAAATTCGCATGCCGCAGACAAGCCCGATTCGCGAGGCGCGGCAACCCCGAAAAAAAATCGTCGGCAATCCCGCTGCCATGGTTGACATCGCCCCGATCCCCCACCACTTTGCCGCCCGAGCAAGAAATTCACACCCTTATGTCCGACTCCCCTCCCGGCTTTCGCGAGATGAAATCAGTGGTTGTCCGATTCGCTGGAGATTCCGGCGACGGCATGCAAATCGTAGGCGAACGCTTCACCGACACCAGCGTCACGGTTCCCAACTCAATCGCCACCTTCCCTGACTACCCCGCCGAGATCCGCGCCCCAGTCGGCACCATCGGCGGCGTTTCCGCCTTCCAGGTGCACTTCGGCAGCAACAAGGTGCTCACTCCCGGCGATGAACCCGACGCGCTGGTGGCGATGAACCCGGCGGCCCTCGCCGTGCATCTGCCGGACCTGGCCAAAGGCGGACTGCTGGTGGTCAATACCGCCGCCTTCACCGACGACAACCTGAAGATGGCCGGGTTTGCCAGCAATCCGCTGGACGACCCGAGCCTCGGCGAAAAGTACAAGCTGGTGGCCATCGACATCACCGGCCTGGCGCTCGAATCGCTCAAGGAAAGCACCCTGACCAACCGCGAGAAACTGCGCTGCAAGAATTTCTTCGCCCTCGGCCTCATGTATTGGGTTTACACCCGTCCGGTCGAGCCGACCATCGAGTACATCAATTCCAAATGGGCCAAGAAACTGCCCGCGCTGGCCGATGCCAACATCCGGGTGCTCAAAGCCGGCTACTATCTGGGGGAAACCTCCGAGTTGACCCGCAACCGCTACGCCGTCGCCCGCGCCGATGTGGCACCCGGCATCTATCGGAAAATCTCGGGCAACGAGGCCACCGCCCTCGGTCTCATCGCCGCGTCGCAGCGCGCCGGGCGCGAACTGCTGTTCTCGGGCTACCCGATCACTCCGGCCACCGCCATCCTCGAAACCCTCGCCGGCTACCGGCATTTCGGCGTCACCACCGTCCAAGCCGAAGATGAAATCGCCGCCATCGGGGTGGCCATCGGTGCCAGCTATGCCGGCAAGCTCGGCGCCACCGCCACCAGCGGCCCCGGCATGTGCCTCAAGGGCGAGTTCATCGGCTTGGCCGTCACCACCGAACTGCCGCTGGTCATCGTCAACGTCCAACGCGGCGGTCCGAGCACCGGCCTGCCCACCAAAACCGAGCAATCCGACCTGTTCCAGGCCCTCTACGGCCGTCACGGCGAAAGCCCGCTACCGGTCATCGCCGCCAATTCCCCCTCCGATTGCTTTATCGCCGCGTTTGAGGCCGCGCGCATCGCCATTGCCTACAGCACGCCGGTGATCCTGCTCACCGACGGCTATTTGGCCAACGGTTCGGAACCATGGAATGTGCCTGACGAGTCCACCTTGCCGGACATTTCGCGGCCCTTCGCCGATGAGTCCAAGCCCTACGTCGCGTTCGCCCGCAACCCCGAAACCCTCGCCCGCACCCAGGCCATCCCCGGCCAACCCGGCCTCGAGCACCGCATCGGCGGCATCGAGAAAAACGAAGACGGCGCCATCAGCTACGACCCGGAAAACCACAGCATCATGACCGGCCTGCGCGCCGCCAAAGTGGCCGGCATCGTCCACAGCCTGCCGCCATTGGATGTTCTCGGAACCCCCACCGGCAAAGTCCTGGTCATCGGCTGGGGCGGCACCCATGGTGCCATTGCCTCGGCGGTCGCGTCCCTGCGCAGCGAGGGCTACGAGGTCAGCAGCACCAACCTGCGTTACCTCAATCCCCTGCCGTCCGACCTTGGGCCGCTCATCCAAGGCTTCGATCACGTGCTGGTGCCCGAACTCAACAACGGTCAGCTCAACCAGATCCTGCGTGCCACCTATCTGGTCGAAGCGGTCTCAATGACCAAGATCATGGGCCGGCCGTTCAAGGTGAGCGAAATCCGCGAGCGCATTCTCGAACTTCTCAACGACTAATCCCCATGGCCACCGCCCTCCAATCCATTCCCGCCGCCCCGGAACTCACCCGCAAGGATTTCGTCCCGCCTAACGAAGTCCGCTGGTGCCCAGGCTGCGGCGATTACGCCATCCTCAACTCGCTGCAACGCACCTTCCCGGAACTCGGCGTGCCGCGCGAGAACTTCGCCATCATCAGTGGCATCGGCTGCTCTAGCAGGTTCCCGTTCTACATGAACACCTATGGCTTTCACACCATTCATGGCCGCGCCCCAAGCGTAGCCACCGGCATCAAAGTCGCCAACCCCGACCTCTCGGTGTGGATCATCACCGGCGATGGCGACGGCCTGAGCATCGGCGGCAACCACCTGCTCCACTTGCTGCGGCGCAACCTCGACGTCACCGTGCTGCTGTTCAACAACCGCATCTACGGCCTAACAAAAGGTCAGTACAGCCCCACTTCGCCGATTGGCACCAGGACCAAGACCTCGCCCACCGGCTCGCTGGAAAACCCGCTCAATCCGGTGCTCTTCGCCCTGGGCGCGGAGGCCACCTTCGTCGCGCGCACCCTCGACAACAATCCCAAGCACATGGTGGAAACCTTCAAGGCCGCCCACGAGCACAAGGGCATTTCCTTCGTCGAGATCTTCCAAAACTGCGTCATCTTCAACGATTCCACCTGGGATTCCGTTTATGCCAAGGAAAACCGCGAGGACCAAATGCTCTTCCTCGAAGCCGGCAAACCCTTGCTCTTCGGCAAGGACAAGGCCAAGGGCATCCGCCTCAACGGCCTCACCCCGGAGGTCGTCGATGCCGCCTCCGCCGCCCCCGGCGAACTCCTCGTCCATCAGCCCGAACAGGCCGGCCCGCTCTACTCGCATCTGCTCGCCACCATGGGCCAACCGGATTTCCCCACCCCCATGGGCGTGATCCGCAAGATCGAAAAACCCACCTACGAGGCGCTCGTCCACGACCAAATCGACCAGGCCAAGGCCAAACGCGGCACCGGCTCCTGGCAGGAACTCCTCCACGGCGACTCCACCTGGACCGT
>TBL_comb47_HYPODRAFT_10008791_pt1 | contig 10243 bp, 9 predicted proteins | sample TroBogypolimnion_40_FD_10682 | JGI IMG/M metagenome (IMG submission 10682)
ACTGCGTTGCCGGTGGCCAAAGCGGCAGCGACCTGACCGGTAAAGATGGCCAGTGGGAAGTTCCAGGGGCTGATGCAGACCCAGACACCGCGCGCCGTCAGACGCAAGGTATTGGTCTCGCCGGTGACGCCATAGGTAAAGGGCACAGCGGCAACTCCGTGCACCTGCGGCATGGAAATCGGCTGCATGATGCGCTCGGCCTCGTCGGCGTAATAGCGCAGGAAGTCCACCGCCTCGCGCACCTCGGACACCGCATCGCCCCAGGTCTTGAAGGCTTCCTTGACCAGCATGGCGCACAGGGCTGGGGTTTGCGCCAGCATGGCGTCGGATGCGCGGCGCAGGATGGCGGCGCGCGCACTGACATCGGTGCGGCTCCAGGACGTATAGCTGGCCTGGCTGCGGGCAAAAGCGGCATTCACTTCGGCCAGATTGGCAAGGCCCACAGCAGAAACAGTGGTAGTCGCCAGCGCAGCCAGTAACGGTTCGCGCATGGCAGGCACCGTCAGGTCCAGCCCGATGCTGTTCTTACGGGCGCCGGCATGGGCGCCAAACAGGTCCCCCGGCATGGGCAGCGAGGACACCGGCTCCAGGCGCAGCGGCGAGATCAGCAGCTCCTGCATGTTCACCGACTCGTCGGCCATCTGGTGCACAAAGGAGGAGTTGGCGCCGTTTTCCAGCAGGCGGCGCACCAGGTAGGCCAGCAGGTCGCGGTGCGCGCCCACCGGCGCATAGACGCGGCAGGCAACCGTGGGGTTCTTCAGCACCTCGCGGTACACGCCCTCGCCCATGCCATGCAGGCGCTGCAACTCGAACTTGCCGCCGCTGCGCGCGGCCATTTGCAGAATCGCGGCAATGGTGGCGGCATTGTGGGTGGCAAATTGGGGGTAAATGGCGTCGGATGCATCCAGCAGCGCGCGGGCGCAGGCCAGATACGACACGTCGGTATGGTGCTTGTGGGTAAACACCGGGTAGCAGGGCAGGCCCAGTTCCTGGGCCCGCTTGATTTCGGCGTCCCAATACGCGCCCTTGACCAGGCGGCACATCAGGCGCAGCTTGTATTTGCGCGCTGTGGCGGTGAGGTGCTCGATCAGCTCCAGTGCGCGCGTCTGGTAGGACTGCAGCGCCAGGCCGAAACCGGTCCACTGGGGGCATTGCTGTGCCACACGCGCCAGCAGGGCATCAAAGACTTCCAGCGACAGCTCCAGCCGGTCCACCTCTTCCGCGTCAATGGTCAGGTTGATGTTCGCCTTGGCGGCCTGCTCACACAGGGTCCAGACCCGTGGCACCAGTTCATCCAGTACGCGCTGGCTCTGCGCGTCTTCATAGCGGGGGTGCAGGGCGCTGAGCTTGATGGAGATGCCGTCATTGCGCTCGGGCGCGGCACAGCTGTCGCTGTGGCCTGCGATGGATGCGATGGATGCGATGGCGTCGGTGTAGCTCTGCAGATAGCGCAGCGCATCGGCATCCGTGCGCGCACCTTCGCCCAGCATGTCATACGAATAGGTGAGCCCCCACGCTCCCTCACTGCGTGTGGTCGCTGCCCCCCCAGGGGGCTGTTGTGCCTCGGGGCGGCCCGTCGGCACAACGGTGGCCCGGTGCTGCTTGCGCGCGGCATTGGCTTCCTTCAGCGCCTCCTGCATGTTCTGCCCCAGCACAAACTGGCGGCCCAGCAGTTGCACGGCGCGCAGGGTGGCGGCCACCACGGACTTGGCGCCCAGCTTGGCCATGATGCCGGGCTGCGGGCCCGCTCCGGTCTGCGGGTCGGGCAGAAAGTGTTTGGACAAGGCAATCGCCGCGCTGCTGAGTCGCGAAAGCACCTTGTCTCCACTGTTGTCAAAATCGGCGCGGCCCAGTTGGTCGGCGGTCAATGCGATGGCGGTTTCGGCATCGGGTACGCGCAACAGGGCTTCGGCCAGACGCATCAGGGCCAGACCCTCGGCACTGGAGATCGGGTATTCGCGCAACAGGCTCTCCATGGCCCAGAACGGTGGCGGCTTGTCGCGCACCGCCTGCACCCAGGGTGTGGCCGCCTTGGCGGCGGCAGCCCAGTCCAAACCGGTGTTGACCACCTGCAGGTGTCGCGCAACGACCTCACTCTCTGTACGGTAGGGAACAGGCAAACGGGATTGAATCAGCACATTTATCTCCTTGAACCAGCAACCATCACCATCTTCTGATTTTTATCAATGCATTTTTGACTGAATTTTCTAATATTTTTAGTGTTTTATGCGCAACCAGGGAACTTGATCAATATTGACCAAATTCGATCAACTTCTCAACAATAATGTCTATATTCATCATATTTTCTTGTACCAACCCGTACACGTAGTGAATGCCTGCGCCAACGCGCCCCTGCCAAGTGACCGATCCAAGCAGGATTGATTCGACATTTTTTGAACCTAGCTACAAAGACACCATGACCCAAGCCGCCATCGGCCGTTCAGATCTGGACCGCATCGATCTGAAAATCCTCAACTGCCTGCAGCAGGACGGACGCATGTCCAATCTGAAGCTGGCGGAGACCGTGGCCCTCTCGCCCACCGCCGTGCTGTCGCGTGTGCAGCGCCTGACCAAGGACGGCTACATCCTGGGTTATGAGGCGCGGCTGAACCCGCTCAAACTCGATGCCGGATTGACGGTGTTTGTGGAGGTGTTGTTGGACCGCACCACACCCAATGTGTTTGAAGCCTTCAAGGTGGCCGTTCAAGTGCATGGCGAAATCCAAGAGTGCCATATGGTGGCTGGCGGTTTTGACTACCTGCTCAAGACCCGCATTGCCGACATGGGCGCTTACCGCGACTTTGCCGGCACCGTGTTGTGGCGGTTACCCGGCGTGCGCGAGACCCGCACCTACGCCGTGATGGAAGAAGTCAAAAACACCACCCACATCAAGTTGGACTAGTCACGCTTGCCGAAAATGGCGGTGCCCACCCGCACCATGGTGCTGCCGGCCTGCACCGCAGCCTCCAGATCGGCGGTCATGCCCATGGACAGGGTGTCCAGCCCCAAACCCTGGGTGTTGAGCGCGTCAAATAGCTCCCGTGCGCGTTGGTGTACTGCGAGGGCAGCAGCAAAGTCCACGGCGGGCTCGGGGATGGTCATCAGGCCGCGCAGGAGCAAGCCGGGCAAGCCCTGAATCTGGCGCGCGAGCTCCAGCACAGCCTGCGGCGCCACCCCGGCCTTGGTCGTTCCACCGTCGATGTTCACCTGGATGCAGACCTGCAGCGGCGCCTTGTCGGCAGGCCTCTGTTCGCTCAGGCGCTGTGCAATCTTCAGGCGGTCGACCGAGTGCACCCAGTCAAAGTGCTCGGCCACCAAGCGCGTCTTGTTGCTTTGGATCGGGCCTATGCAATGCCACTGCAGGGGCAGGTCCGCCAGCGCAGCGATTTTGTCCACGCCCTCCTGTATGTAGTTCTCGCCAAACGCGGTCTGGCCGGCAGCAAAGGCCTGGCGCACGGCATCGGCGTCAAATTTTTTGGATACCGCCAGCAGAATGATGCTCTCGGGGGTGCGGCCACAGGCCAGGGCGGCCTGCGCGATGCGTGTCCTTACCCTGAGGAGGTTGTCGGCAATCATGGTCATAATCGCTCAAGCGTACCAAACAACATCGAGCGAGAGAGGACTTTGTGGATATCACCCAACTGTTGGCCTTCAGCGTCAAAAACAAAGCATCGGACCTTCACCTCTCCGCCGGCCTGCCACCCATGATCCGCGTGCACGGCGATGTGCGGCGCATCAACGTGGAAGCGCTGGACCACAAGCAGGTGCACAGCATGGTGTACGACATCATGAACGACACCCAGCGCAAGCACTACGAAGAATTTCTGGAAATTGACTTTTCCTTCGAGATCGACGGGCTGGCGCGTTTCCGGGTCAACGCCTTCAACCACCAGCGCGGTGCCGGTGCCGTGTTCCGGACCATCCCTAGCAAGATCCTGTCGCTGGAGCAGCTCAATGCACCCAAGATTTTTGGCGAGCTGGCACTCAAGCCGCGCGGCATGGTGTTGGTAACCGGGCCCACCGGCTCTGGAAAGTCGACCACGCTGGCGGCCATGGTCAACTACCTCAATGAGACCGAGTTCGGCCACATTCTGACGGTGGAAGACCCTATCGAGTTTGTGCATGAATCCAAGAAATGCCTGATCAACCAGCGCGAGGTCGGGCCCCACACCCTGTCCTTTGCGGCCGCCCTGAAGTCGGCTCTGCGCGAAGACCCGGACGCCATTCTGGTCGGCGAAATGCGCGATCTGGAAACTATCCGCCTGGCCATGACGGCTGCCGAAACCGGCCACCTGGTATTCGGCACCCTGCATACCTCGAGCGCGGCCAAGACGATTGATCGGATCATCGACGTATTCCCCGCGGAAGAAAAGGAAATGGTGCGCGCCATGCTGTCGGAGTCGCTGCAGGCGGTGATTTCGCAAACCCTGTGCAAGACCAAGGACGGTCAGGGCCGGGTGGCGGCACACGAGATCATGCTGGGCACCAGTGCCATCCGCAACCTGATCCGCGAGGCCAAGGTGGCGCAGATGTATTCCAGCATCCAGACCGGCAACAGCGTGGGCATGCAGACGCTGGACCAGAACCTGAGCGACCTGGTCAAGCGCAACATCATCAGCCCAAGCGAGGCGCGCAGCAAGGCCAAGATTCCCGACAACTTTCCAGGCTGACCGACTATGGAACGCGATCAGGCTACCAAGTTCATCAATGACCTGTTGCGGCTCATGGTCAGCCGCAATGGCAGCGACCTGTTCATCACGGCCGACTTTCCACCGGCGATCAAGGTGGATGGCAAGATCACCAAGGTATCGCCGCAGCCGCTGAACGCGGCGCACACGCTGGCCCTGGCGCGCTCCATCATGAGCGACAAGCAGGTGGCAGAGTTCGAGCGTACCAAGGAGGGCAACTTTGCCATCTCGCCGCCCCAGATCGGACGCTTTCGCGTCAATGTGTTTGTCCAGCAGGGCAAGGTCGGACTGGTGCTGCGGGTGATTCCGAACCTTCTGCCCACGATAGACGGGCTGGGCGTGCCCCAGGCGCTCAAGGAAATTGTGCAATCCAAACGCGGCCTTTGCATTCTGGTGGGGGCCACCGGCTCCGGCAAATCGACCACCTTGGCGGCCATGGTGGACTGGCGCAACGACAACTCCTACGGCCACATCATCACGATCGAAGATCCGGTAGAGTTTGTGCATGCGCACAAGAACTGTGTGGTGACGCAACGCGAAGTGGGGCTGGACACCGACAGCTGGGAGTCTGCCCTGAAAAACACGCTGCGTCAGTCGCCCGACGTGATCCTGATGGGAGAAATTCGCGACCGCCAGACCATGGAGCACGCCGTGGCGTTTTCCGAGACCGGCCACCTGTGCCTGGCCACCTTGCATGCCAACAATGCCAATCAGGCGCTGGACCGCATCGTCAACTTTTTCCCGCAAGAGCGGCGCAGCCAGTTGCTGATGGACCTGTCGCTCAACCTCAAGGCCCTGGTCTCGCAGCGCCTGATTCCCAGGCAGGACGGCAAGGGGCGCATGGCCGCAGTAGAAGTGCTGATCAACACCCCGCTGATTTCGGACCTGATCTTCAAGGGCGAGGTCACCGAGGTGAAGGAGATCATGAAGAAGAGCCGCAACATGGGCATGCAGACCTTTGACCAGGCCCTGTTTGACCTGTACGAAGCCAACAGCATCAGCTATGAGGACGCGCTGCGCAACGCCGATTCGCTCAACGACCTGCGTTTGCAAATTAAACTCAACAGCCAGCGCGGCAAGTCCCTGAATCTGAGCGCCGGCACCGAAAATTTCTCCATTCTCTAATTTATGTCCAGCATCCAAACCAAAACCTACGCCCCCTGCGCTCCTGTTTCTGTGGCCTTTTTGGGCCTTGGCGTCATGGGTTATCCCATGGCCGGCCATCTGGCCAGCGCCGGTCACCGTGTCACCGTCTACAACCGCAGCAACGCCAAGGCCCAGGCCTGGCTGGCTGAGTTTGATGGCGTAGGCAATGCCCAGGCGCTGACGCCGCGTCAGGCCGCCCAAAGCGCCGACATCGTTTTTTGCTGCGTAGGCAATGACGACGACCTGCGCAGCGTCACCCTGGGTGCGGATGGCGCCTTTGCCGGCATGAAGCCGGGCGCCATTTTTGTCGACCACACCACCGCCTCGGCCAGCATTGCGCGCGAACTCGCGGCAGCGTCTCAGCAGGCCGGGCTGGAATTCATCGATGCGCCGGTATCGGGTGGCCAGGCCGGCGCGCAAAACGGCATGCTGACCGTGATGTGCGGCGGCGACGCGGCAGCCTTTGCCAAGGTGCAGCCGGTGGCCATGGCGTTCTCTCGCGCCTTCACCCTGCTGGGCGACAGCGGCGCCGGCCAACTCGCCAAGATGGTGAACCAGATTTGCATCGCCGGTCTGGTGCAGGGTCTGTCCGAGGCGATTGCCTTTGGCCAGCGCGCCGGGCTGGACATGAACCAGGTGCTGGATGTGATCGGCAAGGGCGCGGCGCAAAGCTGGCAGCTCGACAACCGTGGCAAGACCATGGTGGCAGACCAATTCGACTTCGGCTTTGCCGTGGACTGGATGCGCAAGGATCTGGGTCTGGTGCTCGACGAAGCCAAACGCAATGGCGCACGCCTGCCGGTGACGGCGTTGGTGGACCAATTTTATGCCGATGTGCAGCAGATGGGCGGCAAGCGCTGGGACACCAGCAGCCTGATCAAGCGCCTCAAATAGCCGTGCGACAGGGTGCCGCCGCTGCCTGCGGCGCACCGCCAAACAAAAAAGGCCCAGATCACTCCGGGCCTTTTTGCTTGCAGCGTCTGATGGCTACTTCTTGACTTCTGGTGGCGGCGGGGTCATGCGGGCGAGTTCATCTTCGCTGATGATTTCCAGGATGCGCACCAGGCGCTGCACACCGGTCGTGCCGGTAATGACTTCGGTGGCGCGGTTGGCCTCCCGCTGGCTGACGCGGCCCATCAGGTAGACCGTGCCGCGCTCGGTCGTGACCTTGAAGGCGTTCGACAACAGATCACGGGCATCGATCAAATTAGCCTTGACACGGCTGGTGACCAGGGCATCGGAGGAACGCTGGGTCAGCGTCGAGTTGCCCAGCACGGCCAGTTCATTGACCACGGCACGCACATTTTCCACACCGGCGACCACTTTTTCCGCCAGCTGCTTGTCCTGCTCGGAGGGTACCTCACCGGTCAAAAGGAGCTGGCGGTTGTAGCTGGTCACGTTGATGTGTACCCGCTCGCCCAGGTTCTCGCCGATGCGGTTGCTGGCCTTGAGCTGGATGGCATTGTCTTCCAGCACGGTGCCGGAGGTGCGGCGGTCGGAGGCCACCATCACGCCGCCGGCCATCGCGCCACCGCCCAAAAGCAGCGGCAGCGGAACGCAGCCACCCATCCCGACGGCTGCTGCAACCAGGCTCAGGACGAGTATGGATTTTTGAATCAAGGGTGTCATACCGGGTTTTCCTGATCGCCCAAAAGCTGGGCATCGACCGCATCACAAATGCAATGCAGGGCCAAAATATGCACCTCCTGAACGCGGGCAGTGCGCTCGTGCGGCACGCAGATATGTACGTCGGTATCGCGCAGGGCCTGGTTCATCTTGCCGCCGCCACGCCCGGTCAGGCCGACCACCACCATCTCGCGCTCGTGCGCGGCTTCGATGGCGGCCAGCACATTGCCCGAGTTGCCGCTGGTGGAAATGGCCAACAACACGTCGCCGGGCTGGCCCAGTGCACGCACCTGGCGCGAGAAGATAACGCTGAAGTCGTAATCGTTGGCGATGGCCGTGATGATGGAGGTGTCGGTGGTCAGCGCAATAGCGGCCAGCTCGGGGCGGTCCCGCTCAAAGCGGCCGACAAACTCGGCCGAGAAGTGCTGCGCATCGGCGGCCGAGCCGCCATTGCCGCAGGCCAGCACCTTGCCGCCACTGGTGACGCAGGCGATGATGGCGTGGACGGCCTCGGCAATGGGTTTGCTGAGAGCTTCTGCCGACTGGTATTTCAGATCGGCGCTCTCGATAAAGTGTTGGTGAATTCGTTGTTCCAGCATGGGCCGATGATACCTGCCCCCTGTGAAGTGTCTGTGAGCCAGACCACAGATAGCGCAGTGGCTTTGTGAGCCCAGTGCCGGGCCGCCCCAAACTGGGCTGCGCCCCTTGGGGGCCGCGACCCACGCGTAGCGGGGGAGCTGGGGACCTGTCAGCAGATGTTAGCTGGCGTCAAACGCGGCCTGCAGCCACTGCACGCCTGTCGGCTCCACCAGCACCACATCAAAGCGGCAGGGCGGTGTCTGGCGTTGGCGCAAAAGGTAATGGCGGGCGGCAAACAGGATGCGCCGCTGCTTGTAAAAACCGATGCTGGCCGCAGCACCTCCATGGGCGCCTGAGGCCCGGCTGCGGACCTCGACAAAGACAGTGGTACCGTCCGGGGTGGCCATGATGAGGTCGATCTCGCCGCCACCGCGTCCCGGGCTTCGATAATTACGCTGCAACAGGCGCAGGCCTTGTTTTTGCAAATGGCGCAGCGCCTCGTCTTCGGCGGCATCGCCGGCCTGTTTGCTGGTACCGGTTTTATGCGGTGATTTTGATGAAGGAATATCCATAGTGAGCGCGTCTTATTCTTCTGCCCGTGTGGCCGCCCGCGAGGCAGCGTCTGAACAGCATTATCCGCAAGGCGCCCTGTACGTGGTGGCCACACCGATAGGCAACCTGGCCGACATCACCCTGCGCGCCCTGCATGTGCTGGAGCTGGTGGACGTGATCGCCTGCGAGGACACGCGCCACACCCAGCAAATGCTGCGCGCCTACGGCATAGACAAGACCGGCGGCCAGTTGCTGGCGGTGCACCAACACAACGAGACCGAGGCAGCGCAGACGGTGATCGCGCACCTGCGCCAGGGCCAGCGCGTGGCCTATGTCAGCGACGCCGGCACGCCCGGCGTCAGCGATCCCGGCGCGCGCCTGGCGGCCGTGCTGGTACAGCAAGGTCTGCGCTGCATTCCCCTGCCCGGCGCCAGCAGCGTCACCACCCTGCTCTCGGTCTCCGGAATAGTCGCCGAGTCGGGCGCAGTTGGCGGTTTTGTGTTTCAGGGGTTTCTGTCCAGCAAAAGCACCGAGCGGGCCCATGCCGTGCAACTGCTGGCGCAGGAAGCCCGTGCCGTCATCCTGCTGGAGGCACCGCACCGCATCGAGGCCCTGGCCGAAGCGCTGGCGGTATTGGGCGAGCGACCGGTCACGATTGGCCGCGAGTTGACCAAGCAGTTTGAAGAGATCGCCACCTTTGCCGCGCAGGACTTCAAGGCCTGGCTGCAGGCCGATGCGAACCGCCTGCGCGGTGAATTCGCCCTGCTGCTGCACCCCGCAGCGGTGGCCGCAGAGGGCGGCGACGCGCCGCGCATACTGGCCCTGCTGCTGGCGGAGCTTCCGTTGAAAACCGCCGTCAAGCTGGCCGCCGAGATCACCGGCCAGCCGCGCAATGCCCTGTATGAGCAGGCGCTGGCGCTGAAAAAGACAGCATAAGCAAACGCGTCGGATCGGCTTGTGCCGCGCGCACGGCCATGCGAACGGATGCTGTGCGTACGCGGGACTACCCGGCAGCGGCCGCTTGCCAGGCCGCGACATAAGTCCGGGCCCGGACCAGCACCTCTGAAGAAGTGGTGCCGGGCGCATAAAGTTGGCTGCCGATGCCAAAGCCGGTGGCGCCGGCCTTGACCCAGCCGCCTATGCTGTCGGGCGTGATGCCGCCCACCGGCCAGAAATCCGTGCCCTCGGGCAGCACCGAGCGCATCGCCTTCAGGCCGCCGTGCCCCACCATTTCGGCCGGAAACAGCTTCAGGGCGTGAGCGCCGGCCTCCAGCGCGGCAAAGGCCTCGGTCGGCGTGGCGATGCCGGGGGCACACAGCATACCCAGCGCAGCGGCGTGGCGGATGACGCGGGCATCGCAGTTGGGCGACACCATCAAACGGCCGCCCGCAGCATGCACGGCATCCACGTCGGTCACCGTCAGCATGGTGCCGCCGCCCACCAGAGCGTCTGCGGGCAGTGCCTGTACCAACTGGTCGATGCAATCCAGCGCACCTGGCCGGTTCAGCGGCACTTCGAGCGTGCGAAAGCCCGCTTCGTAGAGCGCCAATCCCACGTCCTTGGCTTGCGCCACGTCCAGCCCGCGCAATATGGCCACCAGCGGCATGCGCCGGGTTTGTTGCAGCAGTTCGAAAGCGGTTTTCATTCGGAAA
>TBL_comb47_HYPODRAFT_10008793_pt1 | contig 10241 bp, 7 predicted proteins | sample TroBogypolimnion_40_FD_10682 | JGI IMG/M metagenome (IMG submission 10682)
CACGCCTGTTCCGGCACCCCTTCCGACGGTTGCCGTCGGTCCGGTCACGCTGCCCGAACTGGTGGACCGTCCCCAGTTCGTGGTGCGCGTCGCCGCCAACCGGGTGGACATCCTGGAGTCGCAGCGCTGGGCCGAGCCGCTCAAAAGCGAGATCCCCCGGGTCATCGCCGAGGACCTGGGGCGCCTGCTCGGCCCGGGCCGGGTGTCGTCCTATCTCCAGCATGCCGCAGCCGCCGCGGATACCCGCGTGCTTTTGGACCTGACACGTTTCGAAGCGGTGCCTGGCGAGGCCGTCAGCGTCGAGGCGCTCTGGTCCCTGCACCGGGCCTCCGGAGGCGCGTCCCGGACCGGCCGCATTCAGGTGCGCGAGCCGGCGCGAGGCGAGGGGTACGACGCCCTGGTGGCGGCCTACAACCGGGCGCTGCTCGCCGTGAGCGCCGACCTGGCGCGGGCGATCCGTGCCGAAGACGCCGGAGGAGAGTGACTGCCACTTATCCGGCAGCATGTTTCTCTCTTATTCCCCCCTTGCGAAGGTCTCTGTTCGGAGTTGATGTTGCTTTCCATCAGTGGCCTTATCCCTCGCCCCCCGGGAGAGGGGCAGGGGTGAGGGAGGCTCCACGGAGCAGCCGTTGCGCCCGGGCAAATCCCTCACCCCGGCCCTCTCCCGGAGGGCGAGGGGGAGCTTTTGAGGAAGCTTGTGAGAGTATGACTAAATTGAGATACACCATAACAGAGTCTCTTCGAAGGGACAGGGATGATTGGATCGTTGGACTTAGATTGTGACCACGTTTGACGACTCGCCGACCAGCCGCCCGGGATTTTCCGGGCGGCTTTTTTTAACGGGAATTCCAGGCTCAGGCGCCCGCTGGCCTGAGCGCGCCGACCTGCAGATCGCAGAGTAGCAGGGTAGCAGGGTAGCAGAGTAGCAGGGTAGCAGGGTAGCAGGGTAGCAGGGTAGCAGGGTAGCGGGGTAGCGGGGTAGCGGGGTAGCGGGGGAGCAGGGGAGCAGGGGAGCAGGGTTTCGGTTCCGCCGACCTGCCGGGCTCCAGAGGACGCGCCGGGCTCCTGAGAACCCGCCGGACGCTTGCGAACGGGGCAATTACGGCTATCATAACGAAGGCGGCCGTGAGGAAATTCACACGCTAGCTCCCCTCCCGATGCGGCAGCTCCGGACCGGCCGATCGGCCCGGACCGGCTCAACCCGCAACTGCACCCGCACGGTCTGCAACTGGAGATTTTATGGCTATCGACGATCGTTTCGCCCCGGGATGGCCCGGCATCCCGGCACGCTGGACCTCCAGCGCCAAGTCCGCGGTGGGGACCTCCCTGAGCAGCAAGAGCGCGGTCTGGTTCACCCTGAGCCACGGCATCTTCAACGAGATTTACTATCCCCGCATCGACCAGGCCTGCGTGCGCGACATGGGACTGATCGTCACCGACGGCGCCGATTTCCGCTCCGAGGAAAAGCGCGATGCAGTCAACAAGGTCGCCTGGCTGAAGGACGGGGTGCCGGCCTTCAGGCTGGTCTCCGACTGCCGGCAGGGGCGCTACCGGGTAGAGAAGGAGATCCTCAGCGATCCCCGGCGCGACGCCGTGCTGCAGCAGACCCATTTCTGCGCCCGGCAGGGGGAACTCTCCGATTACCGGCTTTACGTGCTGCTGGCCCCCCACCTGGGGAACCAGGGCGCCGACAATAGCGCCTGGGTCGGCGATTACAAGGGGGTCGAGATGCTCTTCGCCGAAAGGGGGGGCTCAGCGCTGGCCCTGGCCTGTTCGGTCCCCTGGCTGAAGCGCAGCGTGGGCTTCGTCGGCAGCTCGGACGGCTGGCAGGACCTGATGAGCCACGGGCAGCTGAGCTGGGATTACACGCGGGCCGAGCACGGCAACGTCGCCCTGACCGGGGAGGTGGACCTGGGCGCCGGGGAGGGCGCCTTCCTGCTCGCCCTGGGGTTCGGCCGACACGCGGCCGAGGCGGGGAACCGCGCCCGGGCGGCACTTCAGGACGGCTTTCAGGCCTCCCGCGAGGAATATTGCCGGCGCTGGACCGGGTGGCAGGGAAGCCTGCTTCCCCTGGATCTCCCTACCGACCCGGACCGTCTGAACATTTACCGGGTGAGCACCTGCGTGCTGCGCTCCCACGAGGCCTTTAATTTCCCCGGCGGTATTATCGCGAGCCTCTCCATCCCCTGGGGGACCAGCAAGGGGGACAACGACCTGGGCGGCTATCATCTCGCCTGGCCGCGGGACCTGGTCGAGTCGGCCGGGGGGCTGCTGGCCGCCGGCGCGCACCAGGAGGTGCGCCGGGTGCTCTGCTACCTGCAGGCCACCCAGGAGGAGGACGGCCACTGGGGGCAGAACATGTGGCTGGACGGCACTCCCTACTGGAACGGCATCCAGATGGACGAGACGGCGCTGCCGGTGCTGCTGGTCGACCTGGCGACGCGCGAGGGGGCCCTTTCCGGCGCCGACGCGGCCCGCTTCTGGCCCATGGTGCGCCGCGCGGCCAGCTACCTGATCCGCCAGGGGCCGGTGAGCCCGCAGGACCGCTGGGAGGAGGACCCCGGTTACGCGCCCTTCACGGTCGCCGCCGAAATCGCGGCGCTGCTCGCCGCGGCGGACCTGGCCGAACTGAACGGCGAACCGTCCGTCGCGGGCTACCTGCGCGAAAGCGCGGACGTCTGGAACGGCTCCATCGAACGCTGGATGTACGTGACGGAGAGCGACTGGTGCCGCGAGTACGGTGTGCCGGGATACTACGTGCGGATCGCTTCGGTCGACCCCGAGGTGAGCGTCTCCCGTTTCCAGGAGATGGTCCTGCTGAAAAACGCCGCTCCGGGCCAGGAGTGCCTGCCCGCCGTGCACCTGGTGAGCCCCGACGCGCTGGCCCTGGTCCGCTTCGGGCTGCGCGCCCCCGATGACCCGCGCATCCTCGCCACGGTCAAGCTGATCGACGCCCTGCTCAAGGTGGAAACCGCAAAGGGGCCGATCTGGCACCGCTACAACGGCGACGGCTACGGGGAGCACGACGACGGCGAGCCGTTCGACGGCACCGGGCGCGGCCGGGCCTGGCCGCTTTTGACCGGGGAGCGGGCCCACTTCGAGCTGGCGTCGGGGCGCTTCGAGGAGGCCCGGTGCCTGCTGGGGACCCTGGAATCCCTCGCCAGCCCCGAGGGGCTGCTGCCGGAACAAAGCTGGGATGCGGCCGACCTTCCCGAACGCGAGCTCTTTTTCGGGCGGCCCTCCGGCTCGGCCATGCCCCTGGTCTGGGCCCACGCCGAACACCTGAAGCTGCTGCGCTCCCTGCGCGACGGCCGGGTCTTCGACATGCCGCCCCAGACGGTGCAGCGCTATCAAAGGGATAAGACCGTGTCACCCCGGCTGATCTGGCGCTTCAACCACAAGGTGCGTTCGCTCCCCGCCGGCATGACCCTGCGCATCGAGACGTTGGTGCCGGCGCTCGTGTACTGGAGCGTCGACTCCTGGGAAACCGTGCACAACCAGGCCTCGCGCGACCCGGGGCTCGGCCTGCAGGTCGTCGATCTCGACTGCGGGGCGCTTGCCGCGGGAAGGCGGCTGATTTTCACCTTCTACTGGCCCGACGCCGGCAACTGGGAGGGGACCGATTACATGGTAGGAATCGAGAGTGGAGAGCGGGGAAGTGCTCCGTCGCCTTCCTGACCGCCTGTTGCGCTTCCACCCCGCTCAGCGAACGGCAGCACCCTGAACCGAGCCGAAGGCCGGTCCCTGAGCGGAGTCGAAGGGCGGTCCCTCAGCGGAGCCAAAGGGCGGTCCCTCAGCGGAGTCGAAGGGTGGTCCCTGAGCGGAGCCGAGGGTGGTCCCTGAGCGGAGCCGAGGGTGGTCCCTGAGCGGAGCCGAGGGTGGTCCCTGAGCGGAGTCGAAGGGCGGTCCTCACACACGCGATCATATTAACCAAGGAGGTTTCGCCATGCTAATTCTCGCCGGCGACGTGGGCGGCACCTCCACGCGCCTTGCCTACTTCCAAGCCGAGCGCGGGAAGCTGGAAGTGCTTGCCGAGGGGCATTTCCCGAGCGCGCAGCACGCGAGCCTGTACGAGATCGTGCGGCTCTTCGCGGCAGAGCACCAGCTGACTCCGGAGCGGGCCTGCTTTGGCATCGCCGGACCGATCGTCGACGGAGTTGTCAAGACTCCGAACCTTCCCTGGAGCATCTCGCGCGCCGAGTTGGCCCTCCAGGTCGGACTGCCGGAGCTGCAGCTCATCAATGACCTGACCGCCAACACCTACGGCATCTCGCTTTTGCAGCCGGAGGACCTGGCCGTGCTGAACCAGGGAAAGGCGGACCCCACCGGAACCATTGCCGTCGTCTCGGCCGGGACCGGCCTGGGAGAATCGCTGGCGTTTTGGGACGGCCGCGGCTACCGGCCGCTCCCGAGTGAGGCGGGGCACGCGGATTTCGCCCCTCGCTCCGACCTGGAGGACGACCTGCTGCGTTTCCTGCGGGGCGCCTTCGGGCGGGTGAGCTACGAGCGGGTGGTCTCCGGCCCGGGCCTGCTGAACATCTACCGCTTCCTGAAGGAGAGCCATTACCTGCCGGAGGATCCCGCCGTCGCCGCCGTACTGCAGACGGGAGATCCCGGGGCCGTCATCACCGGGGCCGCCCTGGCCGGAAGCTGTCCGCTCTGCGGTAAAACCCTCGATCTCTTCCTCTCCGGGTACGGAGCCGAGTGCGGCAATGCGGCGCTGCGATTCCTGGCGACCGGAGGGGTCTACCTGGGCGGGGGGATCGCGCCCCACATCCTGAGTAAACTGAGGGAACCCGCCTTCCTGAAAGCCTTCACCGACAAGGGGCGCCTCAGCCCGTTGCTGGCAACCATCCCCCTCATGGTCATACTGAACGACCGTGCCGCTCTGCTTGGCGCGGGACGGGCCGCGATGGACCAGGGAGCCTGACTGGACGTCAATATTTATTTCTCACTATGAGGGAAGGCTCGCTCATGAATGGTGCGTTGCTCGGATCGTGTTTACAATGAATTTGATTGGCGCTTATCAGACAGGCGCGAATTTCTCACTGGCAGCAGTTTCCAGCGCATAATTTATTTCAGAACCTGCAACTCCCCACTGCCTGAAGACCCGCGTCACATATGTCAGCATTACTCTCACACCTGTAAGAAATCCGTTTCATCCCCAGACGACCCTGCTTTTGATCAATATGTTAACTTTGTTATTGACAATTATTTTTGCGCTGCCCATAATCAATGAAAATATATTCCTTAAGGAGGATAATTGATGGCGACTCTAGTAGAAATCGCTGCACAACTCGTAGCATCACATGCGTCCAGCACACCGATGACTTCCGACGAGCTTCTCGCAGAAATCAGCAAGGTTCATGCAGCCCTGAAGGGTCTGGAAGCAGGTCAGTCCGTGGAAGGCGCAGAAGAAGCCAAACCCGCCCTCACCTTGAAGGAGGCCTTCAAAAAGAACGAGGTCGTCTGCCTGGTTTGCGGCAAGGGGGGGTTCAAGACCCTGGCCCGCCATCTGAGCACCGCGCACGGCATCAAGCCCGGCGCCTACAAGAAGCAGTTCGGCATCTCGAGCAAGCAGGCGCTCTCCGCGAAGAGCTACTCCGAGGCGAGAAGGAAAATGGCCCAGGACAGGGGCCTTGCCGACAACCTCGCCAAGGCAAGAGAAGTGCGCATGGCTAACATCGAGGCCAAGAAGGGAGCTGCTGCCAAGCCCGCCAAGGCTCCGGCCAAGGCTGCCAAGGTAAAGGCGGCGCCTAAGGCCAAGAAATAGGCCCGCTTTTCATAGACACACTGCAATCCAGCACCTCCCCCGGGGTGCTTTTTTTATGGTGTTCCCCCGGCAAACCTGCCGATTTTTCGCAGAGCCACCCGTGGCCTCCTTTACCTGGCCCGTGATTGTTGTTATAATTCGCATTCATCAATTTACCCACACTGGAGAAACGAACATGCGCACACTCATCATTGCGGTACTCGTCACCCTCATCGCGCTGCCGGCCTTCGCCGCCAGCGAGCCCAAGACAGACGACCAGAAGACGCTTTACGCGGTAGGCCTGGTCATGGCCCGTCAGCTTAGCGTCTTTGACCTCACCCCCGACGAGGTGGATTTCGTGAAGCAGGGACTGGCCGACGGTATCAGCGGCAAGACGCCGCTGGTCGACATGGAAGCCTACAAGACCAAAATCCAGGCGATGGCCGTAGCCCGCCGCGACGCCCAGGGCAAGAAACTCGCCGCCAAGGCGCAGGACTATATCGAGAAGGCGACCAAGGAGAAGGGCGCGGTCAAGACGGCTTCCGGCCTGGTGTATATCCCGCTCAAGGAGGGAACCGGAGCAACTCCCGCGGCGACCGACAAGGTGAAGGTGAACTACCGGGGAACCTTCATCGACGGCAAGGAGTTCGACAGCTCCTATGCCTCGGGCAAGCCCGTGGAATTCCCGCTGAACCAGGTCGTCAAGTGCTGGACCGAGGGCGTTCAGAAGATGAAGGTCGGCGGCAAGGCGAAACTGATCTGCCCGCCGGAGATAGCTTACGGAGCCACCGGTTCCGGCGCCATTCCGGGTAACGCCACCCTGGTGTTCGAGGTCGAGCTTGTCGATATAGTCAAGTAGAGTCCCGGCGCGGCAGGCTGGCAGTGAGCACGTGGCAGCAGGCGCAAAGCGTTGCGCCGGAAATGGACGAACACAAGGTGCGCCCCTACGGATACTTCGAGCCCGTAGGGGCGAATCTTGTTATTCACCCGCCTTTGTTCAGGATTGAGAAAAATTCGGCGACTTTTATATTGACAAAGAAAGGGCGCTGGGCTATAAAAGAAAACTCTTGAGGCGCTGCCACAACGGGCTTTCTTGAGAGGGGAAATATAAGGATTTATTACCGGTTTGGCGGTTTAGCTCAGCTGGCTAGAGCAAGCGACTCATATTCGCTAGGTCCGGGGTTCGAGTCCCTGAACCGCCACCATCTAAATACCTGGAGTTATCCAGGTTCTTAAAAAGGCTTCCAGAGTGATCTCAAGTAGATCTCATTTTGGAAGCTTTTTTTTGTGTCAGAAATATTTTAGAACATCTATGTTGTTTCTATTCATCAGGTGACAACTAACTGTTACTACAGGTCAGTGTGCTGAAGAATGCAAGATAGGTTGACCGGAAGATACTTACTCTTCTTTTACCGTTCTTCAGTCTTCACGCCACCGAGTAAAAAAAATTCTATCTCCGGCAAGCCATTCCATACTGGTGCCCCCCACTCGATTGTCTGAATTCAACTATTTCAACAAACTTAAGCCAAGCAGTGGAATATTCCGGTGCACCAGAGGCAGGCGCCGCAAGGTACTTCCCTGATGTGGCAGTCCTGCTCAAAGGATTCCGTCTGCACGTAGTCACAGGGGGCCAGGTTGCAGCTTGCACAGTGCGGGTAATCGTAGGCAATCACCCCCTCGCGGAAGGAACGAAACGGTGGGTCGTTCCAGATGTCGAGGATGTCCCGGATGTTGACGTTGCCGAACACCTTCGCCTGGACCTGTTGGTCCCAGCCGCTCGCGAAACAGCGATAGCGGTGCCAGAGGAAGTAGCAGGGGGATACCGATCCATTCCAGGCGACAAAGGCGCCGCCGTCCTCGACAAAGCCGCAGCTGCGCGTTTCTTTGAGAAGGACTCCGGGAAGCTTCAGCTCCATGCCGAGCTTCTGCGCTACTGCGCGTGCCTGCGCAAAGATTGCTGAGGTCTCTTCCCCTTGACGGTGATCCAGGCTCAGGAGTTTTTTCAGGTCCAGGAAAACGTTGCGGCTTGCCGCCTCCGCCTTCAGGGTGTCCACCATGGCGACCAGCCTCAGCTCTTCAGTCGACTTGGTGTATTTCATGGCGACCTCGAAGTAGCGGTATAGGTCGATCCCTTCCCGCTCCGCCTCCGATTTCCATTGGTTAAAAAGTGAGACCGCCTGATCGGTGCAGTTGCCGTAGAGGGCCTCGCCGGCGTGCCGGGCATCGTACGGCAGCACGTGGGTCACCAGCGCGAAGCTGGCGCCACGGCTGGCGGCCCAGGTGAGTGCCGCCGGGAGTTCCTGCAGGTTGCCCTGCATGACGACGAATTCCACGCCGATCTTGAAGTCGCCTCTGCCGGTGCGGATTTTGGCCGCAGCGAGGGCGGAAAACGCATCGCTGATGTCGTCGAGTTCGCCGCCGTCACGCACTTTCCTGAAGGTCTCGGGGGAGACCGAGTCGATGGAGAGGCAAATCCGGTCCAGGCCCGCTTCCAGCAGGGAGATGGCCCGGCCTTCGGTCAACAGCAGGCCGTTGGACTGGAACCCGATCCAACCCTCTTTCGGCATCAATGTCCTGGCCCTGCGGATGAACAACTCCAGATTCTGGTTCAGTAGCGGTTCGCCGACCCCGTTCAGCACGAGTGCGTCCAGGCCCGGAAAGGCGGGTTCCAGCGCTGCGAAGGTGGCAAGTGACATGTCGCCTTCCAGGATCGCGTGGTCGCAGGTCTGCTTCACGCACATGAAGCAGCCGAGGTTGCAGCGGGTGGTGGTCTCGACGAAGAGTTTGGACGGCCGCGCCCGGAGGGCCGGAGCAACGGGGGAGGGCGGCCTCTCCAGTGCTTCAGTTGTACTTATGTTGGTCATGTCAGCCGATCCTTTGCTGTCCCTCTGACGCGGTGTCCCCGAGCGGAGTGGGCAGTGTCAGTGCCAGTTTGAAAACAGCCCGCATGACATCTGAAACGCGCTTGAACTGCTGCCCCTTCATTATTTCGTGCAGGTAATCCAATTCCTCGCTGCTGATTCGCATGGAGATAATGTGCCGTTTCATGCGGCTGTTGCTGCCGTTTTTCATACTCCCACCTCCCTCGCGCATTTTCGGGCGCCTATATTGATAAAAGATTCCTCGTCAGAACTCCTGAGACATAGCCTTGACCTCGCGGGCGGTGAAGACCGGGCCGTCCTTGCAGACGTAGACATTCCCCACGTTGCAGCGCCCGCACTTGCCGACGCCGCACTTCATGCGGTTTTCCAGGGTCGTGTAGATCGCGTCGTCGGAGAAGCCGAGCCGCTCCAGCACGGGGAGGGTGAACTTGATCATGATCGGCGGCCCGCAGACCAGGGCGATGCTGTTCTCGGCGCTGGGCGCCGCCTGCTCCAGGACGTTGGGGACGAAGCCGACCTGGCCGTCGAAATCGGGGCCGTTGCCGCCGGGGTCGACGCACTTCACCAGTCTCACGTCGGGGCGCGCCTGCCACTCTGCGAGTTCCTGCTTGTAAACCAGGTCGCTCTCCGAGCGGGCGCCGTACACGATGGTGATGTCCCCGAATTTCTCGCGCAGGTCAAGACAGTTCCAGATCACGGTGCGAAGCGGAGGGAGCGCGATGCCGCCGGCGATGAACACCAGGTTCTTGCCATAGAACTGCTCGATCGGGAAGGAGTTGCCGTAGGGGCCGCGCACGCCGACGGTGTCGCCGACCTCCAGCCCCCTGAGCGCTTCGGTGACCCGTCCCACACCCCTGAAGCAACACTCGATATACCCCTTGCGGGTAGGAGCGGAGGCTATGCAGAAGGTCGACTCCCCCGACCCGAACGCGGAATACTCGGCGAACTGGCCGGCCCTGAAGCTGAAGTTGTCTCGGGTCGCCTCGTCCTGGAACACCAGGCGCAGGGTCCTGACGTCGGGAGTCTCGTCGACGATCGCTTCGATGGTGGCCAGGTGGGGCAGGTAGATGTTTTTCGATTCGCACATATGCTTGGGACCTTTTTTCTAAGTCGAGAATCAATCAGCCACGGAGACACGGAGGGCACGGAGAAAACACTAAACCAAAAGAACTAAACTGGTTAAGAACAAAGAACAGGCAGCCAGAAGGTTCGCTTTTTCCCGGATTTTTTTGACTTTCTCCGTGTTCTCCGTGTCTCCGTGGCAAAATGGTTTTTAGTCTGTCTTGTTGTTGATCGTAGTGAGTATCTCCGCGATGTCGATGCCCACCGGGCAGGCCCTGATGCATCTGCCGCAGCCAGTGCACAGTGTCTTGCCGAATTTGTCGTCGTAGTACTTGAACTTGTGCATGATGCGGTTTCTGTAGCGCTTGTTCTGTATATCGCGCGGGTTGTGTCCCGAAGCGTGGTTGGTGAACTTGCTGAAACCGCAGGCGTCCCAGTGCTTGCGCCGGGCTCCGTCCTCCGGACTACCCTCGTCGTTGATGTCGAAACAGTGGCAGGCGGGACAGATGAAGGCGCAGGCGCCGCAGCCGACGCAGATGTCCGCG
>TBL_comb47_HYPODRAFT_10008794_pt1 | contig 10241 bp, 7 predicted proteins | sample TroBogypolimnion_40_FD_10682 | JGI IMG/M metagenome (IMG submission 10682)
AAATACTCCCTAATGCATCTACTGCAATGGAACTTACTATGTCATCACTCGTTCCACCGGCACTTTTTGCCCAAAGCACATTCCCTGCAGCATCGTATTTAGCAAGAAAAATATCCTGTCCCGGAGTACTACTAGTACCACCAGCATTCATCAATGTAGTTGAGCCAAAAGTAAGGGTAGGACTTAAAAAAAAACCTGTAATACTAGAATTTCCTAAAGCGTCCACTCCAACTGAAATCGCTCTGTCAACATTCGTTCCACCTGCACTTTTTGCCCAAAGCACATTACCGGCAACATCGTATTTAGCAAGAAAAATATCCTCAGAACTTGATACATTTATCAAAGTATCAGAACCAAAGCTTATTGTCGGACTATTATAACCTCCAGTCAAATAAGCATTTCCAGAAGCATCCACCGCAACAGAAATCGCACGGTCATAACTTATACCACCAGCACTTTTTGCCCAAAGCAGATTCCCTGCAGCATCGTATTTAGCAAGAAAAATATCCTGTCCCGGAGAACTATTAGTATCTCCAACATTCGTCAATGTTGTGGAACCAAAGGTAATGGTTGGACTTGAAAAAAATCCTGTAATATATATATTACCTAAAGTATCTACAGCAACGGAATTCGCTTCATCATCATTGATACCACCTGCATTTTTTGCCCAAAGGACATTGCCGGAAGCATCGTATTTAGCAAGAAATATATCATACCCTCCTGCATTCGTCAAAATAGTGGAGCCAAATGTAATAGTAGTACTAGAAAAAATTCCTACAACAAATGCATTCCCCGAAGCATCCACCGCAACTAAATTCGCTCCATCATTACCTGTTCCACCTGCACTTTTTGCCCAAAGCCAGTTTGGAGTTTGTGCATTTGCAACATTCATTACATAGATTGCAATTAAGAGAAGGAATACTTTTTTCATAATAAGATTCATTTTAAAATAAGACAACAAAGATACTACTTATTTCTTATATCAATACATTATATTAATAATAATCACTTTTATGAAAAAGATAAGAAGCTAAGCACTAGCATTAGTTAAAGAGATGTTGAAAATAAATGCTAACAAAGTGAAAATAAATGAAAATAAAAGACCTTTCGTGCTAAAAAATGCTTATATTTGCAATCAAATTATGGTATAACAATTTTCAAACGTTTTATGGGCTTTATCTAATATAAAAATAATGACAACTTCAGCTACTTATGTAAGAAATATTCTTAAAAGTCGCATAGAATTAAAACTCCGTGGTGTCATTACTAAGCCAATATCTAAAACAAAATCATTCAAAATCCCGAAAAAGCTGCATGAGGCAGTTACAACGCTGCAATCGACAAGTGCAACGCTGCAATCGATAAATGCAACGCTGCATTTGGGAAATGCAACGCTGCAATCGACAAATGCAACGCTGCATTCGGGAAATGCAACGCTGCAATCGGGAAATGCAACGCTGGAATTGGGAAATGCAACGCTGTATTTGGGAAATGCAACGCTGCATTCGGGAAGTACAACGCTGCATTTGGGAAATGCAACGCTGCATTCGACAAATGCAACGCTGCAATCGGGAAATGCAACGCTGCATTCGCTTTTTGTGGGTTTATACTTGATTTTATCAAAATTAAATCCCTCAATTATACATCAAATCATTAATATTAAATACTTTATTTATAATGTAAAAGGTTTGCATTTTAACTTAGCCTTTATCAATTATAATAAATATAGAGTACATTTAATCATTTTTAAATTATTATTCAATCGTAAGCATCAATATTGGGCTGAATCTGATTATTTTTCATGATATAGATATCTACTAAATAAATAGTTCCTTGAAAACAGGGAGTTATTTCTATCGTCATTGCAAAGTCGTAAAAAGCGGCTAATGTAATCATGTGATTGAGGATTACTACACTTCAATAGCAATGACAGATATATTTTATAGAGGTGTTTAAAATCATAAAATAAATCATAAAAAATTTAAATAATTATATCATGACAAAGTCACGAGTAATGTTAGACTTTCCTCATTATAGATGGTCAGATCTAATTCATTTTGCAATGTACATTTCGTTATTGCTTTTTGCATGTACATCATTTGGAAGCACTCCTTTTACCAAACTTGAGTTTGATGCTGCTATTAAAGATTTTCAAACAAAAGCAGTAGCTGCTATGGACAAAGATCCTAATAAAATAAAATTAAGAGACCTTGCGTGGACTGTACTTTTAAATATGCTTCGTCAACTTGTAAGTTATGTTGAGATGGAATGTGTTGGAGATGGAGTTAAGATGGCTGAATCAGGTTTTAATGTTTATACTCCTAAAGGACATTCAGGAACTGCAGTCTTTGGTTTTACTCAAGGTATAATCTCAGGTGAAGCTATTGGAGATTGGCCAAGTATTGCTAATGCAAAAAGTTATGTAATAAGATATTTTATTAATGAAGATGTGCTTAAATCTGTATTTACACAGGTAAATATAGGAAAAATAGGTTGTACCATAAATGATTTAATAAAATTTAAAGAATATGGATTTTCATTGTCAGTAGTTTTCTCTGACCATCAAGGAGAATTTTGTCCACCTGTATTCTTAACAATTATGTAACCCGTAGAGACGTTGCATGCAACGTCTTTACTCTAATTAAAAACAAAAAACCTTCATCAAGCAATTGGTGAAGGTTTTTTATTTATTTATCCTGTTAGGAATTATACTTGCAGATAATAAGAAAAGAAAAAACCGCTAAGCCAGGAAATCGGCTAAGCGGTAGGGCATTTCTTCTTAATAAATAAAATCGTAATATCACTAAATCACCACCTACCTAACGGCAGGCAGGAATCATTAACTGCTTTTCATAATTCATAATTATTTTCAACTTTAGGCATTTCAAACTTTAGGCTCTTTAAGTACTTCTTATTTTCCTAACTGCCTAAAAGCCTAAACTCCTAAAAGCCTTGTCTTCAATTTTAGGCACTTCAAACTCCAAACTTTAGGCACTATTGTTTTCTTAAATCGCCAAATCACTAAATGCCTTTCGTAATTGATAAACTAGCTAACGAAGTATTTCGAGACTGCTTTGATGTTTTAATTCTTTTAATACACTCTTGGCTGTAAATATATAGTAATAAACGCCATCGGGTAAACCGTCACCGGTAAAGTTTCCGTTTTGATAGTTGCTACTATCATATACTTTCTTTCCCCAACGGTTATATATCACAAGATTATTTGACGGATAAGCGCCTTTTTCTAATCCTTTAATAACAAAATTATCATTAATACCATCACCATTAGGAGTAATAACATTAGGGAAACCTAAACTATCAGCTATAATAGTAATAGAGTGTCTTACGGTATCTCTACAATTGCCATGAGTGCTGTCGGTGCTGATAATCATCATAACATCAAAAACATTAGCACTTGTAAAAAGATGTACAGGGTTGTGTGTGTAATCAAAAGGCAAAGTGCCATCACCAAAATCCCACGTATTCGTAAATAAAGGATTAACAGGAGTAGAGGCATCGGTAAAGTATATGGTAGGATTACTAAGCACACCTGTAGGTGGATCCCAAGTAAAATCGGCTGTTGGCTGGGGATATACACTAATCAAATCGGTGGCTGTATAGGTAGCAAAACATCCATTGCCACTTACCGCACTTAAAGTAACGGAGAAAGGCGAATTGGTAGAGTTGTAAGTATGTATAGGACTGAGAGTAGTGTCAGTAGGACTGCCATCACCAAAGTTCCATGTATAGGTTGAATTAACGGGATCAGTTTCGTTAGTAAATGTAACAGTTACAGGTTCGCAACCAGTCTGTTTATTGGCTGAGAACGATATGTTAGGAACAGGATAAAACACAACATCTCCAGTGCCGGTATTCTTGCATCCATGTGTATTTAATGTCCCGATAACGGTATATTGTGTAGGCACATCAGGACTTACTTTGATAGGATTGGAGGTAGATACATAAGGTGTTGTCCATTCATAGGAAGTACCACCGCTTGCTGTTAAAGTTGCAGTATCACCTTTGCAAATAGTATCGTTAGTAACGGTAATAATAGGAAGATCGAACACTGTAACAGTAGCAGTATCTTTATTAAGACAGTGAAATTCGTTTTCGCCGGTTACAATATAAGTGCTTGTAACAGGGGGTGAAACCTGTATAGCACTATCTGTTTGTCCGGTACTCCAAAAGTAAGCATTGGCACCGTGGGCAGTTAAAGTTGCTATATCACCGGTACAAATTGAGTCGTTATTAACGGTCACATCAGGTCTTGGGTTAACAATAACATTATGTGTCATAACAGAAGAGAAACCACCTGAATTAACGATAGTAAGCTTAACAAGATAGGTGCCCGGAGCATTATAAACATGAACAGGATTCTGTTGGATAGAAGTGCTGCTATCACCAAATTCCCAAAGCCAGGAAGTAATAGCTAAACCACTTATACTGTTATCAAAAAAGGTAACAGGAGTTCCGTAACATACGATAGAGTCAGCAATAAAATTAGCAACAGTAGTAATACATACTGTTTGAAGATTCCAACAACCACCTGTTGAAGCACTAACTCCCCAATATACATTAGGATTACCTCCAAATATATTGTTAACGATGTCGCCATGATAAGTTATAGTTGGATTAGCAGGCAGCGAATTAGAGTTGCCAAAGTATGCCTTTACAGAATCAGTAGTAGGATCCCATGAAAAACGAAATAGATGTGACATACCATCCGTAATATTAGGAGGAAAACCAACAGCAGCAGTATAGGATGTCAATTCGTTTGGAGCAATATCCAATTCATCACCATTTTGATTTATAGAAATATGTTGATAGGTAGGGTCATCAGGATTATCGGTAAAAGTATCCATAATTACACCCAATGAAGGAGTAATGCCATGAAAACCTACACCCGAACCTAAACCAAATACACCTGTACTAACGGGTTGCAGAACAAATGACATACCATCGCCACCACAATTAGTACCTCCATCCCAAGTATGTACTGATCGGTATCCAAAGTTCAGAGTTAAAGTAATATCAAAAGATTGTGTTAAATCAATAGTATAAATATTCCAGATAGCCCCTGCCTGCCCTGTAGAATTGGTAAGCGTGTAGCACCCAATTGAGCTCATTGCAAAAGCAGTACCGGTTGCATTATACTGTTGTGAACTAACATTAAGAGTTATAATAAGAAGAACTGCGGCAAAAAATATCTTTCTGCTCGTTCTTGTTAATGTCTGCAATTTAAGATTCGCTTTGTTCATTAGTACTAAGTTTTATTTGTTATGAATCTAAGAACTTGTTATTTTATATTATCTCAAGCTATTGTTTATCTCGTCCTATTAATTATCAAGAAACATATCAGTACTTCTTTATAAAGATAGAGTTTCTTTTGTTATATAGACAAGAAAAACAATAAAAAGTTGTATGACTATTCAAAAAAAGTGTTAATTAAGACATCTTATTCATTAATATCCTAATAATAGACTTCTAAATTTATAAAAGATGTCAGTGTTTTCAATGATACCCATGAACTCAACCGCCCCCGGACCATAAGCAAATATTGGAACCATAACAGCCGTATGATCTTTTTGTGTAAACTTGCCTTCAACTGTCCCATCTTTAATACTTCCACCTGTTATTGCAAAGCCACCAGTTTCGTGGTCAGCAGTAATTACAACTAAAGTATTACCATCTTTCTCAGCAAAATCCATAACCTGTCCTACAACATTATCAAAATCTACTGTTTCCTTAACAATATAATCAGTTTCATTATTATGTCCACCCCAATCAATCTGCGAACCTTCAATCATCATAAAGAAACCTTTTTTGTTTTGATTTAATATTGAAATAGCTTCCTTAGTTTCCTCACCTAATAGTTCTCCCCTACCCTCCGACATCTTTGGCGGATGCACATCATAAAACAAACCAGCTATTTTACCACTCTTTATTTTATTCATATCACTTAGTTTATAAACTACTTGATAATTCTTTGCCCTTAAACTATCACTTAGATTTAAATTGTCTTTTCTTTTTTCAAAATGATCACGACCACCACCTAAGAATAAAGTAATATCTGTTTTAAGAAACCATTTGGCAATCTCTTCATAGTTGTCGCGATTATCCACATGAGCAATAAATCCGGCAGGGGTAGCATGTGTAACAGCACATGTTACAACCAATCCTGTAGATAAGCCCTTTTTAGAAGACATCTCTAATATGGTTGGTAAGAATTTCTTATTTGAATCAAGAGCAAGATAACCATTATTAGTCTTTTGACCTGTAGAGAAAGCTGTTGCTCCTGCAGCCGAATCCGTAATAAATTTATTAGCTGAATAAGTCTTATGAAACCCTATATACTTGCAACGAGCAATATTTAACTTATCTTTCTTTGCAACTAAAGCTGAATATACCTGAGCAGTACCCATACCATCTCCAATCATAAAGATAATATTCTTAGGCTTATGAGCGGTTTTGTTTGTTTGAGAAAAAGTTTGGTTAATGTTAAATGCAACTATTAAGCAAATAGCAATAAGGATTGTTTTGTTTCTTTTCATTATGTATGTAAGATAAATTTAAGGTGTAAACAGTTTATTATTCGGTTAGTTTGTAATGTTTCTAGAATAGACAATAACTTATTCTTCACTATTTTTATTAATACGATGTTGTTTGTGTAATACCACAAGCTTGTTGATAACGTCATTATATACTTCCTTCATTTCTTTGAGATGAAATGAATAATAACGAATGCTTTTGATGTACTGCCCTCTTGTAATCTCATTCTTTTCAAAAATATAATTGTAATAAAGAATAGTATATGCCTTCGTATTCTTCCCTTCTTGCGATGTTATCAAAAGTGCTGATTCGGCAAGATACACATCTACAAGAACTATTGCCATCTTCTTTTTATTTATAACTGAAGAAGATTCAGGACTAGCTCCTTTCTTATTTCCACACGAAACAAGCATAGCTGATAGGATGAATAATAGTAAATACTTTCTCATACTTTAAACATTAAATGTTAGTCGTTCACCTCTCGAACTTTCATTAAAAGTTCCATTATTATAAACAAGATTTCCGTTTACAAAGGTATGAGTTATTTTTGACAAAAAAGTATGTCCTTCAAAAGGAGACCAACCGCATTTATATAATATGTTAGATTTATCAACTTTCCATGGACTATTTAAATCAACAAGAACAAGATCGGCATGATAACCCTTGCGGATATAACCTCTTTTATCTATTCTAAATAATCTGGCTGGATTATGACACATCATCTCAATTATCTTCTCTAATGTTATCTTATAATGATGCTGAAAATCGAGCATTGCAACTAATGAGTGCTGCACCAAAGGACCACCGGAAGGAGCTGAAAGATATTTGTTTTGTTTTTCTTCGATAGTATGAGGAGCGTGGTCAGTTGCTATTACATCAATCTTCCCATTTAAAACAGCATTAAAAAGAGCTTCCCTGTCTTCTTCTGTTTTAATAGAAGGATTCCATTTGATGAAAGCACCTTTTTCTTCATAATCTTTATTCGAAAACCATAAATGATGCACACAAACTTCAGCAGTAATATGTTTTTCTTCTATCGGAATAGTATTGTCGAGCAAGTTCATTTCATCAGAAGTTGAAAGATGAAATAAATGAAGACGCGTATTATGTTTCTTAGCTAATTGTACTGCAAAATAAGAGGAAGTATAACAAGCCTCCCTGCTTCGAATAGCTGAATGTGCTTCAAATGGAATATCTTCGCCATACTTTGCTTTATAAAGCTCCGTATTCGATTTGACAATACTTTCTTCCTCGCAATGCACAGCAATTAGCATTTTTGTTTTAGAGAAGATTTCTTCGATAGTAGCAAGTTTATTAACAAGCATATTACCTGTAGAGGCACCTAAGAATATCTTAATTCCACAAACGTTTTTAGTATTAGTTTTTAATACTTCAGCAGCATTATCATTTGAAACACCCATGTAAAAAGAGTAATTAGCTAATGACTTTTCTTTAGCTAACTGATACTTTTCTTCGAGTAATTCTTGTGTTAAAGTTTGAGGAACTGTATTTGGCATTTCCATGTATGAAGTAATGCCACCTGCAACAGCAGCTTTACTCTCCGTATATATTTCTCCTTTGTTAGTTAAACCGGGTTCACGGAAGTGTACCTGATCATCAATAACACCTGGCAATAAATGTTTACCTTCTGCATTTATCTCAATAAAATCATTAGTATTAATATCTGAATCAGTTTCATTCCCTAATGAGATAATGTCAGCTATCATTCCATCTTTAATATAAACAGTTCCTTTAAAGATGTTCCCTTCATTGACAATAGTTGCATTGATGATCTTATAATTCATTGTAATTATGATTTAATGTTGTTATAAAAAAGACCGCTCGTTGGCGGTCTTTTAAATTTATCCTTCTAAACGTTCATATTTTTTAAACCAGCTCTTTATCTTCATGCTTAGTACTCCGATAAAAGCCTCCTTGAATATCCGTTTACTCATTTTTGAAGTGCCTTCCGTACGATCTGTAAATATAATAGGAACTTCCATGATATTAAAATGAAGTTTCCAAGCAGTAAACTTCATTTCTATCTGAAAAGCATATCCCATAAATCTTATCTTATCAAAATCTATTGCTTTTAATACTTCTTTGCGATAACATTTAAATCCGGCTGTTGTATCCATTATTTTCATGCCGGTAATAAAGCGAACATAAATAGAAGCAAAGTACGACATTAAAACTCTTCCCATGGGCCAGTTAACCACATTAACACCCTTTATGTATCTTGAACCAATTGCTACATCTGCGCCATTGTTTGCACATGCATCATATAGTTTAATCAAATCTTCGGGGTTATGAGAGAAGTCAGCATCCATTTCAAAGATATACTGATAACCTTTTGCAAGCGCCCATCTAAAGCCATGAATGTAAGCTGTTCCTAATCCTAGTTTCCCTTGGCGTTCTTCTATAAATAGTCTTCCCGGGAAAAGGGGAATTAATGATTTGATAATAGCAGCAGTCCCATCCGGAGAGTTATCCTCTACTATAAGCACATCAAATTCTTTTGATAAGGAGAAAACCTTACGAATTATTCTTTCGATGTTTTCTTTTTCGTTATACGTCGGAATTATTACTATGCTGTCTGACACTACTTGAGTTATTAAGTTAAAATAAAAAGCAAAGGTATATAAGAATTATGAATTAAAACGCAAAAAGTTTAAGATAATTACTAACATACTGTTTATGCACTGTTAAAAATTGTTAAGGCCATGAATTAAGATTCAATTAATACAATTTTATTTAATTAAATCAACAAAACCTATAAGTTTAATGTTTTTTTAAATTACTATATTTACTATCTTTTTTGGAACAATAATTATTTTCTTAGGAGCCTTTCCTTCTATCCATTTCTGCGTATCTGGAAAAGAAAGAACTGCTTTTTCAATATCACTAACAGATAAATCAACTGGAAGTTCTAAAGTGAAACGCATTTTACCATTAAACGAAACCGGATACTTAAAATTACTTTCAACTAAGTAAGTTTCGTTGCAAATAGGGAATGCAGCAGTAGTTATACTTTCAGTGTGTCCAAGATTTTCCCATAGTTCTTCTGCCAAATGAGGAGCATAAGGAGCTATTAAAACAGTTAAAGGTTCTAAAATAGCCCTTTTATGACATTTTACTTCTGATAATTCATTGGCACAAATCATAAATGAACTTACTGCCGTATTGAATGAAAAACGCTCAATATCCTCAGTAATCTTTTTAATTGTTTTATGTAAGATTTTAAGCTCAATCGGAGTTGGAGCCTCTTCGCTTATTGATAAATTATTGTTTTCATCATGAAACAGCTTCCAGAACTTTCTTATAAAACGAAATACTCCTTCAATGCCCTTAGTGTCCCATGGTTTGGATTGCTCTAACGGACCAAGGAACATCTCGTACAACCTTAATGTGTCTGCTCCGTAACGAGCAATGATATCGTCAGGATTCTGTACATTATATAATGACTTCGACATCTTTTCAACTTCCGTTCCGCATACATAAACTCCATCTTCCAGTATAAACTCTGCATCCTTATAATCGGGTAACCAATCGCGGAACTTATCAATATCTAAAATATCATTGTCAACTATGTTTACATCACAATGTAATTCTTGAACATCAAAGTCATTTTTCATACCATAAGACACGAAACGATTCGTACCTTTAATTCTATAAACAAAACTTGAACG
>TBL_comb47_HYPODRAFT_10008795_pt1 | contig 10239 bp, 7 predicted proteins | sample TroBogypolimnion_40_FD_10682 | JGI IMG/M metagenome (IMG submission 10682)
ATTTATTAAGTTGTATGGCTATAGCCTATCATGGCTAGAAACCTGTGTCAAACGGACAGATTATCGGCTGCCTTACGAATTACTTTGGTGGCGTTATCTAGCATTATCACGCCCGAAGTAAGTTCGGCTGGTCTGCCGTCTGCGTTCATAAAGAAGTCGTTAAGAACTTCCAAGATACGCATGGCGCACTCGCCTTGGTTGAAATCCTCGCACTCATAATCGGAGATAACTTTCTCGATGTCATCAAGGAATGGGACATTGGTAACTGCGGTGATACTCATTTCTTACTCCACTCTGTCGGGCGTGCCCGACGCTAGGCGATAAGTTAATTTGTTCATGGCTCAAGCCTACCATGTGTAAAAGTGTGTGTCAATGGGACATGAATTATCACAGCATGAATCAGTACAGCATGAATCAGTACAGCATGAATCAGTACAGCATGAATCAGTACAGCATGAATCATCATCCATCAAAAATTTTGTGTTGGTTTTTTTGTGTTGGATTTTTTGCCTGCCTTTGTCTAGGCATGACAAGGCCCCCGTACTCTGCCGAGTACGAGGGCTGTCACTTGCCGTCTCGGGTTGTCCCGTGGGTACTCACTTCCCCATGCTCGGGCATTACCGTTTGGCAATTCTGTTAGGCGTTTGCTGGTACTTTCGCCATAGCGTTGGCCTTGATTAGTTGCGCGGTGCTGGTCAATACTTTGCCGAGTTTCAGAGCGTCATCCTGCTCCATGCCTGCCGACCATGCGAGCAGATAGTCGCTGATGTTGTCCAGCGTGATGTCGGGCGCGCCCGACACTATGCCTTCTGCTTCCTTCTCGCTGGCTGTTTTCTGTCCGCCACGCTTGCGCTGAGGCTTCTCGGCAATAATCTCGGCGGTGGTCTTTTGATTGGTTGTCATGGCTTCCACGGCTCCCTCCACGCCTAGAGGTGCGTCCCCGCCTTTCACATACCCGCGGAAGGTGGAGAGTAGTTGCTCATACGACTCCCAATCCTTGCGTACTCCATAGATGGTGGCTAGGTGGATGACGAATTCTGCATGGTCTGGCTTGAATGCTGGATTTTTAGCCTTCTTGAAAGAGTCACGCAAGGCACGGACAGTGAGGCTCTCGCTGACGGTGACTTGTAGAACTTCGAACTTTCCTTTAGTTGTTGTTTCGGTGAGTGTTGAGAGTACGGCGACTAGGTGCGCATTGCTCTCGTCTGTCTCGGTTGTTGTTGCTGGTACTGCCTTAGGTGTCTTACTCATTGCGGTTTCCTGTTCTTGTCGGGCGTGCCCGACAGGTTAGAGATTAGGCGAGACTATCCCGACTAATCGGATAAATTGGTGCTATCTAGTTGATAAGGTACAATTCGGACATTTCGCTCGCGCTACTGGTTCGATAGGAGAAGCGTCTCACACTGGGGTCCCTGTGTCAACTCGGAAAGGGAATTGTAACGGAATTGTTATGAATAGGTTTATTGTCTAGTTTCAGACTATTTGGGGATTGTCAAGCACCTTTTTATAACACTTTGATAACGGGTTGTCCACAGTTGTCGGGCGCGCCCGACACTATGTTACTGGCTGGTAACTTATCGGGTAGAGATTAGATTGCCTGTCTATTTCTGGGGTCTGTATGTTACTCGTGAGTAATAGATTGGGTGTCTAGTTTAGATTGGTTGTATGTTACTTATGAGTAATGTTACTGGTGAGTAGTGTTACTGGACAGTAACCAAACAAGCATCCGATTGACAGAAATTAGATTGAAAGTCTATAGATTGGCTGTCTAAATAAAGTATCTAGTCGGCAAAAGGGATAGTTTTGACCCCAGAGTTTTAACTACATAGTTGTAGTAGTATGTATAGTCACCCAAAAAATATTTCCTAAATTGGGGGGATATTTATATATACAAAATAGGACAAAATAGGACATCTAAAAAAGAATTCATTTAAAAAATGTTGGTTTTAGCGATTTGTACAGGTTATCTTATATGTATAGATATTTTTTTAAGGAGTACCGAAGGTGCTCCGCTTAGGGCTTCGCACCTTAGTAGCGAAGACCAAATGTAATACTTTTTAGTAAATAGGGCAGAACTCTGCCAACCCTAAGATTACCCCCAAACAGTGAAACCAAACGGCCATCACAACCCCAAGGAAAACTTGGCACAACCAAGTATTCCGTCGAGGAGTCCTCGACTCCTCTTCAACCAAAAGGTACCTCGATGACAGCCAAGACAACCGTCGGCACCCGCTCCGCGGATTCCGCCAAACAGATGATTATTGAACTAATCGAAAAAGGACACACTGTAGAGGCGGCCTGTAAGACCGCTGGCAAGTCGGTAAAGACCTACGAGTACTACCGTTCCACCGACGAAAAGTTTAAGACAGCCATTGAACTTATCCGAGCCAGGCAACAGCGCGACGGGACTACCCTCCCACCAGACCTGGCCAACATCTCTTTCCAAGACTTCCGCAAGCGGTTCCTCCAATCAGAGACATTCCCACACCAACTGAACTTGGCGGACCTCTTGGAATCCCGTCCACCCCGCTGGCTACACCCATCCATGATTTATGAAGAGGGTGAACCCCAGTACTGCCTTATCAACATCCCGCCAGACCATGCCAAGTCTATGACGGTCTCCATTGACTATGTGACCTACCGTATCTGCCTTGACCCAAATGTTCGTATCAAGATTGTTTCCAAAACCCAGACCATGGCTGCGGAGTATCTCTATGCAATTAAGCAAAGACTCACCAACCCAGTCTGGTCTGAACTCCAGCGCCACTTCGCGCCGCCAGAAGGCTTCAAGGCCAGTTCTGAAAAGTGGACTAATACTGAAATCTACCTCGCCCGCAACTCAGCCGAAAAAGACCCTACGATTCAGGCTTTGGGTATTGGTGGTCAAATTTATGGCGCGCGTTCTGACCTCATCATTCTAGACGACTGCGTAACTCTTTCCAATGCTGGTGAGTACGAAAAGCAGATGCGTTGGATTCAGCAGGACTGCGTAACCCGTCTTGGCCCATTCTCAAAGTTGTTTATCGTTGGCACGCGGGTTGACCCAATTGACCTTTACAAAGTTTTAAGAGAAGACAATCGCTACCCAGAAGGTAAGTCCCCATGGACCTATCTGGCTATGCCAGCCATCCTGGAGGCATCCGATGACCCAGCCAAATGTATTACCCTCTGGCCTAAGTCAGACCGACCATGGCTCGGAGACAAGACAGAACCAGACGCCGACGGCTTATATCCCCGATGGGACTTTGCCCATATTAAGAAGCGTCGCGGAGTCCTTGACCCAAGGACATGGGCAATGGTGTATCAACAACAGGATGTCTCGTCAGACGCTACATTTCCACGGGACGCTGTAAAAGGTTCTATCTCTGGTATGCGTGCCCCAGGGCCAATTATTCCTAGCGCCCCAGGACACCCAAGTGTTCGAATGGAAGACCTTTACATAGTTTGCTCTATGGACCCAGCAATGACTGGTAATACTTTTTCAATCGTTTATGCTGGGGACATTAAAACTAAAAAGCGCTACGTCCTTGAGTGTGACATGATGACAGAACCTAGTCCAGCCAAGATTCGTTCCAGAATCAAGCAATGGACCGAGAAGTACAACCCCAAGGTTTGGGCAATTGAAAAGAACGCCTTTCAGTTGTTCTTAACTGGTGACGAGGAAATCCTTAACTTCTTTGCCACCCGCGGTATCCGCATGGTTGACCATTACACTGGTCGTAACAAGATGGATGCTGAGTATGGTGTAGCCTCAATGGCTGGTCTCTTTGGGACGGCAGAGGTTAGTGGTAAACACAATGGCAACAACCTCATAGAGTTGCCCCGCGCCACGGACGAATCAACCAAAGGTCTTGTGGAGCAATTGGTAACCTGGTCGCCTGGAACNAAAAANAAGCANGATGGGCCGATGGCCCTTTGGTTTGCCGAGACTCAAATGCGCCAAGTCATTAACCAATCAGGTGCCTACACCCAAACCCGCAATACAAACAAATTCGCAACTCGCGGCTCACTAGCAAAACGCAGGGTTATTAACCTTGAGGAATTGCAAAGTATGCAAGAACGAGCCGATGCAAATGGAGGATACTTATAGTGGCCGCAACGATTGAAGAGATTGCCAAGCGCGTAAAGCGCATACGTGAACGCTCTCACCAACGTGATGCCCGCTGGGATGATTTGCTCTCCATTCGCAAGGGAAATATCTCAGAGGTATTCCCATCCCTTTTCTCCGACGACTATCCAAAGCCAATGGTGGCCAACTTTATTGATGTTGCCGCACGCGACATTGCCGAGGTAATCGCCCCGCTTCCAACTTTTAGTTGCATGACCAACAAGCCAAATTCCGATACCAAGCGGAAAGAGGCAGACCGCCGCACCCAAATTGCGGCTGGTTATCGTGATGCCTGCAACCTCCAAACCAAGATGTACTCTGGCGCCGATAACTACATCACCTTTGGTATGTTGCCATTCATCATTGAGGCCGACGAAGTTGGCAAACGTCCAATGATTCGCCTTGAGTCGCCAATCGGTGGGTACCCTGAGTTTGACCGTTTTAACCGCCTAATCTCATACACCAAACGTTATTTCAAGACTGTACAAGATTTGCTTAATGACTTTCCAGAGTATGAAGGACAGATACTCAACCAGTACGAGCAACGCAACAGCCAACGTCAAATCGAAATGTACCGCTACATTGACAAAGACCAGACGGTGCTATTCCTCCCAACCCAGAAGAACTTGGTTCTTGCTAAGGTTACCAACCTGCTTGGGGAAATTCCCGTCGTTCTTGCTGTACGCCCAGGAGTAGACGAAGAAACCCAACATGGTCAGTTCGATGACATCATGTGGGTACAGGTGGCCAAGGGTCGCTTCGCAGCCTTAACTCTTGAGGCCGCAACCAAATCGGTTGAGGCTCCTATTGCTATGCCGAATGATGTCACCAGCATCGAAATCGGCCCCGATGCGGTGGTACGCTCTGCTACACCAGAGAAGATTCGCCGTATTGATTTGAATGTTCCACCAGGACTTCTTCAAGAATCTGCTGAACTTGACCATGAACTCATGGTTGGTTCTCGTTACCCACAAGGTCGCCTTGGCGAACAGTCTGGTTCAATTGTAACTGGTAAAGGTGTCCAATCCCTTATGGGTGGTTTTGATACCCAAATCAAGACAGCCCAAGCAGTTCTTGCTGACGCTTTCCGTCAAATCATGTATCTTTGCTTTAAGATGGATGAAGTCTACTGGTCAAATGAGAGCAAGTTTGTAAGCGGAATCAACTCTGGTTCCCCATATGAATTGACTTACATCCCATCACGCGATATCAATGGTAACTACCACTGTGACGCAACCTACGGTCTTATGGCTGGACTTGACCCAAACAGGGCTCTTGTCTTTGGCCTTCAAGCCCGTGGAGATAAACTCGTTTCAAGAGACTTTTTGCAACGCAACCTTCCTTGGGAAATTAACATCACCGAGGAAACCCAACAGATTCAAGTTGAAGAAATGCGCGATGCCGCTATTGGCGTTATGGGCGCACTGTCACAGGCATTACCACAAATGGTTATGCAGGGTCAAGACCCTTCAAACATTCTTTCTGGTCTGGCAACCGTAATTCAAGGGACGCCAGCAAGGAAAGCAGATTGAAGATTTGCTGGAAGAGGCATTTGCACCAACGCCTCCAGCACAAGCACCCTCTGGCGTTGTAGCCACACCTGGACAGCAGCCTACACCTGGCGCGTCAGGCCCACAAATTGCTCCGCCAGGGGCCTCTTCTAATGGGCAACCTCCAGCAATGGAATCACTATTGGCGGGAATGAACCAAACTGGTAATCCTCGTCTAAGCGCTGGTTTAAGCCGACGCTCGCCAGTCTGACGGGACTGGTAGAAAACTACCTATAGGAGAAAAAAATGGCAACAACAATCGGTCTACAGACCAGTGTCCCACACCCAAAGAATCAGGGTGATAAGGGAGCAGACCAACCACGTTCTGGTTTTCAGAATGTAACTCAAGCAACACCTCGCGCTGGTGCTACACCAGGCGCAACACCAATTCTTTATGGAAAGCAACCTGGTGGATATGGTGGAGCAAGCACCACAGTTGGAAAACCAATCAAGTAAAGTTAGTGAAAAGGAAACGAAATGACATCAGGCGGACTCAGAACACCTAATAACCCCGCCGTATCTTCGGGTCCTGGCTCATTATCACAACGCACCGACGGCGGTCCTGCTGGAAAGCAGGCCGCTCGTTGGATTGCAGGTGGTGATTATGGAGATGGTGGCCTTATGGGCATACAGCAAGGCGCACAGATGGCCGCATCTGGTACACCTGGTTCAACCCCAGCACCATCAGGACAACAGGGCATGCCCGCTCCAGTTGGTCCAGCAGTTACACCTTTGACAGTACCTACACAACGTCCAGACGAGCCAGTTACATCTGGTGCCGATTCTGGTCCAGGTCCAGGCAGAGAAGCACTTAGACTTCCACCTACAACGGCCATTGGCGGACAAACTGCAAAATCTATTATTCAAGGATTGGCACAAAGCCCAGCGGCTTCACCAGTGCTTAAAACGCTTGCTAACACTTTAGGGAGTTAATTTATGAGTGGCACTACGCCTCTTCCACAATCTCCCCAAGACCAAAATGTTCAAACAGCAAACAAGATTACATCCGATGCTGGCAATGCTGTACGTCGTTATCCAGATGTAGTCGCAGCCACCGTTGCTGCAAATAACCCCAATATTACAGTTGGCGCTGTGGCTGGTGCAGACCTTGCTACAAAAGCCCAATCTGTTGTACAGCACCAGGTTGATAACAACTCTGGTGGCATTTTGCATGATGCCCTTAGCGGCGTTGAAGATATTGCATCAAAAGTTACAAAGACTGTGACTTCTGTACCAGGCGTTAGTACCCTTTTACAGTGGGCAAATAAGCCACTTCAAGAGATTCAAAAAGATTACAAGTTTATCAGTGCCGTTTATGCCAAGCATGGTGTAGCACAAGGACTTCTTGCTACTCTTGGTGTTCTTGGTTCCGCTACTGCTGGTGCAGTATTTAGCGGTGGAGACCCACTTGGCGCCGTTGCAGGAGCAGATTTGGCTATGGCTGGCGAGCGCAACCTATTTGGTCGCCTTGTTCCACAGTACCATGATGCTTTGATGATGTCAAATGACCCAAACTACAAAGTTTCTGCTGGTCGTGAATTGGCAACTGGCCTCAGTAACATTCCAGGCCTTGGCACACTACGCGATACACAGCATGGCATTGGCCAGTTTATTTCTGGCGCTACTGATGCTGCCGCAGACCTTGAGTTTGACCCAGTAATTATTGGGGGTAAGGTTTCTTCTGGCATTTCTTCTGGCCGTTTTATTCAACCAGCAAAAGATGCAGAAGGTAGTTTTGTTTTTCAAGAGATGGCCGATGGCACCAAAAAGGGTATTTTAATTCCAACGGAAGATTATGCCCAGTCTGCTTCTGGTATTCAAAAGTGGTTGATTCAGCGCGCTGGTGTAGCAACTAGCCCACAGCAATTGTTGGATATGTATGACCTTTACAAATCACAGAATCCTGTTGCTGGCACAATTAACCGCCTTGCTGGTGGTTCCAACATTGGTAATGTGGGCCGTGCCTTAGATGATATTGGTGCCACTAAAGACCCTACCGAGATTGCAACTAAATACCCTCAACTTGCTAACCAGGTAACTCAAACAGTTATTAAGGACCTTGCTAATACATCTAATGGCCGTGAGGCTGCTCAAGTTCTTGGCCAGTCTTTGCACTCTGCTGACTTTGCAGACAATGTGGCAGTTTCCGCAATTAACAACCTGGTTTTGCCAACGCGCACATTTGCTCAAGCACTCGCTGGCAATGTTGCCAAAAAGATTTATGACGCCGCTGGCGAAACTACAGCCAACGAAGAGCGTAACCTTCTACTTCCCAAGAAAGTTTATGTTACAGACGCAGAAGGCAACCGTTTACAGAATGCAGACGGCTCCAACCAGACTAAGATTCTTCAAGGTGGATTGCTTAATGGCAATGTAGCCAATGCTCTTGCTGGTAAGTTGCGTACATTTACTGGATACAAAGCGCTTTCGGTTAACTCTAAGTTAATTGCGCAATCTGGTGACGAAATTGACTTTAATGACCCAAGTGCATTTGAGGCTATCTATAACATGGCCCGTTATGCGCTACCACGTAATCTTGCCCTGGAAAAGACATCCAAGATTGTTCTTAACCCAGACCTTAATGAAAAAATGACCGACTATGGCGAACTTCTCAAGGAGATTGTCAAGACTGCTGGCGTTAGAGATGACTCTAACCTTCTTGACCATGTAATGTCTTTTGCCCAACGTGTAACCATGAATGGTGCACCAGTAAAAGGTATGTATGCCGCAAGTCACACTGCTGACCCACTTCTTACCAAGGTACACCAAGGTGTTACAATCAGTGGTGATGAAGTGCCATTTGGCAATAGTGCACCATGGGTGCCAGACCAAGCGATTCCTCGTACGGTTCAAAACAGTGGTATTTGGACCTACCACGAAGGTGGAAACGGCATTATTGACTTTAAGGCACTTCGCAAAGAGGTTGCCAATGCCAATGTGTACAACCGTCTTTATAACGGTGCAGATGATTTCTTTAGTTATTACACTGAAAAAATTTTTGCTCCACTTACATTGCTTACCTCTGGGTTTGGTATCCGTGTTGCTTCCAATGAGGCGTTGCACCAAATCATCCGTTTTGGACTTGGTGATTACTTAGAAAACTTCCTTGTTAGTCGCGGCATGCGCTATGGCACAAGACTTGAAAAGGCTCAAGTTCGTGAAGCAGCATCCAAAGTCACCGAAGCGGCCACAGATGAAGACCTTAATGGTCTTAAAACTGGCAAGCCAATTCGTCGCAACTCTGTTACAGAGTGGTTAGATAGCAAAGCCAAAGAAGCGGCTTTTATTGCCAAAAGCCCAGTTGGTGCTGTTGCCTACAAGATTACTCCTTATTTTGCAAAAGATAAGTTAGATTTTATCCACAAGTTCCAGCAACAATACGCTGGCATGACCCTTCCTGCCGCATCTGCATCTAACCACCTTGCCCAGTATGGCAATGCGATTGATGAAGAAATTGACCAAGGTATGAAGCAACTTACCCACAGTCGCGTACCTGGCCAAAACTTTTATGACCTTTTTAGTCGTCAAGACCCACAGTTTAATCGCCTTTGGGCTCTTGGTACTTCTAAATTGCGCAATGAGCAGATGGCTCGTGATATTGCCAAAGACTATTTGGACCATGTTCCTGGTGGCTTAAAGCACGCCCCAGAATGGGACACACTTACGCAAGACCAAAAGTGGCAAAAGATAGCCGACCTACATACAGCACGGGTTAAGAACCCAGATTTGTATAAGGTTGAACGTGCCAAGTTGGTTGGTCTCAAACATGAATATAGTGACCTTGATGATTTTGCAAGTAATCAGGTTTCAGATTTCCGCCGCCAAACAACTGGTGCGGATGGAACTGAGCATCTTTCGATTATGCGCAACATCAAAGATGGTAAACCAACTTATACGAAAGACCTTAAAGAAATTCCAGTTAACCAGCAACCACTGGCAGTTATTGGTCGTGTAAATACGCCAACAACCATTAACCCAATGGAACGCATTATCCAAACTGGTTATAGGACTTTTAGCAATCCAGTAATTGATTCTATTTCTCGTGAACCTATTTTCAACCACTACGCTTTTGAGCAATATCGTCAATTTAAGCCAATGGTTGATGCTGGTTTGATTACGGATGATGATGCGGTACGTCTAGCGGCCCAAAATGGCGCCAAGCAGATGATTCCGCTTATCCACAATCCACCACTGCGCTCACAATTTGCAATGATTCACCGTAATGTGATGCCGTTTTATTTTGCACAAGAGCAGGCGCTAAAGCGTGTTGGTCGTCTCATTCAGACCAATCCACAGGCTTTTCGCGACTTCCAGATGATTAACCAAGGGCTTAATAACCCAGGGTTTGTTCACACCGATTCCAATGGAACCAAGTACATTGTTTACCCACTCATTGGTGAGTTCGGAAACAGCGTTGCTCGCGGACTTAATGCTCTTGGGTTTAAGCAATTTGTTGGACTTCCATCATCTGTAACTGGTAGCACTTCGTCGCTTTTGTCCGTATTGCCCGAAATGAAACTTTCTTCAATAGGACCATTTGCGAACTTGGCTCTTACAGAAATAACCAAGATGTTTCCAGCA
>TBL_comb47_HYPODRAFT_10008796_pt1 | contig 10239 bp, 10 predicted proteins | sample TroBogypolimnion_40_FD_10682 | JGI IMG/M metagenome (IMG submission 10682)
AAAGACAGCGAAAAAGCAGTAAAACAAAGAATGAGCAATTCAGGGAAATGATTGTTCAATGCAACAATAATTTCTGTTTTAACTATGTTGTTTGTGATAGTTGGTTTTCCTGTGCTAAAAATATGGATTTAGTAAAAGGGCAGTTAAAGCTTAACTTTATAATGGCATTAAAAACTAATCGCAAAGTTGCATTAAGTTTAGAAGCAAAACAAAATAAAGAGTATGTAAGTATTGAATCGCTACAACTGGGACAGCAACCTATGGAAATTTGGCTAAAAGAGTTAGATTATCCATTGTTGCTTGTAAAGCAAGTCTTCAAAAACGAGGATGATACAGTCGGGGAGCTGTACCTGGCTTGTAGCGATTTAAACTTATCATATGAACAAATAACTACAATCTACAAAAAACGGTGGGGAGTAGAAGAATACCATAAGTCTATAAAGAGTAATTTAGGTTTTGCAAAATCACCAACCAAAACCATAAAAACACAAACGAATCATTTCATGCTAGCAATACTAGCTTATGTGAAGTTGGAATGGCTTAAGCAAAGAACTAATCAGAACCACTTTGCATTGAAACAAAGAATCTATCAAGCGGGGCTTATAGCTGCCAGAAACGAACTTTTAAAGTTATCAACACCTTCTGCGGCTTAAGTAAAAATTTATTGATATTATTGCGTAAGGTGAGTTAATTAATTAAAAAAGAGTGTAAAGATACAAATTAAATGATTTGACAAGCAGTTTTATTATTATTTTTAAACTGTTATTGATTTGTTAAATAATATGCTCCTTTATTATGTCTAAATAGCTCTTGATATTGCTAAAAAAGACAAATGTTGAATTAAGTGAATTAATTGTCATTAATACATGTAGTTATAAGCTTTAAAAAAGATAAATATTTCCTTAAACACTTTTAAAATGCACTTTGAAGGCTTTTGAAACGTCGCGTTCAGCCTCCGCACGCAAGCATTCAGCCTCCGCACGCAAGCATTCGACCTCCGCACGCACACGTTCAGCCTCTACATGCACGCGTTCAACCTCCGCATGCACGCGTTTAGCATTCATACGCTCGCGTTTAGCATTCACACGCACGCGTTCCAAGGCTAAAGGTTTACATTCGATAATGAAAAGTGACCCTTTTTTAAGAGAAATAAAGTAAAGTCCGGCTTTATGATATTATTAAAACGACTTTGCTAAAAATAGAAAGAAATTGAAATTTATAAAAATATACTTAATTCAGCACTTATGTTGTTTTAATTCTTTTTTAGTTTAGGATATTTTCTGTTCATTAAATTTTATTTTCTAATATAAATCTTAAATATATAATCACTTACATGAAATTTTATGATACTTGATGAAAATTATTTAGAAGTTTTATCTCTATGTAAAATACTTTTTGTAATTTTGGACCGTTTTAACAGAATGTTCTAAAAATAATATTGAGACTATGAAAAAGAATGAAAATTTCGATGAAATACTAACTGCAGCACGTAGTATTTTCAGTAAATATGGGTATAAAAAAACAACTCTTGATGATATCGCTTTCGTAATAAATAAAGGGAAGAGTTCTCTTTATTATTATTTCAATAGCAAAGAAGATATCTTTAAAGCAGTGATTGAATACGAATCAAATATTATTACTAAAGAACTTAAAGATAGTATATCGTTAGCAAAAGATCCAATGGGGCAATTGGAAAACTTTATTACATCCAGATATAATCTTTTGAAAAAAGTTGTTGTATTTTATGATGCATTAAATAATGATTTGATAACTCATCTTGACTTTGTTAGGAAGGTAAGAGAGAAGTATGATAAGTTGGAAGCTGAAATGATAAAACATATATTACAAAAAGGTGTTAAATCAGGCGTTTTCTTTCTTGAAAATATTGATTTAACATCTCTTGCTATTCAAACTGCTATAAAAGGAATAGATATTCCTCTCCTTATCTCGAACGAGGAAATAAATATTGAAAAGAAAGTGAAGGAAATATTACGTGTACTGTTCTATGGTATTGTAAAACGCTAATTTTTTTTGCTCAAAAATAGAACAAATAAACAAAATAGTCGAAAATTTAATTATTATAAGAATAAATAATGTATATGAAGAAAAATAATCGAATGACTTGTACTTTAATAGTATTACTATTATTATATTATAGTGACATTAAAAGTCAAGACGTTTACAGTAATGCTATTACAAGGAAATATCTAATTGGACGAGCAGTTAATAAAAGTTATGCAATTTCAACTTATGAAGCTGAAACTGATAAGACCCGTTACGACAGATATAAAGCTAATGAAATTTATTTGCCTAATTTAACTTTTAATTCAACATACACCTTGTTGAATGATGATATCAAAATGACCATCCCACCTATGACAATACCTGTTACACTTCCGGGATTGGGTACTTTAAAATTATCTCCACATCTCGATCCAATTGTTTTACAGAATAAGGATATCTTTAAATCCGATTTAACTGCTACAATGGTTTTGTTTACAGGGCTTAAAGCTCCTTTGTTAAGTAAAGCAGCTTTACATAAAGAAAAAGCAACTACTTTTATGATTGAAAAGGAGACTTCTAATATTATTGTAGATGTAATGGAAAACTTTGATCGTTTAGCTCTGCTTGATCAATCTGTAATTGTGTTGGATGAGAGTTCTAAAAGATTAAATGAAGAAACAGCATTTGCCGAAAAGGCGTATAAAAATGGTTTAATCTCTGCTTATGATCTTAGTAAAATAGAAATAGCCAAACAAGAATTAAAAGCTAAAGTTATTGATGTTAATTCAAAAAGGAAACTAGTGGTTGCTAAACTTTATCAGTTGACTTCAGTTAGTAAAGATTCGCTAATGACTATCCATCCACAGTTGGTTGTTTATAGTTCTACAAGTGGAAACGCTATTGATAGTCGTCCTGAATTAAAAGCTTTAAAGGAAGCTATGACTGCAAATAATTATAAAATGAAATCAGATATAGCTTCTTACATGCCTAATGTATATGCTTTTGGCAAACGTGAATTACGAAAAGAAGATCTTTCAGCTTTAGATCCTCTTTGGTATGTTGGTGTAGGTTTGAAATGGAATGTTTTTGACGGTCTTCAGAACTATAGAGAGATGCAGAAGAGTAAATTAGATGAGAAAATTGCTAAAAATAATTATGATGATGCTTATTCATTATTGCAATTGAATCTTGATAAGTCTAAATATGATCTTGAGGAGACTAATCAGCTTATAAATGTAGCATTTGAAAAGAAAAATACTGCTGTTAAAGGTCTTCAAATCAGTATTCGTCAGTATGAATTGGGTTTGGGGAGTATTACAGAGCGTCTTGCTGCTGAAACTGATTATCAGAATTCATGTTTGGAATATCTTCAGTCTATATATAATCAAAGGATTGCAACTTTAAAACTAATGGATGCTTCAGCTTCTTTAAGCATCGACAAAATAAATGATTAATAAATTAAAATAATAATAATAATGAATGCAAAGAATTTAAAAAATATAATGGTGATAACTATAGCTTTAATAATGTTATCATGTGGCAATAAAGCTGATTTAAGGGGTAAACTAGAAGGTAAAGTAAAGAGAGAAAGCATTTCAATTGCTCCTAAAGTGGCTGGACGTATTGTAAAAATAATGGTTAAGGAATCTGATATTGTTAAAGCAGGAGATACATTGGCTATAATAGATATCCCTGATATTGAAGCTAAATTACTACAGACTCAAGGTGCATTTATATCTGCGAAAGCACAATATGAAATGGCTCAACATGGTGCTACTAAATATGAACGTAGTCAGATTAATGCTAAGTTTTCATCCGATAAAGAGCAATATGAATTTGCAAAGAAATCATATGATAGATTAAATAACATGTTTAAAGACTCTTTAATCTCACAGCAGAAGTATGATGAGATGTATGCTAAATATACTTCTGCAAAAGCACAATTTGACGCAACTACTGCACAACGAAATGATGTTGATGCAGGTATTCGTCCTGAGAAAGTGCAAATGGCAATGGGTGATATGAAAAGAGCAGAAGGAGCTTATAAAGAAGCTTTATCAGCTTATGCTGAAAAATATATACTTGCTCCTAAAGCTATGAGTATTGAGACTGTAGCATTGAAGGAAGGTGAGTTATTGTTGCCAGGCTACAACCTGATAGTTGGTTATGAAACTGAAGGATCTTACTTTAGATTTACATTAAGCGAAAAAGATATTAATAAGTATAAAAAAGGGGAGGAGTACAAGGTAAATGTTCCTGATAAAAAGCTTACTATAGTATGTAAATTGGTTGGTGTAAAACAATTGGCTAGTTATGCTGATAAAACATCTAGTTATGCTGATTATAAGGCTGGGGAAACTGTTTATGAACTTAAATTAATTCCAGTAAATGCACAGAATATGAATGAACTTTATGCAAATATGACTGCTTATCTGGAGGATAAATAATATGTTGACTTCTTTATTACAAATAATCAAGAGAGAGTTTAAACATTTCTTCTCTACGCCAATTGCAATGATGATAATGTTCGGAGGTCCACTTGTTTTCGGCATTATTATTGGCTTGGTTTATATTAATGCAAAGCCTGCTAAACTACCTATTATAGTTGTTGATAAAGATAGGACAATATTAAGTGAAAGTGTTGTGGATGCGCTGAATGATAATCAATATCTGAAGGTAATTGGAGTGTCACCGGATGATAAAGATGCTTTTGAAGCTCTAAGAACAATGAAAGTAGAAGGTGTTGTTACCATTCCCGAACACTTTGAAGGCGATATTCAACAGAAACGTTATCCTCAGATACAGGTTGATATTAATTCTATTAACATTTTAACATCTAATTATATTAATACAGGTATTGCAAAGACATTGGGGACGCTTAATGTTGGAATGGAGGTTGCTACTATGCAAAAGAAGGGGATGCCTACAAATGTTGCTATGACTCAGTTTGAATCTTTCAAAGTAAATACTGATAGATTCTATAATAAGGAGTCTAATTACTTACGTTTTCTGTGGCCTGGAATAACAGGAGGTATCTTACAACAAATTTTTCTGCTTGTTATAGCATTAATCTTTGCAAAGGAGTTTGAAAAAAGGACTTTCCATCAATTATTCAAGTTCTCAAAGTCAACATGGGTAATAATGATAGGCAAAACGCTACCTTATATTATTTTAATGCTGGCAATTTGGTTAGGGATGCTATATATTATGTATCCATTATTTAAAATTGATCTGATAGGAAACTTCTGGGTAATGTTGCTTTTCTCACTTTTGTTTTTACTTTCGCTCTTGTTTATGGGTGTTTTAGCAAGTTTAATATTTCCTACTATGTTGATGTCAACGGAAGTATTGATGATAATAGCAACACCAAGTTTTATAGTTAGTGGTTACACATGGCCGGTTAGTCAAATGCCGATTGTAATACAATATATAGCTAATGTGCTACCTTTAACGCATTTTTTGAGCGGATTTCGTAAAATAGCGTTCATGGGTAACAATATTATAGATGTTTTACCGGAAATAAAGGCATTGACAGTAATATTTTTGATTACAGCATTGATTTCATTTATAATACTAAAGTTAAGAATAAGAAAAGAGCTCAGATTGCAAATGCAAATTGAGCGATAAATCGTTTTTCATTGTAAATTTGTTTGAAAGAAGCCGGATATTATCATTGGTTTTATGCTATATGATAGATCCGGTTTTGCTTTTTATACTGGTTTTGTGCCATAATGAGATATATAAACAATTAGCGTGATTTATTAATTTCTAAAAATTAATAAATCACGCTAAGTAAATCTTAATATATATTGAATTAGAATACTTAAAGTACTCTTCAAGCTTTACATGTGAAGCAAATGCCCCATCTTTTCCTGCTTTGTTTTTAGATATCGTATATTAAATTCGTTTGGCTCTATGATTAAAGGAATAGTTTCAACTATTTCTAATCCATAACCCATTAATCCGGCTTTTTTAACAGGATTGTTACTGATAAGTCTTATTTTATGAGCACCAAGATCTCTTAATATTTGTGCACCTATACCATAATCGCGTTGATCCGGTTTAAAACCCAGTTCTTCGTTAGCTTCTACAGTATCTTTGCCCATTTCCTGAAGATGATATGCCTTTAATTTATTTAATAAACCAATTCCTCTGCCTTCTTGATTCATATAAACAACGATACCTTTGCCTGCCTTGTCTATCATTTCCATTGAACGATGTAATTGAGGACCGCAATCGCATTTATAAGAGCCAAATATATCACCTGTTACACATGAAGAGTGCACACGAACAATTATTTTTTCATCTTTATCCCAAGTTCCCTTAACTAAAGCTAAATGAGTAACGTTATCAGCTATTGAAGTATAAGCAACCAATTTGAAATCACCAAACTCAGTTGGGAGATTTACTGTTTGCTCTTTCTTAATCAATGTTTCGTTCTTTATTCTGTATGCAATAAGATCTTTAATAGTAATTATCTTTAGCTTAAAGCGTTCGGCAATAACCATTAGCTCAGGTAAACGAGCCATAGTGCCATCTTCGTTCATAATTTCAACCAAAGCACCCGCAGGATACAAGCCTGCCATACGAGCAAGATCTACAGTAGCTTCGGTATGACCGGCTCTGTGCAGTACTCCACCTTTCTTACTCCTTAAAGGGAATATATGTCCAGGACGTCCAAGCTCATCAGGCTTAGTAGTAGGATTTGCAAGGGCTTTAATGGTTTTAAAACGGTCGCTTGCTGATATACCTGTAGTGCATCCTTGACCTAAAAGGTCAACAGAAACAGTGAATTGGGTTTCATGAGCTGAAGTATTGTTAGAAACCATCATGTGAAGATTTAATTCGTCACAACGCTCTTCCGTAAGCGGTGTACAGATTAAACCTCTGCCATGAGTTGCCATAAAGTTTACAATTTCTGGAGTAATCGTTTCTGCAGCGGTGATGAAATCGCCTTCGTTCTCTCTATCTTCATCATCAATAACTATCAGAACCTTACCTGCTTTGTAATCTTCAATAGCTTCTTCTATTGTGTTTAACTTAAATTCCATTGTGTTTTTTAAAATTGCTGCAAAGTTAATTCTTTTTATGATAAAAAATAATTGTAATTTGAATAATAAATTTGTTTTGTTTGTTATAATGTACTTAATTTGCTTTTTTATTAATAATAAGTAGTTGAAATGAGAAATGAATGGATGGTAATTATCAATCCTCATGCAGGAAGTCGTAAAGCTGGGAAGGATTGGATTATAGTGAAAGAGATGTTGATGAAAGAGAAAATAAATTTTGTTTTTGAGTTTACAGATAGTAAATATCATGCTACTGAACTTACCCTTAAGTTTATTGAAGAGGGCTATCGTAAGTTTATTGCTTTTGGTGGTGATGGTACTCTTAATGAAATAGTAAATGGTATCTTTATTCAAAAGATCATTCCTACTAAAGAGTTTACGCTTGCTATGTTGCCCGTTGGTACCGGTAATGATTGGTGTAGAATGTTTAATATCCCTATAGATTATGCAGGTGCTATTAAAGTTATAAAGAATGAAAAAATCTTTATTCAGGACGTAGGAACTGTTAATTATTATAATAATGGATGGCATAAGATTAATTATTTTGCAAATGTAACCGGCATAGGGTATGATGCTTTGGTTAATCGCAAAACTAATCTTCAAAAAGATAAAGGAAGAGGGGGGAAGCTATCTTATTTCTTAAATATATTTTCATCTTTGTTTGGATATAAAGTTGTGCCTGTTACTATTGATGCAGATGGTGTGATAATTAAAGCCAATCTTTTTAGTATGAATGTTGGTATATGCAAATACAATGGCGGAGGTATGATGCAATTGCCTAATGCTGTTGCTGATGACGGTTTATTGGATCTTACTATTATTAAAAAGATTAGTAAGTTAGAGTTGTTTATGAGTTTAAAGAGATTATACGATGGAACTTTATTAACGCATCCTAAAGTTGAGGCTGTTCAGGCAAAAAATATAGTTATAACTGCTGATGATTCAATATATCTGGAGGCTGATGGTGAGTTTTTGGGCAATGGTCCTTTTACTTTTAATATTATACCCAAATCATTACCTATAGTTTGTGCTTAATTTTCTATAGTTTGTGCTGAATTACAGCTATAGTATGTGATAAAAGTTTTGAAGGGGGGAAAATTATTCCTGAGTGTAGTATAACAAGTCATTTTAATATGAAAACGTCGTCATTGCGAGGAGGTACGACGAAGCAATCTATTGTTATTATGATAATTAAGATTGCTTTACTTTGTTTGCAATGAAAACATAGAGCTTTATAGACCGGACTTATTCCTTTTTTTCTTTAATTACCAGAAAAATATCTTCATTATCTTTCTTCATTAGATAACGCTCTCTACCAAACTTTTCTAAAGTCTTTGCGTTTGTGCTGATATCGTGTAAAGCCAATCTATCTTTATCTATTTCACTTATGTAATAAGCCTTCATTAGTCTAAGATCTTTAAGCTCGTGATGTAATTTATACTGTACAATAAGACTATTTCTGTCAATTGCGCTCATCCAAATCACAAATACTAATATCGTGATAACAAATTTGTTCTTTATGAATTTAAATATTCTCTTAAACATGATAGTTGTGTTTTTAATTTTACAAAATTAAGACATTTATTTATAATAATGATAAAATTGAATAATTATTTTCAAACTAATCATTGTTAATAAAAAAAGGCTGTTAATCAACAGCCTTCTTTTTTAAACAACAATTATAGTAAACGCCTAAACTTTTGCAAGAACAGGGAATTTATTTACAACATAAGTAAATATTCCAAAGAAAACAGTTGTATATAATAATGTTCCAACTAATTCGTAGCCAAAAAATGGAATTGCCTGCATGTAGCAAAACATAAATCCATGAACTGTCATTGGATAGGTAAGAATTCCTACGCCACTTATCCAAACTGCAAAGTTTGATAATACGAAGAACACTATTGAAGATATTAAGGAAGCGCCAACAACTGTGGCTGCATTCACTTTTCTTCTTAAATAAAACCCAATTGCTACTGTGATAGCAAAACTGATATAAATTGCATACATTTGTGTGTAAAAACCAAGAAAAACATCACTTATAATCATTGCAGCTAATGGAATTAGAAATGCAAGTGCTTTTCTTTTTATAAAGGTGCCTCCAAATAGTGCAATTGCAAATACGGGAGTCATGTTTGGTATGTGTGCAATTAAGCGTGAAAAGGCAGCTACAAATACCATTGCAACTACAAAAAGTAAACGTGGTGTTATTATTTTATTCATGTTATTAATGTGTATTATAAAAAACTCAACAAAATTATAAAATTATTATGATTATTTGACTACTTTTACAAAAAATCTTTTAACAACTCAATATCTATGTTATTCAGGAGGTTTGTAATTTTTTGTTTGTTATTATTGATAATATCTTTCATTGCATGCGATGATATTAACGAAACTTATGAGAAAAAGTTTGATGTTTTTTCAATGTATCGTGATTTAACCATCATCGAAAATGGAAATGCTTTAAGACAAGAAGACGTTCAATTGCTAAAGAATTTTATTGACAGGAAGATATTATGCGATAGTATAAGATGGTTAAAAAGATACTCTTATCATGATTTATATATGTTCGCTGCTCAAAGTGCCAACAGTCTGGCTACAGGAACTGCAAATGAAAGTAGGTGGAAAATAAATAATATGCTTGTGATTAAGATGGTTAATTATAGTGCTGATGATGGGGAACTTTCATTTTCAATTCAAAATAACTCGGGTAAGAATATTAAGTCATTCAGGGCCGATGTAAAGCTTTATACTTTGAGTAGTACTAAGATAGGACAGATTGATATTAACTATCAAGATACTTTGCTTGCCGGCAAAACGTATCAATATACTCAAAATGATATTATAGCTTACAAACTTGATAAATATACTCTCAAAGAGTTGGTTGTTAAGCCCAATATAAGGCGTATTATTTTTACTGATACTACCCAATTTGTCAATCCTTTGGGCTCTGTTTTTGATGATGAATAGTCTTTATTTGTGAGTCTGGTTTAAATAGTAGCATGTCGTCATTGCGAGCCCCAAGACTTACAGCCTACCAAGTAGTATGACAGAATATAACCACTAAGCGGTTTAGAACCGCTAAGTGGTAGCTATCCCGCTTAGCGGTTCCAAACCGCTTAGCGGATATATTAGAAAACGCAAATAGCACATTATATATACT
>TBL_comb47_HYPODRAFT_10008798_pt1 | contig 10236 bp, 12 predicted proteins | sample TroBogypolimnion_40_FD_10682 | JGI IMG/M metagenome (IMG submission 10682)
GGCTACTAGTCAATAAATATTTTAATTTATTTTTTCATAATGATGGCTACAAATGAAATCGAAAATGGAATGTAGACCTACGGGAATAAGGCTTCCGCGTCATTTAAGCCAAGAACGCCCGTCGTGTGCGACCCGCTGGGTACGCTCAGCACCGAAACCCCGCCCGCATCCGCCTGCAGCGTGAGCGTCTTGTTGCTGGAGCTGTTGAGCGTCCAGGCGTTGCTTCCGTCAAGCTGGAGGTGACCCAGCGTCACGTTGGCGTCGAGGTTGATGGCCGTCGGCGTGCCTTGGGCGATAAAGTTGGCGTTGGCACCCTGGGCGTTCGGGGGTCCGGTCGGACTCCAGACGGCGGTGGACCAGGTGCCGCCGCTGGCCCAGGATTTGGTGAAGCTGAGTTGTTCGACCCCGAAACCATAAAGATGCATGGTGTTGGCGGTTACCACGGGGGATGCGGTAATGGTCTGCGTGGTAGCGGTGGCCTGGAACGTATAGCGCAGCAGTTCCAATTCCCCTTGTCCGGCCGCGCCGTAATCCTCGTCGTACACAACGCCGGCGGGGCCGTTGTTGTTGGCCGACAAGGATTGGACCCGGGCCCCCGTCGATTCCCAGGATCTGTCGTAGTACGTGACGATGTAGTCCTGCCCGACGGTCAGGCCGCTCAGGCTCAGGGTCGATGCGCTGCCGTAGATGAAATCGTTGGTCAAAACGCCAAGCTGCCCGGCCGGGTTGGTCCCACCCCCGGCGTATGTGGATGGCGTCCCGGTGAAGGCCCAGCCCGTGCCAGTCGGGTTAGCGCCCGAAGAAGCGGCGAAGGGGACGCTGTTCACCAGGATGGCCGCGCCCTGGAGGTTGACGTTTTCCGGATAGGTCTTGCTGGTGCTCAGGCCGACCAGCGTGTCGCTGTTGGCATAACCGAGGTTGGTCCAGGAGAACGCTCCGGTAAGCGGCGCAGCGTGGGCCGCGCCGAGCGTAAGCAGAAGACAGGCCTGTATGAGGCGGGGTGATAATGCTGGTTTCATGGGTTTCAATTTTGGGTTGTTATTGTTACGGGTTTGCTTTTTCGGGTGAGAATCGTTGGAAAGCCGCTCGCTGGACCGGAGGGCGGTGAAGAGAAATTGATGGGCAAGTTGCGTAAGAAAGCGGAAAACCCTGTTTCTGGCTACCTACCCGTTTATGGAGTATTTTGCAACCCGTTGGGAAACAATGGGTTGCGAGCACATTTGTTAGGTAGCGAGCGGCTTGACGCAGGCGGCTACCCACACTTGGTCCGAATTCCGGGAGCATGCACTTTGAGACGCAAGCTTCAGTGGCTGGAACCTCCGGTAGCCGCCTGTACGACGAGCCTGGGCCAGGGGACTTTGGAAAACGAATCGAGCCCGACTGGCCCGAAAGACGAAGGAGTAGAGCGCCTTCCCACATTTCATCAAAACTAGGGGGATCGCACCGTTTTCACAGGTCATAAGGCGATTGGAGCAGGAATTGTCCCGCTGCGCAGCTATCCGGGTCGGCGGGAGAAAGGGTGCCGAATGGTCTAACCCGACCTATCCAAAACCGGGACGATCTGACAAAAAGGGGAAATTCGGATCTAGCAAGATATCGGCAAGGTAGCGTTAAGGCTGACAAAAGGTGGTTAAAACTGGTAAATATACCTACCCCTGGCGGCCGTGTCCTATCTGCTAGATCGTGTCTGTAAACCATTGAAAATGAGTGGTTTACGCTGTAGGCGGGGATGGGAATCGAACCCATTATTTTACCAAATCCCTTGATTTGCAACAACTTACGCGTTTCTGCGTCGCTAATGACATCGCTGTCGTAGGTGCCCGAAAAGAACTTGTGAAAACCGAATTTTTGGTTTGACTTCTCAAACCAGGTGCCTATGCTCTGCTTGCTGCATGCAGCAAGCAGAGCATAGGCACCTGGTAAACTTATGGTCGATTTTTATTGACACCACTGGTACTGCTAGCAACGCTCTCTAGAGCGTTGCTAGCAGTACCAGTGGCTGAATACCCATGATACCATCAACCGGAAAAGCAAAAGACATGCGCTGGAATCTGATGTTCCGGGAGTTGAGGAACGTGTTTTCCCTGCCCACCGAGGGCCATCCGGCCGCACGGGTCTGGCGACATTCGGACCTCGTGGCGGTGATTGCCAAAGCGAGGAGTCAGCACTTGGAGCAACTCAAATTCTCGTTCCCACCGGCAATTGCGGTGATCGGGGGAATGATTGAAATCGGCTGGTTGCAGGAACTGCCGGTCGAAAACGGAGCCGGAGATAGAGCTTCTCCCCCGCTTTACCTGCTGGATATGGAAGCCACCGCGGAAGATCTGCCGGAGCCCTGGGAACTGCTGCAGGGCTACCAGCCGGCCGGGGTGCTCTGCTACTTCGGGGCGCTCGCGTTCCACGAGTTGACGACCCAGGAACCCACGTTTTACCACATCGCAACACTCCAGCCCCCGACCCCACGGGCAAGCGTCCTTGCGTCAAAACCCGGCGGTGACGGCGCTACGCCCGGGCGGATGCGCGACCCGTTGGGCACCCTGGTTTTCCACTATCAAGGCCGCCCATGCTATGCCACGCGCCGCGACAGATCCTTGGTACCGGGGATTCAACTCCGGGAATACGGACCTCGCACCCGATTGCGGATCACCACGCTCGAACAAACGATGCTGGATACGCTGCTGCATCCCTTGCGATGCGGTGGGGAATCCGTGGTCTTCGAAGCATGGGAGAGAGGCGTCCACCTCTGGAACCCCGAGCGGATGGCCACGTACCTCACCACGATCAACCGGCAGGAATTGGACCGCCGGGTCGGTGCCGTATTGACTTTGATAGAAAGCGAAATTCCGTCCGGTGCCCTCAAGACCCTGCTCACGGCACGGCAGGATGAATTGCGGAAAGTTCCGGTTGCCGAGTCGTTGCCACTGCTGCCAGGCTTGCCCGGCTCCACGCTGCTCCCAGATTGGGGAATCCAAGCGCCATGACATGAACCCTGAACAACAGATCAATTGGAAGGACGCGGTGTTAGGTGAAGTCTTACTGGCGGTTTCGGCGCATGAGGCCTTGCGAGACGCCCTCGTCTTCAAGGGTGCCCGGATTCTCAATCTTCACCTTGCCACCCAGCGGCAGTCGCTCGACATCGATGCCAACCTCCAGGTCGAGTTCCAGCGCTCCATGCCGGACCGGCTGCAACAGGCGGACTGGTTCGAGAAACAATTGGCAACTGCCATCCGCAACCATTTTGAAAGCCGATACACGGTGAGATACGTGTTGGAGTCGGTGAAGGTCACGCCAAAACCACCCGAAGTGCCTCATCCCCAAGGGTGGGATGGCTTGGAAGCGAGGATTCGCGTGAGCGACCAAAGACACCGAGGGGAGCGAACGCTGCCCACGGTGGAATTGGAAATTGCCGCGCCGGAAGCGCTTGGGCCTGCTGCCGTCTGCAACCTGAGCATCGCCGGCGTGGACGTGCGGGCCTATGCGCTGCATCGGATCGCAGGTGAGAAGTCGCGCGCATTCCTCACCTCCCTGCCGGCTTATCGTGACAAAATCCACAGTCCCAGACGGGCTGTGCGGACCAAGGATTTGCACGACCTCGCCCGGATTCTTGTCGCTAAACCCATCGAAGACACGGCGTTCTGGCAGCAAGCGGCGGATGAATTCCGCCTTGCCTGCGAGAGTCGCTATGTGGACTGCGCGGGACCCGAGACGTTCCGGCAAGCGTGGCCAACGACACAAGCAGCCTACGAATCCGAGGCCACTCTGAGCGCGGTCTCATGGGCAGAGGCGGAACATGCGCTCGCTGAGATCCTTGATCATTTTTCCCGGCATGAGGTTTTTCCGCTGTCCTTCCGGCTTCCGCCAGCCCCGCCAGCTCCATCATCGAGTTGAGCGGTACAAAGGTTTTTGGACCGGATCAGAGGAACGTAGATGCGACTTGGGTAACGTACGTGTTGCGCCAGAACAAATGGCTGGCCTTTTGCGATTCAACATGCTGTTGTCTGCTCGCAAGGGGAACCTTGATCGCAGCCGTGACCATGGCGATTTGCCTGCGGAGTCGCCCAAGAACGGCAACGACAGCCGTGCCAAGCATCGCTACGCCGATGACCTTCGATCCGTCGCCGACCCGCTAACGATGTTTCCGCGCGGTTGCCGCACCTACGGGAAACCAATTGTCAATGCGCTCCCGCTTTGCCCAATCATCGATGGTCCTCCTCCCCTGCATCTCGAATGCTGCGGCAAGCTTCTTGACTGCGCCCCACTCGCCATCACCCAAGGTCGCTGCCAAGAGTTTCTTGAATCCTTCTATGCCTTCACGAGGCGGGGTTTCGCGAACATCACTGAGGTCGGTTTTGATAAACGAGTCATGACCATTGATGATTGCCTTTTCCCTCTCCTTAGCTCGATTAAGGACCTCAGGCCATGGAACACGCCTGGGCGCCTCATTGAATCTCTTTGCAGTATTCAAAACAGAGATAGCGAGAAGGAATGAGGAGGCTTCCCGCGCCTCCTCCCACGTCACGCACTCCGCCAACGTTCTCCCCTCTACAGCCCTTACTCTTGCAGAACATCTCCCGTAGCGGAATAGCAGGATCATCAAACAAAACTCCATCCCTCGCCCAGCCTGTCTGGCGGCGGNTGGTATGGAACCTGACTCAAGCATCAAGCTCCAAGTGGCGGGTTCAATATCCCTCTCAATCATCCCTTTCCAAGCGGCAGCATAGAGGTCTTGAAGATCGGCAAAAGCCCGCAACCCACCGTCGGGTGCCGCCGGATCCTCCACCAAATTAGCCAGGTGTTGCTCAAGAGTGGGGAACCCTTGGGGAGAATGCCGGACGGAACCCACCCAACCGCCAAGCCAATCGCACCATGAATTGAACCAATAAGACTGAGCCAGCTCCTTGTGGGTTTCTCGCTTGCCCGGTGTATCCCAGAGAAATTCACGGACAGCCCAAATCCAGGTTACATTTCTATCGATATAAAACCGCTCTGGATCAAGGTCGCCATAATAGAAGCCGCGGTTCATCGGAAATCAGGCAGTGTGCCGACTGCCTTGCGGAGGGTATCAATTTGGTGGTGGGTGTAATGGCGTGCCATATCAGGTGTCTTGTGGCCGGCCAACTCCATGCGCAAGCCCTCGCTCACACCGCCATTGGCCAGCATGGACGCGAACGTGTGACGCAAGGAATGGAAGGAGCGCCGTCCCACGATCACCCGCTTGCCATCCGGCTCGACTCGTACCCGGTCGCGCTCGATCTTGGCTCTTACGAGGATTGCGTTGAACTCGAAGCTGAGGCCTGACTTGCCGCCCGTGGATTTGCCAGCAAGGTCGGAAAACAGGAAGTTGGACGGGTGCAGCGGGAGCGGGAGGGTTTTCAGATACACCTCCAGGCAGGGATGGATTGGCAGGACTACCTCCGTTTTCCGACGCGCGGTTTTCAACGGGCGGAAGCGAATCAACCCGTCGTCCAAATCAACCGACGACCAGCGGAGATTGGTGGCGTCGCGCAGTCGCATCCCGCCATACATGCCAAGCATCACCACGCCTTTCCACGAGCCCTCCGACGCAGTGAGCATCCGTTCGAGTTCCTCCGACTCGTAGGGATCGCGCTCAATGGAATCGGTTTCCAGTAGCATCGGCACCGAAGCGGCGGGATTGCGGGCAAGGTGGCCATGATTCACTGCCATTCTCATCCACCCGCGCAGGACTTTCAAAGCCTGGTTGCAGGTGCGCGCCGTGCGCTTCCTTTTCCGGATGCTGTCCCGATATTCGCGGAAGTGCGATTCGTTGAGGTACTCGATGGGTTCATTGGCCTGCGGGCCGAGATGGGCGAGGAAGCCGCGCATGATACTGCTGTAGGTGGATTGCGAGCTTTTGGCGGCACTGCCGAGTTTTCCGGCCAACCACTCGTCGCCCCATTCCTTCGCTGTGTAGAAGCGCAACTCCCTGCCCGTTGACGCGGCGACAATCCGCGCGACGATCTCACGCGCCCGGTCGAGTGACAAATCACCGCGCTTCGCCAGGATCGACGCCTCATTCAACTGATCGAGCACCACGAGTTGCGGGGCTGATGTTTCCTTTGCCTTGGCCAGCGCCCGCGCTTCAATCTTGCAGGCCTCGCGCATGGCCTCAGCCCGGTTTGTCGTTCCAGTTGAGCAATAGACCCGCTTGCCGGATGGCAGCGTGTAGGAGCAATGCCATTTCTTGCTATCTTTCTTGCGATAAATGCTGGCCATGGCGAGGGTTGGGGTTGGAGGTGAAGGGCTCTTGAGGAATCCCCGGAAACGATGGGGACTCATCGTAAGCGGGGGCGAATCCGTCACTCGGGACGGGGGGGCGCAACATCGTGCAATTGGATCGTGGTGGTGACTTCTGTGGTGATCGTTTCATCGTCGGATCAGGTTGGGTTACACCTCCGGCCGGACGCCCTCTCGATCGCTACTCTGGCCCTTGGATTGTCGCTGGTAACAATTCTGACAATTCTGACAGTGGTGACACTATTGGAACTGTTGGCAGTTTTGTTGGCAGTTGGCAATTTTTGGGCCTTAGAACGCCATAAGTCATTGGAAATCAATGCTGGAGGCGGGGATGGGAATCGAACCCATTAATGGTGGTTTTGCAAACCACTAAGAGACATTGATTTTAATCAGTTTTTTTGAAATCCCTATTGGCAACCTATTGGATTCAGCTATCGTGGGGCATGGCAAAACCGCTCTCATACGCAGTCAGTCGCACCCCGGACGGCGGCTACCGAGTCCACCTCGGCAACAACAAGTATGTTCAGAGGAAGACAAGCCTTCGCATTGAAGGAGTCATACGTGACCACAAGATGGCGCGAACAAAGCGCGGGAAGGAACTGGCAAACGCACCTCCGGCCTTGGTTGCGGAGATGCTGACGCTGCGCGAACGCTGTGAGGCTGCCGGAACCTCGGTGGCGGATGCGGTAAATCATTGGCTGCCGTACTACGCCGCCAAGACGGCCTCCGTGCCGCTTGCTGATGCCATTGATCGATTCGTTGCCGATTGCCGGACGCAGGGACTGGCTAGGGCAACAATCAGCGAACGGATTCAACGGCTCGGGCTGTGGCTGCGTGCCCAGTCTGATCCAGAGGCGACTGTGTTTGAAGCCGCCGAGGTTGATTTGCTGCGCGGATTCATCGCGGACGAGTCCGAGCGGACTACCCCGGCGTCGGCCCGTAATGTTTGGGCCGTGGTTTCTGCCTTCGGGACCTGGGCCAAGAATCACGACCTGTTGACCGCGAACCCATGCGCCACAATCACGAAGCCAGACCCCGGAGAGCGTGCAATCGCCACGATGTCGCCGGATGAGGCGGCGGAGTTGTTGCGGCTCGCAGTCGCAAATTATAATCGTGAGGTGTTGTCTTACGTGGTGATATCACTCTTCGCGGGCCTCCGCCCTCATGAATTTGTGACAGAGCAACCCCACAGCGGGGAATGGGTGTTGTTGGGCTGGAAAGCGGTGCTGGGCCGGAAGAAACTCCTGAAGGAGAAACGGTTGGGAAAAATCAAACGCGCGCGGCAGGTTCCGATCAATGAGACTCTCGCCGCATGGATCGATTTCATTCGGGATCGAGAGGGCGGGATACTGTCCGGCCCCGTGGTTGATGGCTTCGCGTTTTACCAACGATTCCGCCGCTGGAAGCGCGCTTACTACCCAACAAGTTTACCGCCCATTGAGGATGATATTCTACGCCATTTGTATGGCACCTTTCGGGTGTTGAAGGTGGGAGAGGTAGGCAAGGTGGCGCTTGAAATGGGCAACTCGGAATCGATGGTCCGGCAGCATTACCTGAACGGAGAGCGGACCGAAAAAGAGGCTACTCAATTTTGGGGTTTGACGCCGGATGTTGTGTTGAAATTGAAATCGTGGAGGAAATTAGGGAACGCTTAAAAAAAATTCAAAAAAAACCTTGCGCTTTTCCGGATATTCAATATTTTCAACCTAGCTGATGCAAGTGCATTGGTCGGTGTTCTTTACGTTTCGCCGCGTGAGGGCCACTTAAAAGTGCGTTGCCGGCAAGCCTGATGGCATGCCCCGTTAAGAACTCAGTCGGGTCGCGCCGCTAGAGTGAGGGGAACCGGAAGCACAGCTTGGCGACATCTCCGCTTGTGCCTTGGGCACAAACAGGGATGTCAACCTGAAGCTGTGCAACAAATTGAAAATAAAAAACTACCACAAGACCCCTACGCTCGGTTTTTTGAGCGTCGTGGAAGCCGCTGAGTATCTCAGCATCAGTCCCAGATCCATCCGCCGGCACGCTGACACCGGAGACCTGCCCCATCGTCGTGTGGGCGGCCTTCTCAAGTTCGAACGTGCCACTCTCGACGAGTTCGCGACGCCAGTCGGCGGCAACAGGAAAGGAGGCCGCCGATGAGCACCCAGCCCACGCCGGAAAATGCGCCGAAAACCGTGCCGGAAACTCCTGCGGTTAATGCGCCGGAACAGCCGCCAACAGCAATGTCGGGAACACCGCCAAAAGCAGTGTCGGCAGCACCGCCTAAAGCAACTCAGCCTGCACGGCCCACGCCTCAGCCTATCAATGTCGAGGTCGCTGAAATCATCCGGGAAAAATTCAGCGAAGCGGGCAAGCAATTGCAGCCTGCGATCAGCGTGGAAGTGATCGCCAAAGTCGCCGAAGTGGAAGCGAAACGCCGGACTACGGCCATCATGCAAGACGCGATCAAATACGCCCGGAATCGCGCGAAGTCGGAAAAAATCACGCCGCGGATTCTTGCCGAGGCGGTCCTCGATCATCTGGGCATCAAACGTGAGTCTGGGCGTGCAGATAAATCTGCGAAGAAATCTCCACCAAGTAGTGATCAGAAAGGGGGCGACCATGGCTCCAAATGATGAATCCGAGTTGGACAAAATCCGGGTGCCGTTCAAGGCCGCATCTGATTCGGCACCGCCCTCATCTACATCTGGCGACGGAGTAGCTTTTTCTTCACTTCCGGATGATGCTGGAAGCGAAGCATGGGGGATGCAACGAGGGGAGGTCGTTGTCCTCCCCCCTTGCTCGGAATCCGGTTGTCTTGAGACACCTGACCTTGCTGGAAAAGCTTTGTGTGGCGCCTTCATCGGTGGCGGTCATCCCAGAGTTGGTGGAGCATCTGTGAGTGGTGATTGCCCACCCACAAAGCAACTGCGTCTGCGTCTGCTTCACGACTTTGCGGTAGCTCTGATGGATCAACCGACATCGATGCGCGGCAGTCTGTTCGTGTGCGCGGTTTTCGGCCAGATTGGGAGCACGCATGCCCCTTCGGAAATCGTTGCCGGTGCCGAGCACCTCCAGCGTATCAGCATGTTGCTGCGGCTCTCGCTTGAACGGAAGCTTCCAGACGGCCTCCTGGCCCGGGTTCGGAACACGATTAAGATGATTGATCGGATGTGTCGCGCTAAGCATGTCGGCTACGACACCATGCGCCTGCATTTGCCCTACGATTATGCGGATGCATTGCTGACGCTATCCCCGGCCGAAAGGGAGCGCATCATTAGACTCGCAATCTGTGCGAGTGCGGCGTCGATTTCGTTGCAGAAAGTGGCGCTGAAGGCATCAGTGCTTCGGGATCGCGGGAAGCGTCTCAACGACAGCCTGAACTTGGGGCTGGCAGCTTCTCCCGATGCGGAGATCCGGGATGTGTTGGACGTGTTTTCGGGGCTTCTCGCAGCGCCAGTGAAAGGAGGCCGACCATGAAGGCAACGGTCCGTATGATGAAGGGTGGCACTGGCAATCAATGTCGGTCGACTTACAAAGCACTGCATTACCTCTTCTGCCCGATCAAAAATAACTTCTTCTGCCTTGACCGGGTCTCCTGGATTGGAGGCCATCTGGACGGCTATGGTGTAATTGATCGCAAGGCCGCCCTGATGGCTACCGCCATGGATTATGGGCATGAGCATTTCCCGGGCCGCCGAATACGTCACGTTGTTCTCAGTTGTGAGCCTTGTGAGGAAGCGGCCCGGGCGGATGCCGAGCGTCGTCTCAGGGAGTCCGCTACGCTGCTTGCCGCGCTGCTTGGGGCACGTCGATGGATTGCAGTGATTCACAGGGATACTCCCAAGCCGCATTTGCACCTGATTCTCGCGAATTACGACGAGGAAAAGTGCCGACGCTTTGATTATCGTCGAGGTTTTCTGTCGGCGGCGCAGGACATGACATGGACACCTCTTTTAGAGACGGGAAAGGGGCATCGCACAGGAATCCGAGGACCTCGCG
>TBL_comb47_HYPODRAFT_10008799_pt1 | contig 10236 bp, 9 predicted proteins | sample TroBogypolimnion_40_FD_10682 | JGI IMG/M metagenome (IMG submission 10682)
GCGGAACTTTGATTTTGTTATATTCAGCCATTATTAATCCTTTATTGTTTAATATAATTATGTTCAGAATATATATCGTCATGGCCTTTTTTCCAGAATCACAGCGTCGTTTTTGCGAATATTCCAGTCTCATAAGCTGAAATTCGGGAATTATGGGGATATAATATACAGAGTGTATATTTTAAAGCACAATAATAATTGAAGCGGAGGGAATGATGAATCTCAGGCAAATGTCGGCAGCGGTTGTTTTTTTATGTCTTGCGTCTGTAACCGTAAAGGCGGCCGATGTCATGATAAATTTTGTTGACGGCGGCTGGGACAAGTCCAAATGGCAGACCATCAAATGTTATCCGGGAAAAGCTGTGGAAAAACTGAAGGATTTTGAATTTGTCCAGAAGCCGGAATGCATCAGTTTTGACTGTACCGCGGAAGATGCCAAGCGCGGCGACGATAATTGCCTGATGGTATACGATACCGGCAAAAGCGAGGCGGAATTTGAAGTAGTTTTCGAATCCGGCAAAGGTCATCCCGGAATCTTTATTTCGCCTGAAATTTCCACTGACGGCATTCTGGTGAAAGCTTATTGCATCTTTGTGGCGGATTATACGATTGCCGCGTGGCTTGCCCAGGCTGATCCTGTTTTGAAAAGCACCAGCTATGCCTCTCTGGTGCGGATGTCTCGCTGGCAGGCTATGTTCCAAAAGCATAAAATCATCTGCCGGTATAATAAAAAGTCATTTGCGATAAAGGTTGACGATTCAGATACGTTTGTGCTCTATTTTCAGAAAGAATTCAACTCGAATACCAAAATCGGAATATGGGGCTGTCACGGACAGAGCAATTTTTATTCTGTAGCCATTAAGGAAAAACCTTCCCTGCTGTTCAGCGCGGTTGCGCCGGTTAACCCGAAATAACAGCTACTGAAGCAGCGGGATGTGGAAAACGCGCACCAGCAGGATGGCGCAGACTGCTGCTCCGTTGTTTAAAAAATGCAGCACAATCGACGGATATAGCGAGTGAAAATGCAGATAGATCAACTGAAACGCCACCCCCAGCAGAAACAGCGCCGGAAACTGCGCAAATGAATCATGGATCATGGCGAAAAGCAGCGAGGTGAAAACTACTGATCCGGCTATTCCGATCCGCGCCGCGACAAAACCGTAAATCACCCGCCGGAACAATATTTCCTCTGAAATCGGCGCGATAATTGCCGCGGCAATGGCGAGGAGAATAAAACCCGTCGTGTTACAGCTCAGCGCCAGCGTCAGAAACGCGGGCGGACGGCAGGAAATTTCGAAAAAGTCCAGGATTCTTTTGAAACTGATTGTCGTAACCGCCGAGATCCCAAGCATAAACACGCAAACCGCCACGCAGATCCAGAAATTGCCGAGATGCCACTTGTTTAATCCGAGCTTTTCGAAAAAAGATTTCCGCGGGTCGGTAACTTTGAAAATTATCAGCATGGCCGCCAGCGTCAGCAGCGGCGGCGGAAAACACACGATCAGAATCATCAGCGGTTTTGGCATTTCGTTCAGCCCGGCAAGCAACTGATGGCTTCCGGACAGCAGCGCCGGAATAAACATATAAAACATAAAAAGCAACGATATTCCCGCAACGAATCCGCGGTTTAAATACTTCTCGTCTTTCGTAAACTTATTATTGTAAATATCCAGCATAAAGTTCTTTCTAAAAAACCATCAAACAATAACGACCATCGCAGAATATAGCCGTAAACCGCCGTTTGTCCAACATAAGGTTTTTTTATTAACCACAGAGACACAAAGGCACGGAGATTTATAGTACCAGTTTTCTTATATCTTTAGTTTTACCTTGAGCTTCTTGAAATATAGCCTCTGCCATTGCCTCTATCATATCCTGCGGTGACTCCTCCTCCGTTTGCTGCTCTCTTGGAATAATATAATCCATTTTTTATTTTATGTTTTTCATTAGGAGTCCCTTCATGGAACGCTCTTGCCGTAAACAAATCTTTGGGTTCTATAATTTCTTCAATTTCCCATTTCTGGATTTTTGAAAAAGCTTTAAAACTTTCCTCGTCGATTGAAAAATCACAAAGAAACATACCTGACATATTGGTATTTTTAAATACAGTTATATCATGGGCAGAGGATGGTAAAAATTCATATTTCTCCATTCCTGTTTCAAATGATGAATGATTGCCAAACATAAACCAATTCAAAAGAAAAAATATAACAAATCCGAATGTTAAGATAGAAATACAACCAATTTTAAGCTTATCAATTTTCACGGTTTCTTATCTTCCATTGCGGGGACTGACCATTGGCCCTGGGATAAATCCAGGATGCCGAGCTGCTTGCCGTTTTCGATGAATACTATCCGCTTATAACTGTATTTCGGTATCACTACGGCCAGATGGCTTTTTACGGTGTAGGATGCGGGATTTTCCGGTTTGTTAAATCTGTAATACACCACTAAAACGTTATTGTCGGCAACAACCTGCCTGACGTTAAATACCGTCAGATTCGCCTCCGGGGCCGGAATCACATGCGCGACAACGATAATCTGTTCTTTTTCATAAAGTTTTGCATCCGGTGCAAAAGGCAATTTCTGTCCCATTACCGGGGCCGGATGAAATACCGCATCCCATTGTGCCGGAGTCTGGATCAAGGCATACAGCGCCGGATATTTTTTATCATCCCAGTTCTTGATGAAGCTCTGGAATTCGTCACCTTTTAAAATCCGGTACGAAACGTGTTTAGCCTTGGACGTATCACCGGTATCGTCAATACCGAAAACCTGCGAAACTTGCAACACGGCTGCCACTGCAATAATCATTCCAAGCGTTCTCATACTCGTCATCCTTTCATTTAATTGGTCCCAAACCGTTAACCCGGAAGCGACATGGCCGCGCCGACCAGCAGCGGAATGGAAAAGTTATCATCAATATGCAGTTTCTTCTCGTAAAACTCCGCCGCCGCCGCCAGGACGATCCCGATAAAGCCTTTCAGGTACATCGGCGGCGGATAGGTAAAAATGCAGCCGCAAACGATCAATACCATGACGGAGGCGACAATAAACGCCAGCACGCCTCCCACCGACTTGCCGTTGTCAAATTTCGTCCATCCGAATTTCCGGCCGATCAGCGCGGCGGCAGTATCGCCGAACAGCATCACCGTAAATGCGCAGACGGCGACCGGCGGCTTGAAGCAGAGGATGGTCAGGAATGCCGCCGCCAGCACATAGGGGCCGCCGCTCAGTTCGAACTTCCCGTCGCCGCGGGAATTCCGCATCATCTGTCCGAAGCAGCGTTGATAAAGCGGATGGATGACCGGCCATTTCTTGTAACTGCCATACTCCAGCAGCACATCTGCCAGCGTCAGCAGCAGGAAGATCAGAGCCGCCCATCCCCAGGGCAGAAAATACATTGCCGCCGCCATCCATATCGAGCTTAAATGAATCAGTTTGCGGTACACTTCCTGATGGTACGGTATTGGCATGATGTTTTCAGCTTTCCTTACATGACTGCGATTGGCAAGATCATCGTTCTAAAACCCATAAATGTTCCCCCATGAAAAGTTTGCGTGCTAACTATAAGGCCGAATCAGGTTTTACGCAAGTCAAATATCATGCAGATTCTTGCAAATGGGAAGAATGGGAAGAATGGGAAGAATGGGAAGAATGGGAAGAATGGGAAGAATGGGAAGAATGGGAAGAATGGGAAGAATGGGAAGAACGATTGTTCGCGAAGGTTAATTTCCCAGTATTCTCAGGACTCCCAGTATTCCCAGATTATGAAAACTCGTTATAGCAGATATTTTCCGCGACTCCGGGAAGGGGAAAATGTTTTTTTGATTTTATCCGGCATATTTTTTACCGGTTAAATTGGCGAAATCATTTGACTAAACGGGATTGTTGACCTATTCATAAGCTTTGTTATTTTACCGATTTAGCGAACCAAAATGGATTAGATATGAGTGAAAATAAAAAAGACTGGCGGCGCTGGGGTTGCCTTACTTTAAGTCTGTCACATTTTATGGTGATGGGGCTGACCATTGCCGGGATGCTGCTGTATTGGTATATGCCGTCCTACCTTGGCGGGATCTTGCTGCCCCGGCTGGCGGCGCTGGCCGGAATCAAAGGGATTAACGCGGAAGTGCGCGAACTCGGATTTACCGGAGCAATCTTTGAAAAGGTTAAGCTGGAACTTGACGGCAGCCGGGTGGTCGCGGCTGATTCAATCAGGGTGGAATACCAGCTTCCGTTCTGGCCGTTCCAGCATGGCATCAAGCTCAAAGCGCTGGACATCAACGGCGCCCGCGTCAAAATTATAAAAGACGGCGCTACCTGGCGCATTCCCGGAATTTATCCGGAACTGTTTCAGAAAAAAGCCGCGGCCAGGGCGAAACCATCAGTTCCGGCAGCCGACTCGGACAAGCTGGATTTGAAGTATGTCGCGTTGAACCGTTGTATATTGATGATTGCTGCCGGTAAAGTACAGACGGAGGTCCCGCTTTCAATAAGAATGAATAATCCCGGCGGCCCGGAAAGGAAAATAACCGGGTTTTGCAAAGTGCAATGTGCCGGGGATGTTTTTCGCGGGCAGGGGGAATGGTATCCCGGCAGCGGACGTTTTCAATGCAAATTCAGCAGTTCCTTGAATCTGGAAAATTACCTGTTCATGATGCCGCAAGCTGAAGGCATTACCGGCAAAGCGGCGTTTGACGGAGAGGTGTTCGGGGAAATAGATTCCGCCGGGTTGCAGCAGCTTGCCGCCGCGATAAAGCTTACTCGTCTGCAAGCCGGAGCTTACGGGTGGACGTTGAGCAATCCGGCGAAAGACAGCCCTGCAATCCTGAAGGTAAAACAGAATGACGGCAGCATCGAATATTCACTGTCCAATCTGGCCTTGACCGGTCCGGTGACGCTGCTGCTGGATAAAATTTCCGGCAAGGGTTCCCTGACGGCGGAAGAGATCAAAGTAAAAGGCGATATCGCCAGCCGGATCGATGCCGGCAATAAGCAGGCGTTAAAATTCAAGACCAGTCTGCCGCTGGTCCATCAATATGATTTAAACTGGAACCGGTTAAAACAGCGCGGCCACTGGACTTATTCGGCCAATCCGGAGCTGCCGCCCGGCGTTGAAATGGCGGAGGCCGGAGTCGGTTCCGGGATGTTGCGGTTTAAAACGCTTAAAATCGGCGGGTCCGGCGATATAAACTGCAATCCCGTCGATACGGAAAATAACTTGAGTTTGAACATGGAAATTTCGGCTGGGTCGGCAGTGGAATTTGAAATGGCAAAGGCAGGAAATAACGCAAAACCGCTTAAAGTGGCGATTGCCGCGCCGCGCGCCGGAATACAGATGATAAAGTCGAAAGGTCAATGGCACGGCGGCCTGAACCTGAATGCGGAAAGCATCAGCTTGCCGGATTTTCAGTTCAAGACCGGCAGCCTGAAAGTTGAACTGCCGCTGTTGTATCTTACCGCTCCGGGCGGGGCAGGGCGGGTTCAATTGCAGCAGATCAGTCTGCGGGGCAATCCGCTGCTGGACATCGATTTTACCGTAAAAGATATTGAATCCGAGTTGCTGGTCGAAGGCAAGCTGAGGCCTTTGATTCTATCCGGGGCAGACTGGAACTGTCGGGCTGTTTTACAATTGCGGCCTGCGTTGTCCGGGCAGTTTGAACTGAGCTTCGGCCCCTATGATCTGTCGGAGCCGCTGCTGCCGGGCAAGTATTTTCCGCAGCTTGAAGGCTCCAGTTTCAGCGGGAATATTGAAGGCGGCGCGGAATATCGTTTCGGGCCGTCCGGGAGTTCCGGCAAGGCAAGCCTGCATGTTGCCAAAGGAATCTTTAAAAGTACGCCGCTGAACTTGACTGCGGAAGGAATTGAAGGCATATTAACGTTGCCCGGACTGCCGGAACTGCGCACCCCGCCGTTGCAGGCGCTGAGCTGCAAATCATTGCAGGCCGGCAATATTAACATTAGCAATCTGAATGCCGAATATCAGATTGAGCCGGGCGGCGCTTTTCTGCTGGAAAACTTTTCCGCGAACTGGTGCGGCGGCAGAATTTATACTCAGGCCATGCGCATCACGCCAGGGCAGAAGACCCTGAAGGCGGTAGTATATTGTGACGGTTTGATTCTGTCGCGGCTGCTGGCCGAAATGGGCATCAGCCAGGCTGCCGGAGCCGGCACGATTCAGGGACGCATCCCGGTAAGTATCGGGGAACAGGGGATTGTGCTGGAACCCGGTTACTTGTATTCTGAGCCCGGCGACAGTCACAATCTCCGCGTTCAGGGGATGGATAAGATGCTTGAAGGGCTGCCGCCCGATTCCGTTCAGTTCAGTCAGATGGATATTGCGGCTGAGGCTTTGAAAAATTTTGATTATGAATGGGTCAAGATCAACTTTGCCAATGTCGGAGAAGAGCTCCGGCTGGAAATGCAGTTGAACGGGCGTCCCGCCGAACCGCTGCCGTTTAAATATGACAGTCAGCGCGGCGGTTTTATCCGGGTTAATGGTGAAAAGGCAACTTTTCAGGGTATAAAGTTGGATGTAAATACTAATATTCCGCTCAACCAGATGTTAAAATTTAATAACAATGTAAAGAAACTTTTTGGAGGCAAAAAAACATGAAGACAAAATTGTTCGCGGCATTGCTGCCGGTGGCGCTCTGGGGGTGTTCGTTTGACACCCATAACGATGTTAATGTCAAGCCGATTGAGATCAAGCCCATCCATATCACCATTGACGTCAACGTCAAGGTGGACCGTGCGCTGGATGATTTCTTCGACGACGTGGATAACGCGAAAAAAGCCAAAGCCGCGGATGCTGAAAAAGCCAAAGCCGCGGATGCTGAAAAAGCCAAAACTGCTGAACCCGCAACCAAATAAAATATAAGGAGTTAGCGAAAATGAGAACAAATTTAATAATCAATACCGCCGTAAAAGCATTGTTCGCCTTGGTACTGTTGACCGCAGTATTTAATTTGAATGCCGGCACTAAGGATGAAATTATCGCAAGGATGAAGGAACGGCTGCCCGCTATCGAAAAACTGAAAGACGCCGGTGTGGTCGGGGAAAATAATCTGGGGTATCTCCAGGTCAGAGACAACAGCGCCGACACCAAAAACGCCGTTGATACCGAAAATAACGACCGCAAACAGGTTTATGCCGCGATTGCCGCGAAAAACGGCGTCGCCGCGGAAGTCGTCGGCAAACGGCGCGCCATCAAAATCGCTGAAAAAGCCAAAAAAGACCAATGGCTGCAGAATGACAAAGGCGAATGGTATCAAAAGCAGTAGCAATCATCGGGCCGGGCGGGAACCCCGGACGTTATTCGCATTACAGGCCGCCCTTTAAGAAATCTTCGGTCAGTTTATGGTCGGTTATATCCTGGAAAGTTCCCATGATTTGCGGGCCTTCCGGGTTGTCAATCTGCGTATCCCCTCTGATTTCAGCCCAGAACCGCTTGCCGGTCGCGGTAACGGCTTCCGCCTCGACAATGAACGCATCGCCTTGCTTCATGGAGTTACGGATAGTCTCTTCCACCAGCGGAACGTATTCAGGAACAAAAAACTTCAGCCATTCTTCCAGCGCCGGCTGATAGTCCGGCGGCAATTCGAGAATATTGCGGATGCCTTCAGTCCAGAATAAACTTTTTGTTTTGGGATTGGCTTTCCAGCCTCCGATGCGGGAGATATGTTCCGCCTGCCGCAGGAATTGTTCGCTTTCGCGCAGTTCCTTTTCCGCGATTTTACGGTCGGTGATGTCGGTATTAGTGCCGCGATAGCCAATCAGCGTTCCATCTTCACTTAAGACGGGTACTCCGCTGGTTTCCATGAAAACCGTCTTGCCGTTCTTGTGAATACAGGGATTAACAAAATTGCGGAAGTTTTCCTGACGCTCAAAAACCCCCATCGTTGTCGTTTTCAGCTCTTCCCGCGCTTCCGGCGCAAAAAGTTCATAGAAATGTTTATTGCCGACTAATTCTGAAGCGGAATACCCTAACAGATGCTTTACCACTGAACTGCAATAGACATACATGCCGGACGCGTCAACTTCCCAAACCATATCGCAGGCATTCTCGGCGATCTGCCTGAAACGGATTTCGCTTTCGCGCAGTTCCTCTTCCACAATCTTCCGGTCAGTGATGTCAGTTCCGGTCCCGATATAGCCGAGGAAATCGCCATCGGCGTTGAACCGGGGAACGCCGGAGTCCATAATCCAGCGGTATTCCCCGCTGTTATGGCGCAAGCGATATTCCAGAACAAATGGCTTGCGGGCATTAAATGCCTTGGTATGGGTATAAAGGCAGCGCTGGTGGTCTTCCGGATGCACGCATTCGCTCCAGCCGTTACCCAATTCCTGCTCCAGCGTCCGCCCGGTGAATTCCAGCCATCGACAATTGAAATATGTGCATAAACCGTTCTGCCCGGACATCCAGAGCAATATGGGGGCGGTGTCGGCCATCGCCTTGAACCGCTTTTCGCTTTCCTGCAATGCCAGTTGCGCTTTTTTGCGTTCGGTGATATCCAGAACTACCGCGATGCCCGCTTTAATTATTCCTTTATCATCCATTACCGGCGCGGCTTTTGTCCACACAATATGCTGTTCATGGTCAGTTTTGCGGCTGATGAATTCCTTGCTGGAACTTTCTCCATGCAGTATCGCTCTGACCAGCGGCCCTTCCTCCGGCTTGACTTTGGTTCCATCCATATACAGCAATTGCTCGCCCGGCGTAAACTGCTTCATATCCATGCCGACAACAGCCTTATCCTCCGGACTGCCGAGTATTTGGCGGGCTGCCTTATTAAAATGCCGGAGTTTGCCGTCAGGCGCATCCGCGATTATAATTCCCGCCGGGCTCTGGTCAAATGCCGCCTCCAGAATATTTTGGGTATCTTTTAATTCTTTTTCCGCATGATCGCGCAGCTCAATTTCATGTTTTAAAATGGAGTTAAGTTTTCTGAAGCGCATGGCGGTAAAACCAATGCCGGCAGCCAGCAGCACCAGCAACGCTATTGCTATGTAATACGGTTGCTGATGGAAAGAAAATGGAACTGTTGCATAAATGAAGTCTTTTATCGGAATATCGCTTGATATTTGTCCTGCCTGCTTATAAGTGTCCGCGATATGCTGCCATCTCGCTCTGTTCATATAACCGATCTCAATGACATTAGGATTAATCAGTGACCGCATCTCGGTTGCTTCAAACAGCAATTGTTCCCGTGACAGTTTGCGGTCGTATTTCTGGCGAATGATCGTAATGAGGTCTTCCGGATGATCCATGGCATACTTCCAGCCGCGCAGGGACGCTTCGCGGAACGCTTTTACCCGCTCGGGGTGAAGCCTTATCTGGTTTTCCGTGGTGAACAGGCAATCTCCGTAAAAATCAATTCCGCAAGAGCGCGGCTCAAGCAGTTTGTAAGGTATTTTCAGCTTCCGGAGATGATAGGGCTGGGTGGAAGTGTATACCGTCATGGCGTCTACTTTGCCATCGATCAAATCCTGCGTATCGAAGGAATGCGGCAGGATGGTCATTGAGTCAGTCTTTACGTTCTCTATCTGGAGATAGGTCATTACTTCCGCGGCAAGCGGTTCAATCATCACTTTTTTGCCGATCAGAGAACGGACATCGGCAATCGTCCCGTCATCCTTCATCATGATGACCAGCGGGGAATGCTGGAATATCGCGGCAAGCGCCACCACCGGCTTTCCTTTGTCACGGAAAAGCAGAAGGGTGCTTCCGGCAATCCCGAAATCTGCGTTGCCTGCCAATACTGCTTCCGCGGGATCCTGTCCCGGCTGGGCTTCAACAATTGTCACATCAAGGCCGGCTTCTTTGTAATAACCGTTTTCGACTGCCGCATAATAGCCGGCAAATTGAAACTGATGTTTCCATTTTAACTGTAATACAACTTTGTCCGGTTTCCCATTTTCACCCGCCCAGGCCGGATTATAACAAATGGAAAACGAAAGCATAAAACATGCCAGCCATAGCCAACGACTATGACACAAAATACCCCTTATAAATTTAAAATAAGATATTATGTTCATGATGGTTCTTTCATGAAATAATGAAAAACGCATAAAACACCCTCTTATTATACTTTATAACGCATTTTTCATAAAAAAGCAATAATAATTACAGCAAAAAAGAATGAAACTAAAATTTAAAAATTGAAGAAGTCCAACAGCCGTCGTGTCACCAGTTGCTCGATGAATAGTCACCGGCGCGAGGCGCTTTCCTTA
>TBL_comb47_HYPODRAFT_10008800_pt1 | contig 10235 bp, 6 predicted proteins | sample TroBogypolimnion_40_FD_10682 | JGI IMG/M metagenome (IMG submission 10682)
CGCTCATGAATCAGTATAGTATCAGCCTCGTTAATCCAAATGATATTGGTCACTTGGATAAAATTTGGAAGGTTTCAGAATACCGTTCGATAATGTCCTCAAATTTCGCCATTTTGACAGCGGAAATATCCTGTGTTTCTTCAACCGCTTTGCCAAGCAAAGCCCAATGTTCAATCTGTTTTGGCGTTGATCTGTGCATGGTTTTTGCCGCTGTTTGGGCTGCTTCTAACAAACTATCAGACAATTGGATGGTTGCCATGTGGATACTCTAAAAATATTAAAAAAAGCAATGTATCTTCTTTTATCATGTGATGCAATAAAATAAAAAAATGTCAGAAAGCCAGTTAACTAGGTACGGTGGGCAATGCTTACTGCCCAACGCTTATATCGGCAAATGGTGGGCAAATGATAAAACTGTTTGCACACCCTACAAACTTTTTTTCAATTTCTAGTTCCGCTTTTCCTGTTTCGATTGACATAGTTAATAACAACAGCAATTTTTATAGGAAATTAAACCGATGAAAGCAACTAATTGCACAAGCACTTTTGACTTACAACCGTCTCGATTACACCTAGCTATACAAGGCATTTTACTCGCCTCTGTACTCACTGTATCTGTGGCGGCCAATGCTGAAAGCACTAACAACATGGGCAGTGTTAAGCACAGTTATCATATTAGCGGCGGCACATTGGGACAGGCATTAAGGCAGTTTGCGACAAATTCCGGGCTGTTATTTTCAGCGGAAGCTAAGTTAACCGATGGAAAAACCTCAGCAGGACTGGATGGTGAATACACCGTTGAAGAAGGATTTAGAAAACTCCTAGCCGGTAGCGGGCTGACTTATACGCTCACAGATAATAACTCAGTAGCAATTAAAGTGGCTGATACTGGAAAAGATGCGACATTGACTTTACCGGAAGTGAAGGTTACAGGTAAGGCTGTTAGTGATCCAAATGATCCTTATAACCCCGATTACAACCGTACTAATGCTTTCACTGCTACTAAAACCGATACACCGTTGATGGAAACGCCGTATTCGGTCACCGTGGTGCCCCAACAAGTCTTAAAAGACAAGCAGGTAATCAGAATTGAAGATGCTGTCACTAGCGTGGCCGGTGTGTTGCCAAGCTGGACTAATGGCGGTCAAAGTGATGTATTTATGATGCGAGGTTTTCAAAATACCAATACCTATCGAGATGGTTTTCTTCAACCTTCGCCATTGGGCGGCGGCTCATCTAAGAGAGAAATCTCTAATTTAGAACAAATTGAAGTATTAAAGGGCGCCGGTTCTTTACTCTATGGTCGCAGCGAGCCCGGCGGTGTTCTCAATCTGGTCACTAAAAGACCACAAGCAACCTCTTATAATTCTATACAACAACAATTTGGTTCATACGGTTTTTATCGAACCACTGCGGACTCAACTGGCGCAATCACCTCTGATAACAAACTACTTTATCGAGTCAACTTGTCCTATAACAATGCAGGTTCCTACCGTGATTTCGTATCAACAGACAGTTTTTTCATTGCGCCGAGCTTTACTTGGAATATATCCGATAGAACACAGGCCAATCTGGATATTGAATATCAACATTTTGATAATACCAGTGATTCCGGTATTCCTCCGATGGGTACTAGGCCTGCACCTGTAACTATTAATCGACAAATCGGTGATCCGTTAAATAATAAAAATGTCGGTGATAGAACTTATGTAGGGGCTAATTGGTCGCATGCGTTCAATGAAAAATGGAAACTTACTCATCGTTTTGGCGCTGAATTTTTAAATAAAAAAACGGATTTTACTTTCTTTTTCGGCCAACCTGATGCGGCAGGAAATCTGGTTAACAATGATGCTAATTGGAATGGCAACCGAGGCTTTAATAACGGTATAGTCCATCAACAAAATTATTACACCACGCTTAATTTAACGGGCAAGTTTAATACCGCAATGTTGGAACACAGTACCTTATGGGGTTTTGACTATTTTGTTATAGATAATCAAGGTGCGGGGGCCTGTTGTTCCGCATATCCAGAAGGCGCGAATTTTAATATCTTCAATCCAAATTATCAAACTACGGTAAATCCAGGTGCTTCGGCTTTCACAGCCAACCCTAACTTTAGTCAGGAATGGTATGGTTTGTATTTTCAAGACCAGATTAAGTTACCGTTCAATGTCTATGGCAACGCAGGCGTCCGTTATGACAATGCAAATAGTATACAATATGCAGATTATGGTTCCAACACCACTGATCAACACGTTAGTCCTCGTGGAGGTTTATTGTGGAAGCCCCTGCAATGGGTTTCTGTGTTCGGTAATTTCAGTGAAAACTTTGGTCCATCCAACAGTATGTGGAATAGTCCAGCTCAAAATGTATTGCCACCAACACTTGCTAATCAGTGGGAAACAGGTCTTAAAACCGAATTCTTCAACCGACGATTAACTTCATCATTTTCCTATTTTGATTTAACTAAAACCAATATAGCGGTTTCTGATCCATTCAACCCCAACCTTCAAATCACCTCTGGCAAGCAGGAAAGTCGTGGTTATGAATTTGAAGTCGCTGGTGAAATTTTGCCGGGTTGGAGAAGCGTTGCTGCTTATACACATTTATCCTATGCCAATATTGTGGTGGGTTGGAATAGTGGTGTTGGTGATGATACTGGCCATAGAATGTATAATACGCCGCGTAATTATGGCAGTTTCTGGAACACCTACGAATTTCAAAATACAGCTTTACACGGTTTAAAATTTGGTGGTGGTATTATTGCAGCCAGTCAAAGCCAAGGTTCAAACGAAAACAATTTTCAGTTACCCGGTTATGCAACCCTCAATCTAATGACCAGTTATGGTATGAAAGTCGCTGGTAAAAGGGTGTCGCTACAGCTTAATGCCAACAATCTGCTAGATAAAACTTATTACTCGGGTACTAATACCGGCTCTATGATAGGAGTTGCTGCGCCACGGATGTTCATGGGCTCAGTTAAAGTAGAGTTTTAGCGTAATGAGTTGGATTGGTAGCATACTGGCAATCTGAATATAAACTAACGAGATTTTTGAGGCTAACTTAATTTTCAATGGTTTTTATATACAATATTTATGGCTATGATGCAAATGAGTCTAAAAAGTCGCCGTAAATTGTGGCTCAAGGTACACTTGTATCTTGGGCTATTTGCAGGAGCTATATTCGTAGTCATAGGTCTTACCGGGAGCCTTCTGGCTTTTGAATTCCCGCTGGATGAGTGGCTCAACCCCAAACTAATGACTGTTCCCGTCGCCAAGGAAGCTAATAGCTATTTGCCCCTAGATGCTATTGTTGCATCCGGTATGAAAGCCTTGCCGACTAATGCTAAGGCAATTAGTTTGGGTTTTCCCAGACATTCTGGTCTGGCTTTTGATTTGTGGTTTGAACAGCCATCACCCTATGCAAACTATCTGGAAAGACACCAGGTATTTATTAATCCCTACAACGCCGTGGTGACCGGACAACGCTTGTTAATTGATTTTGAGCGAATATGGCGCGATCCATTTAAAGATTTTATTCTACGTTTACACTATTCCCTGGGTCTGGCTTCAGCCGGTATGAATATAGTCGGTTTTATAGGAATAGGACTATTTTTTTCCGTTATAACCGGTTTGATTTTATGGTGGCCTAGTCTAGGTAAGCTTAAAAAATCACTATTGATTAAATATCCTTCCAGTTCAGAACGACTTACTTTCGATTTACACAAAACCTTCGGGTTTTATAGTTCGATTGTGCTGTTGTTTTTAATTGCGTCTGGCGTCTATCTGATTTTTCCTGAGTATGGTAGAAGCTTGGTCGGTATTTTTTCACCTACGTCTTCACCGTGGCCGGAATTTCAGAGTAGCGCTCTTGTCATCGACAAAAAGACAATCAATTTAGAGCAGGTTGTTGCTATTACCGATGCACGATTTTCTGAGGGCGATTATCGTTGGATTGTTTTCCCTGATAATGATCAAGGGGTTTATGTCGTCGGCAAAGCTGAAATCGGTGAAGTTAATAAAAAATTCCCTTATCGACGCCTTTGGATCGATCAATATAGCGGAAAAATAATTCATGAAGTAGAACAACGTAACCGTAGTGTAGGTGATTTGTTTATAGAATGGATTTATCCGCTACACACCGGTGAGGCTTTTGGCTTTACCGGACAGATGATTATTTTAATATCAGGACTCATACCCACAGCTCTCTATGTGACGGGCTTTATTCGCTGGCGGCAAAAGCGCCGTGCTGCAAAACATCATCAATTGTATGCGCAAACAACAAAATAGTTATAAACAGGCTAGATTAGGTTTACACACTTGATACAGACAAAATTCTCCACTTTAATAAGTTGTCATGTCTGGCTACTCGCGACTGTCTTTTTGAGTGCCTGTTCTGCAACGGCTACGCGTGATGCCAACACCCTAGTATTCGCAAGACCGTCACAATGGACAAGTCAGTATCCTGCTGCCGATAATGCTTTTAGCGGTTGGTTAAAAACGTTTGATAATCCACAGCTCTCTGCACTCGTACAGCAAGGGCTTATGGCAAATTTTGATCTTAAAGCCGCCGCTGCGCATGTCGATGCTGCCCGCGAGCAGTCTGTTATCGCAGGCGCAGGCCGTTTGCCGCAATTAGCGTTTGCACCGGATTATCAAAGCACTCAGGACATTGTTAACGGTGCAAGCAGCGCTTTTACAGCGTTGTTTGCACTCAGTTGGGAACTGGATGTCTGGGGCCGTATTAAAGCCACGCAACAAGCCGCAGGCCAAGAGGCAGAAGCAGTTATTGACGATTATCAGGCGGCGCGTTTGTCGCTGGCGGCACGGATTGCGCAAACCTATTTTGAGATCACTGAAGCCGACTTACAAAGCCGTGTGGCCGAACAGTCGGTTAAGGATAGAGGCGTGATTGTTGACCTGGTACGGGGACGTTTTAATAAAGGTCTGACCCGGGGGCTGGATTTACGCCTTGTGCTGACGGATGTGGCGAACGCGCAGGCCCAATTGGCGCAGAATCAAAATAACGTGCAAATACTACAACGGCGTTTACAAGCCTTATTAGGCCAGTATCCAAATACTCGCTTGCTAGCAGCCGACAGACTACCTGCACCGCCTGCAAACTTGGTGGCAGGTTTACCCGCTGAATTGCTGGAGCGCCGCCCAGATCTGCTTGCCGCATTTAAACGTTACCGTGCGACGGATGACCGTTTGAATAGCGCCCAAAAAGCCTTGTTACCGCGCATTAGCTTAACCGCTGCTGGCGGTGCCAGTAGTCCGGCCCTCATGGAAGTCATCGATCCACGTGCTGCCGCCTGGAATTTAGCTGCCGGTTTGGCACAACCGGTGTTTACCGGGGGACGCTTACAAGGCGATATTCGCCTTAAACAAGCTAATGTCGAGGAAGCCTATAATCAATATCAAAGTGTGGCCATAAATGCATTTCGTGAAGTAGAGCAAACTTTGGCGGCCGAAAGCCACTTGCGCAAACAGGAGCAGGCATTACGAGAAGCGGTATCGCAAACCGAAGCCAGTCGCAAATTGGCGGTCTATGCTTATCAGCAGGGTTTAATCGAGATTTTAACCTTGCTGGACAGTTATCGCAGTACGTTAAATGCACAAAGCGCCCATTTAGCGGTGCAACGTCAATTGCTGACTAACCGGATCAGTCTGTATTTGGCTTTGGGTGGCCCGGTATGAAGCACTCCCTTAGATCCCTCAAAGTCCTGTTACCACTCGTCGTGTTGCTGATGGCTGGGGTGGCCAGTTGGATGGTATTTTCCCTGCGAACTCAGCCCGCACCTCAAAACAGCACTGCCGTTATTCCCGAAGTTAACGTGCTGCGCGTTCAGCCTCAAAGCGTGCGTCTGAATGTGTATTCTCAAGGCTTGGTGTCGCCGCGCGAGGAAATTGATCTGGTCAGTGAAGTGGCCGGTAAAGTCGTGCAAATGCATCCGGCTTTGGTGGCGGGTGGCTTTTTTAAGGCCAATGACCTGTTGTTAACGATAGACCCGCGTGATTACGATTACGCGATAACGTCGGCTCAGGCCAAAATCGCCGAAGCCAAACGGGTATTAATTTCCGAACAAGCGCAAGTCGAACAGGCCCGGCATGAATGGCAAGCGCTAGGCGAAGGTGAGGCCAGTTCGCTGGCCTTGCGCAAACCGCAACTGGCAGAAGCACAGGCTAAATTGCAAGCCGCACAGGCCGATTTAGCCAAAGCACAACTTAATCGCAGTCGCTGCGAGTTGCGGGCACCGTTTACCGGACGGGTATTAAGCAAACAGGCCGGTGTAGGTCAATTTATAGCGGTAGGAGCGGTCGTAGCGCGAATTTACGCCAGCGACGTGGCCGAAATTCGATTACCGATCAGTACCGAACAACTGACGTTCTTGAATCTACCGTTAGTTTTATCGCCTGTCGATGCCAGACAGGGGCCTAAAGTGACGGTGACTGCTGATTTGGGTGGGCACTCATATCAATGGCTGGGGCATATTGTGCGCAGTGAAGCCGCCGTCTCCGAAGACAGCAGCCAATGGTATTGGGTCGCACAAGTGCTTAATCCGGTGCTGCCGGTCGCTCAGCACCTGCCTTTGTTAAAAGGTCTGTTTGTTCACGCCGAGATTGAAGGCACTGATCGAACCAATGTCTATCGCTTGCCACGCAATGCAGTCAGTACTATGCAGACGGTGAAGCTGGTTAATGCCGAGCAAAAACTGGAAATACGTACGGTTCAGGTATTACGCAGTGATTCAGAGGCGGTTATTGTTGAATCGGGGCTTAATCCGGGTGAGCGTGTGGTGGTATCCGAATTACCGATGGCGATTAATGGCATAACGGTGAAGGTGCTGAATGACTAAGCGCCTCGGCACCGGAAATCTGCTCGCCTGGTTTGCGTCCAATTCAGTGGCGGCCAACTTGTTAATGCTGCTGATTATGAGCGGCGGTGTGTTGGGCATTGCTGATGTCGATAAGGAAGTGTTTCCGCGCTTTAGCCCGCATCAGATTGTAGTGAATACTCAATACCCGGGTGCAGGAACGGCGGAAGTCGAAGAATCGGTGTGTGTGCCGATTGAAGAAGCCATCCATGACATTCCCGGCGTTAAGCATTTGCACAGCGAGATTCGCGGCGACGACTGTAAGATTGAAGTGGAGATTTTGCCCGAGGTTACCCGCGAACAAGTCATGGCCAGTGTGCAAAGCAAGGTGCAAGGCATCGCCAAATTGCCCAAGCAACTGGAAAAAATTCAGGTGCTGCCCGCTGATCGAAACGAAGAAGATGGGGTGATTTGGGTGGCCTTACACGGCAATACCGATGCCTTTACCCTGCAAAGCTTTGGCGAACACATTCAGCAACAACTGGCGGCGATACCCGGCGTCAGCAAAGCCCGCAATTACGGCGAAATGGCTTATGAGCTGGCGATTGAAGTCGCGCCGGACAAGTTACGCCAATACCAACTAACTCTGGACGAAGTCGCGCAAGCAGTACGCAAAGCGTCGGTTGATTTACCGGGTGGGTTAGTTAAAAATCCCGATGGCGAATTGCTGTTACGGGTGAATCAACGGGCTAAAGATGCCGATGCTGTCGGTAGTTTGATTATCAAAACCTTAGCTAATGGCAATCGGGTACGACTCGATCAAATAGCCACTATTAAAGATGGTCTGGAAGAACGTTTGTCCGAGTGGCATCACAATGGTGAAATAGCCCAAGGCTGGGAAGTGCATACCGCTCAAGATAGCGTGGCAGTGGCGCGTCAAGTTAAAGCGACGGTGGAACGTATGCGCCAGCAATTACCATCGGGCCTGCGGCTGATCACTTGGTGGGACGATTCGCAAGCTTATGATGAGCGCATTGATACCTTGCTGGAAGATGGTTTAAGCGGCTTCTTGTTGGTGTGTCTGGTGTTGTCACTGTTCTTGCGGGTACGGGTGGCACTGTGGGCGGGTGTGGGTATTTTTACGTCAGTGCTGGGGGCGTTCTGGTTGATGCCGGCTTTGGATATATCCCTGAATATGTTGTCCTTGTTTGGCTTCTTGCTGGCGATGGGGATTTTGGTTGATGATGCCATTATTATTGGTGAGAGCGTGCATAGTCGACAGGTCGAAAACCGTTTGTCGCCGCTACAGGCGACTATTCAAGGTGTGCAGGATGTGGCGTTACCGGTGATTTTGTCGGTATTAATCGTACTGGTTGCGTTTTTACCCGGCTTGTTCTTGCCCGGTTGGGGTGGCCAAATGATGAAGCCGATTTGCCTGGTCATGATTTTAACACTGGTGTTTTCACTGATCGAAGCCTTGCTGATTTTGCCGTCGCATCTGGTCAGCGATGTAGAGTCAACTGATCATCCCAGCCATTTACAACGCATCAGACAGCGTATTAATGACCAGTTGGATAGATTTGTTGTACAGGTGTATCGGCCATTTCTGGAAATAGCGATTGCCTGGCGGTATTTAACCGCGTCGCTGTTTTTGGGGTTAATGGTGTTTTGTGGGGCATTGGTTGCGAGTGATACCGTAAGGCACTCGATTAATCCCGACATCACCAAAGATAGCTTTTGGGTGTCGATGCAGTTGCCACAAAGTGCGCCGTATAGTGAGGCCAAAGCCTTGGCAGCTAAAGTTGAACAAGCTTTGTTCAGTTTGCGTGACCAGCTGGATGGTGTCAGCAAGCCTGGACATAATGCTGATGATGCCAGTGTCATTGTCGGAGTGGAAACCATGATCTTTGAACACGGTGCGGGTATCTGGCTGGAGTTTTCGCCTGAGGGTCGCCAACGACTGAAAGTGGAAGACTTTATTCGCGACTGGCGTGAGCGGATCGGTGATATCGGACGTAGCAAAGTTGACTTTATCTACAAAGAAGGCGATGTCCCCTATGACATCGAGTTGTTATTAGGGGCTAACGATAGCGAATTATTGCCAACTGCCGCCGAACAACTCAAGCAACAACTACAGGCACTGCCGGGTGTGTACGATGTGGTGGATTCCAGTGAACCGGGTAAACCCGAACTTAAACTCAGCCTTACGCCCAATGCCGAACGTTTGGGCTTGCGTTTGGAGCAACTGGCCGAACAGGTGCATCACGGCTATTACGGTGACGAAGTTCATCGATTTTTACGTGGCCGTAGCGAAGTTAAGGTGATGGTGCGTTATCCCTTGCAACAACGACAATCGCTGGACAACTTAAAACAGCAACCGATACGCTTGCCGAATGGTTCGACAGCACCATTAAGTGACTTGGCTGATATTCAGTTAACACCGGGGTATTCGCGCTTGGTTCGTGAAGACCGGCAACGGGTGCTTAAAGTACAGGCCCGTGTTAATACGTCTTTGGCCGATGCCAATGCGCTGTATGAGAGGCTGGAACAACATCAGATACCGCTCTTGCAACATGTATTCCCCGGCTTAACTGTTAAAATCGGTCAGGCACGGCAGGAGCAAGAAGCCATGCTGGCGGCTTTTGCTAAAAACACCCTGATGGCCTTGCTGGTGATTTATGCACTGATTGCGGTGCCGTTTAAATCGTACTCTAAACCGTTAATCTTTTTGTTGGCAGCACCGGTTGCCTGGTGTGGTGCAGTGCTGGCGCATTGGGCATCGGGCTTGCCGCTGTCGATGGAATCGTTGGTCGGTATGATTGCCGCCAGTGGTGTGGTGGTCAATGACAGTCTGGTACTACTGGATTACATCCGCCAACACGGTGATGACGACCAACCGATTGAACGTTTAATCGCGGATGCCTGTAGTTCTCGTTTTCGGGCCATATTCCTGGCCTTCTTAACCAACTTTGCTGGGTTTCTGCCCACATTGCTAGAAACCAGCCCGCAAGCACAATTTCTGATCCCGATGACCTTGTCACTATCAGCGGGTTTACTGATCGGCATGGCCGCCAGTTTAATTCTAACACCCGTGTGTTATGCAATTTTGGCACGTCCCACAAAATAATATTAACAATTGATAAGCTAGGAGAAGATCGGATGAGTTGGGGTCTGTATTTGTTAGTGTCACAGGAACTACCTTAGCTTCTCGCCAAGAGTCAGCTAAGCTGCCTAATGATTAGTTCTTTTAGAGACTTGTTTAGGTGTAAGCCCAAAGTATTTTATAAAGGCGGCACTAAAATTACTAGCGTGATTGTAGCCGACAATATCAGCGACAACACTCACATGATATCGATTGGATTCCAATAATTGATAAGCCTTACGCATTCTTATTTCCAGTAATAAGCCATAAGGCGTG
>TBL_comb47_HYPODRAFT_10008801_pt1 | contig 10234 bp, 8 predicted proteins | sample TroBogypolimnion_40_FD_10682 | JGI IMG/M metagenome (IMG submission 10682)
GTTGATTGATATCCTGAATGGTTGTAATCCGGTTTTCATGAGTGCTGCGACCCGACTGAAAACCATACTTGGCCATTGTTTGATAAACAGCATCTTTTGAGAGATCAAAACCACCTTGACTCTCTACATCCTGAAAGAGCTTTGCAGTTGCTTTGCCGTCTTGCGACATTAGATCAAAGACAAAGCGTTCAAAATTACTCGCCTTTGAGATATCCATCGATGGGCTTGAAGTATGCAAGGTCTCCGCGGACTTACGCGCTCGATAGACCCCAGTCTTGTAGAACTCATCGAGTACATCATTTTCATTGGTAGCTACAACTAAATGCTCAATCGGCAAGCCCATCATGCGAGCAATGTGTCCAGCACATACATTGCCGAAATTACCCGATGGAACTGTAAAGGATACTTTCTCATTGCTTGATTTAGTGGCTAAGAGATAGCCTTGGAAGTAATAGATAACTTGGGCTACAACCCTGCCCCAGTTTATGGAGTTCACGGTACCGATTTGATTCTTGGCTTTAAAAGGCAGATCATTACTGACCGCCTTCACAATGTCTTGGCAATCATCAAATACGCCATCCACTGCCAAATTAAAAATATTCGGGTCTTGCAGCGAATACATTTGGGCTGACTGGAAGGCGCTCATCTTGCCGCGGGGTGACAACATAAATACCGTCACACCCTCTTTGCCGCGCATTGCATATTCTGCTGCACTACCAGTATCTCCAGACGTTGCACCGAGAATATTGAGCTGCTGACCGGCACGCTTGAGGGCGTACTCAAATAAATTGCCCAGTAATTGCATAGCCATATCTTTAAAGGCCAAGGTTGGACCATTCGAGAGACTCAATAATCCAATCCGTGTGCCATGCTCTTCGCCCAGCCAATGAATCGGGGTAATGTCTTGCGCTGAGTCTTGTGCGCGCCCATTGCAATAGACCTGGGCTGTGTAAGTCTTTCGGAGCAAAGCACGCAAATCCGCCTCAGGAATATCGTCACAGTACAAACTTAGAATTTCATAAGCAAGATCCGCGTAGGAGAGTCCCCGCCAGCTATCGAGTTGGGCTTTACTAATTTGCGGATAGTGTGTGGGCAGGTATAAGCCCCCATCTGGCGCTAAGCCACCTAGGAGAATTTCTAGAAAAGATTGTTGCGGACTATTGCCGCGAGTCGATTGATAACGCATCTCTTTAAATACTAGGATAGGTTCTCTAAACGAATCTTAATGACTTCACCAGCCACCGTTTTCAAGCCCTGAATTTCTTGAATCGCTGCCAACATATTTTTCTCTTTGGTTTCGTGCGTGAGCATAACGAGATCAGTTTGGCTTTCGCCCTCATTGGCTTCTTTTTGGAGAAGCGCGTCGATAGAGACACTATGGGAAGCTAAGATTTTGGTAATTTCTGCTAAGACACCAGCCTGATCCGCTACCCGCAAACGCAAATAGTAACTTGTGGTGATCTCGCCGATTGGCAAAACAGGAATATTTTGTACAGCATCAGATTGGAAGGCCAAATGGGGCACTCGATTTTGAGGATCGGCCGTTAACAAACGTGTCACATCAACCAAGTCGGCAATGACAGCAGATGCCGTTGGCTCAGAGCCGGCNCCCTTNCCNTAATACAAAGTAGTGCCCACTGCATCACCGAAAACTTGCACCGCATTCATGGCGCCTTCAACATTGGCAATCAAACGCTTGCTTGGAATTAATGTAGGGTGAACACGCAGCTCAATGCCGGCAGATGTTTTCTTGGCAATGCCCAGTAATTTGATGCGATAACCCAATTGCTCTGCATAACGAATATCAATAGCAGATAACTTAGTAATACCCTCCACATGCGCTTTATCAAATTGCATCGGAATACCGAATGCAATGGCACTCATAATCGTTGCTTTGTGAGCAGCATCAACACCTTCAATGTCAAAGGTAGGATCAGCTTCTGCATAACCCAGGCGCTGCGCCTCTTTTAAGACGGTGGCAAAGTCCAAACCTTTATCCCGCATCTCAGAAAGAATGAAATTGGTAGTGCCATTAATAATGCCGGCGAGCCACTCTATTCGGTTGGCAGTTAAGCCCTCACGCAAAGCCTTAATAATGGGGATGCCACCAGCAACAGCAGCTTCAAAAGCTACCATCACGCCTTTATCGTGAGCCGCCTTAAAGATCTCATTACCATGCACCGCAATCAACGCCTTATTGGCAGTCACTACATGCTTACCTGCCGCGATCGTTTCCATTACAAGGTCTTTGGCAATGCCATAGCCACCGATCAACTCAACCACAATATCAATCTCGGGATTGTTGATGACTGCGCGTGCATCACTAACGATCTGTGCGTGATTACCAACCAGCTCTTTGGCACGTTGAACATTCAAGTCTGCTACCGTATGAATGCGGATACCACGACCCGCACGGCGCTGAATCTCGTCTTGGTTACGTTCAAGAACGGTGAATACACCGCTACCAACAGTGCCAATACCTAATAGACCTACTTGAATCGGTTTCATGATGCCTTTGCTGCAGAAGAAGCCGCCTTACGGCTATGTTTTTTGCGATAGCGCTCCAAGAAGCTTGCTAGACGAGTAATCGCCTCTTTCAGCACATCCTCATGAGGCAAGAACACAACACGGAAATGGTCTGGAGATGCCCAGTTAAATCCGGAGCCCTGAACTAGGAGAACCTTTTCTTCTTTCAATAAATCAGCAATGAATTGTTGATCATCTTCAATTGGATACATCTCAGAGTCCAACTTGGGAAAAAGATACAGAGCAGACTTGGGTTTGACACAAGTTACACCGGGAATCGCAGTAATGAGCTTCCAAGCAAGATCGCGCTGTTTTGCAAGGCGACCACCCTCTGCGACTAAATCATTAATACTTTGATAGCCACCTAAAGCTGTCTGAATAGCGTATTGGCCAGGAACGTTGGCACATAGTCGCATTGAGGACAGCATATTGAGCCCCTCAACATAATCCTGCACCATCGACTTATCGCCTGAGACCACCATCCAGCCAGCCCGATAGCCGCAGGAGCGATAGTTCTTGGATAAACCGTTGAAGGTAATGGTGACAACATCCCGAGAGAGGGAAGCCAAAGACACATGCTTCTCTTGGTCATACAGCATCTTGTCATAGATCTCATCCGCAAATAGAATCAAGCCATGCTCACGAGCAATCTTTGTCAGCTCAGTTAATACTTCAGTAGAATAAATTGCACCTGTTGGATTATTAGGATTGATGACCACAATCGCTTTGGTGCGTGGTGTAATTTTTTTACGCAGATCCGCTAAGTCAGGGGCCCACTCTTTAGACTCATCGCACAAGTAGTGCACTGGTGTGCCACCAGATAAACTCACTGCTGCAGTCCACAAGGGATAGTCAGGTGCTGGTACTAATACTTCATCACCATTGTTCAGCAATGCATTCATGGCAAGAACAATTAACTCGGACACCCCATTACCAGTGTAGATGTCATCGAGCGTGACACCCTGGATACCTTTTTCTTGGCAATACTGCATGATGGCCTTACGAGCAGCAAAGATTCCTTTTGAGTCGGAATAAGCTGAAGCATTGGCTAAATTGCGAATCATATCCAACTGAATTTCTTCGGGGGGATCGAAGCCAAAGATGCCTACATTGCCAATATTGAGCTTGATGATCTTTTGCCCCTCTTCCTCCATGCGCTGAGCCAACTCGAGGACGGGCCCACGAATGTCGTAACAAACGTCTTTTAGTTTTTCGGACTTAAGGATCGGCTTCACGTTAAATTAGAGGTAAGTTATTGAAATCTTGGAAAAAATGCCTAGCTATAATCACCATAATTATGACAGAGAGTCCANGTGAAGCTTCAATCTGACCCCCATTCTGGAGCTAATACCATTACTGGTTACGGCGATGGCTACGTTGAAATCAACCAAGTCCCCCATCAACACGCTGTTCTACTGAGCTCCAATGGTGAGATCACTCCATGGTCAGTAGCCTGTTTTAGTGATCTCCAAAGCGAGCATTTTTCTCAAATAGCGGCCCTCAAACCAGAATTAATCATCATTGGAACTGGTAAACGCCAGCAATTTCCTAAACCAGAACTGCTTAAGCCATTAATTGCTGCCAGGGTGGGTTTTGAAATCATGGACTCACAAGCTGCCTGTAGAACGTACAACATTTTGGTTGGCGAAGGTCGTCAAGTTTTACTGGCACTAATCGTTGAAGGCGATTCATGAGCTTTAGCTCCAGAAAACCCGAGACTCTATTAACTCCAGGCAAAGTTCTTTTGCTCTTAGCCATTTATGCATTGATTTGGTTTGGAACACTCAACTATCGCCACCTCATTCCTTCCGATGAAGGTCGGTATGCAGAAATGGCGCGCGAGATGTTAGTAACAGGTGACTGGGTTACGCCGCGTTACAACAGCTACCAATACTTTGAGAAACCCCCGCTGCAAATTTGGGCCACCGCATTTGCATTTAAGATTTTTGGCATTGGTGATTGGCAAGCCCGTTTATGGACAGCCTTAACCGGTTTCATCACCATTCTCTTCATTGGCCTTACGAGTGCACGCATTTACGGCGCTCGAACAGGCTGGCTAGCTGCCGTTGTTCTTGCCTCAAGCCCGATGTGGATTATTGGGGGCCACTTCAATTCGCTTGACATGGGTCTGTCTGCATTTTTAGTTGCAGCACTATGCAGCCTTTTGCTCTCACAAACATCGAACAATCAAAATGCAAGCAGGCAATGGATGTGGGTCTGCTGGATCATGATGGGTCTAGCAACACTCTCAAAAGGCCTAATTGGCGCAGCCTTACCACTCATGGTATTGATTGTGTATTCCATTAGCAGTTGGAATTGGAAAATCTGGAGGCAGCTCTCTCTAGTGAGTGGTTTGATTATTTTTCTAGTCATTACTGCGCCCTGGTTTGTATTGGTTTCCAACCGTAATCCCAATTTCGCAGAATTCTTTTTCATTCACGAGCATTTGCAACGATTCACGGATGATGCCCATAGTAGAACTGGCCCAATCTATTACTTTATCCCCTTGCTTCTGATTGGCTTCTTGCCCTGGGTCTTTCAGATCCCAGGCGCAATTTCACAGGCTTGGAGAGAATCCAAACGGGGTTTCTCTAGCGCCTGGTTATTGGTATGTTGGTTTGTAGTAATTTTTGGATTCTTTAGCGTATCCCACTCCAAGCTGCCTGGCTACATCATGCCGATCTTTCCGGCACTTGCCATGTTAGTTGGCTATCGCCTCAATCACAACTTAGGTCAGATGAATGTTCTCAAGTTCACTTGGCAATTACAAACCCTCGCCTTCGTAATTTTGGGTGGCATCGGATTTGTGTTCTTAGATAAAGTAGGCGCCCAAGCGCGACCTGATGAAATCGCTGCCTATACAAGTTATGTGTCTTGGATTATTGCCGCTTTAATCGCTTTGATCGTTTGCTCACTATTGTCTACTTGGCAAGCTAAGCGTAATGGTCTTACCAGCATCGCTAGCTTTGCGATGGGATTCTTTTTATGCGCCATCATTGCTGGAACTGGCCATGAAACTTTAGGTCGCGCTGTCTCGGGGGTTGATCTGGCTGATCGCGTGAAATTAAGTATTCCAGAAAAAGTGAATTTCTACTCTGTCCGCATTCTGGATCACACCATGCCCTTCTATTTAGGTAGAACGATGATCATGGTGGAAGATCCTGATGAGTTGCAATTCGGCGTCAGCCAGGAGCCCAATCTCTGGCTACCGACTTTAGATGCTTTCATCGTCCGCTGGAAAGAAGATCCTAGTAGCTATGCTTTGATGGTACCCGAGCAATATGTGCAACTGCAACAGCAGGGCTTGCCAATGCAAGAGGTGGATCGCGACTCCCGGCGGGTGATTGTGAAACATCCTGATAGTCCACAATCTCTGCAACAATAAGACACCATGGCAGACAACTCCTTCATTCCGTTTACGCGCCCCAGCTTTGATCAAGCCACGATTGACGCTGTTGGTGAGGTATTGCGCTCAGGTTGGGTTACATCAGGTCCCAAGTTAGCCGAGTTTGAATCTGCCTTGAGTGACTTCTTCGGCGGTCGTCCAGTACGTTGCTTTGCTAATGGTACGGCTACCATGAAGATTGCTCTTCAAGTAGCAGGTATTGGCGAAGGCGATGAGGTGATTACTACCCCCATATCTTGGGTTGCAACTTCAAATGTAATTTTGGGTGTGGGTGCTAAACCTGTCTTTGTTGACATTGATCCGATCACTCGTAACCTTGACTTATCTAAAGTTGCTGCTGCAATTACCCCAAAGACGCGTGCCATCATGCCCGTCTATCTTGCAGGCTTACCAGTCAACATGGATGAGCTCTATAGCTTAGCTAAGCAACACAAATTACGCGTGATTGAAGATGCCGCACAAGCAATCGGCTCGACTTGGAAAGGCCAAAAAATCGGCAGTATCGGTGATCTCGTGAGTTTTAGTTTTCAGGCCAATAAAAATCTGTCGACTGTTGAAGGCGGCTGCCTGGTATTCAATAACCTGGATGAAGCAAAACTCGCTGAGAAGTTACGTTTGCAGGGTGTGACTCGGCAAGGCATGGATGGTATGGATGTCGATGTATTAGGCGGCAAAGATAATCTCACCGATNTCAATGCGGTCATTGGCTTACATCAACTCAAACAGCTAGCTCAATTTCAGACTAAACGTGCTGAGTTAGCGCGTCACTACTTTGCAACTCTTCGTCAAGAAATAAAAACTGCTGGTCTTGAGAGTTTGAACTTGGAGCTACCCCCAGAAAATTTTACTGATACAAATTGGCATATGTTCCAAGTGGTATTGCCATTAAATCAACTCCAGGTTGATCGCGCGCAAGTCATGACAGAGCTCAAAGAATTGGGCATTGGTACAGGCTTACATTACCCAGCTATCAATGGCTTTAGTCTTTATAAAAAATTAGGTTATCAAGTCAGTGCTACACCAATTGCTGAGCGCATTGGCAAATCAATTTTGACCCTCCCGCTTTTCCCGGGCCTCACCCAGACGAATGTTGAGTTCATCTCCAAGAGTTTGGTCGCCATCCTTAAAAAGCACGCCAAATAGTCTTTTAAGTCCCTCTAATGGTCAGAATAAGGGCCAAACGCCAAGATCAGGCAAAATTGCGTTATGACTGCGAATATAGCCACCTCAGCCAATAAGCCACAACTGAGCATCGTTATCCCGGTATATAACGAGGAGGATGGTCTTCAAGCCCTCTTTGATCGCCTCTACCCAGCGATGGATGGTGTGGCCGCTAAGCACCAACTCACTTATGAAATCATCTTCGTGAACGATGGCAGCAAAGATCGTTCAGCTGGAATGCTCAGCAAGCAATTTGAGCTTCGCCCCGATCAAACCCGCGTTCTGTTATTTCATAGTAATTTTGGTCAGCACATGGCTATCATGGCGGGCTTTGAATATGCTCAAGGCGATTACATCATTACGCTCGACGCTGATCTTCAAAATCCGCCTGAGGAAATTAATGCTTTAGTTGTCGAGTTACTCAAGGGTCATGATTACGTAGGCACGATTCGTTCAAACCGCCGGGATAGCTTCTTCCGTAAATTTGCATCACGCATGATGAATCGTCTGCGTCATAGCATCACCCATATCACGATGACCGATCAAGGCTGTATGTTAAGAGCTTATAGCCGTCGAATTGTGGACTTAGTCCGTCAATGTGATGAGAGCAACACTTTTATTCCGGCCCTTGCTTACACCTTTGCTGCTAACCCAGTAGAGATTACGGTAAAGCACGAAGAGCGTTTTGCTGGTGAGTCCAAATACAGTCTCTATCAATTGATTCGTTTGAACTTTGACTTGGTGACCGGCTTCTCAGTAATGCCACTGCAAATCTTCTCTATTTTGGGCATGCTGCTTGCCTTAGCTGCTGGCAGCCTGTTTGTCTACCTCTTGGTACGTCGCTTCTTGCTGGGCGCAGAGGTAGAGGGCGTCTTTACCCTCTTCGCTTTAACCTTCTTCTTGATCGGCGTAATGTTATTTGGTCTTGGCTTAGTTGGCGAATATATTGGTCGCATCTACCAACAGGTTAGACAGCGTCCTCGTTACGTTGTCAAAACTGTTCTCGAGAAAAAATAATTGCGTGCAGTCGTCTTTGCCTATCACGATGTAGGCGTCAATTGCTTACAGGCATTACTGGATACAGGCATTCAAGTCGATCTGGTGGTGACTCATCACGATGATCCCAAAGAGAATGTTTGGTTTGGTAGTGTTGCTAAGCTCTGTCAAGAGCAACAGATACCTTACATTCAGCCTAGCGCTAGTGAATTAGTAAGCCTTGCTCCAAAAATCCAGGCGCTTGCACCAGACTATCTCTTCTCTTTTTACTACCGCTATATGATTCCTACAGAACTCCTGAGTTGCGCCAAGATCGCAGCTCTGAATATGCATGGCTCATTACTTCCCAAGTACCGTGGCAGAGCACCAGTCAATTGGGCGATTCTCCATGGTGAATCTGAAACTGGTGCGAGCTTACACGTTATGGAAGCCAAACCCGATGCAGGTGATATTGTTGGTCAAGCAGCGGTAAGCATTGGCCCCAATGAAACCGCAACAGATGTATTTGCTAAAGTGAGTCAGGCCGCTGTAGTAGTTCTCAAAAGCGTTCTTCCAAAACTACTCAAAGGCCAAGTTCCTCGCCAACCCAATCTTTTGAGTCAGGGCAGCTATTTTGGGGGACGTAAACCGGAGGATGGGCGAATTGATTGGACCCAAGCAGCTCAGCAGATCCATAACTTAGTCCGAGCGGTGGCGCCCCCATATCCTGGGGCCTTTACGGAATATCAAGGACAAACGCAGATTGTGGCTAAAACGCGTTTAGGCGGGCCATTTCCGCAGGGGCTGGATCTTCGGACCCCAGGAGTCCAAGTGGTTGATAATCGGGTATTTGGCATCTGCGGAGACCTTCAGGCTCTGGAAATTCTGGATTGGTATCCCGCAAACAAAACTTCATGAAAACGGGGCAGTAAGAAGATGAAAAAAGTACTCATTCTGGGTGTTAATGGCTTTATTGGCCACCACCTCTCCAAACGCATTTTGGAGACGACTGATTGGGATGTCTATGGTATGGACATGCAAAATGATCGCTTAGGCGATTTGATCAAGCATCCTCGTATGCATTTCTTTGAGGGTGACATCACGATTAATAAAGAGTGGGTTGAATACCATATCCGTAAGTGCGATGTGATCCTGCCCTTGGTTGCAATTGCAACTCCAGCAACTTATGTTCAACAGCCATTGAAAGTATTCGAGCTCGACTTCGAGGCGAACCTGCCCATCGTGCGTTCTGCCATGAAATACAAGAAGCACTTAGTCTTCCCTTCAACCTCCGAAGTCTATGGCATGTGTGAGGACAGCGAGTTTGATCCCGGTACATCCAATTTGGTTTATGGTCCGATTAACAAACCTCGTTGGATTTATGCCTGCTCTAAGCAGCTGATGGATCGTGTGATCTGGGGTTACGGCATGGAAGGTCTACGCTTCACCCTGTTCCGTCCGTTCAACTGGATTGGCCCAGGTCTAGATAGCATCTACACCCCAAAAGAAGGATCCTCAAGGGTGGTTACTCAGTTCTTGGGTCACATTGTTCGTGGCGAGCCGATCAACCTAGTAGATGGGGGTGCTCAAAAAAGAGCTTTCACTTATATTGATGATGGTATCGATGCTTTGATGCACATCATTGCGAACAAGAATGATGTTGCTAATGGCAAGATCTATAACATTGGCAATCCTAAAAATAATCACTCTGTGCGCGAACTCGCCAATCAGATGCTTGAGATCGCTAGAAGTATTCCGGAGTACGCCAAGACTGCTAAAGAGGTAAAGATTGTTGAGACTACTTCGGGCGCTTATTACGGCGAAGGTTACCAAGACGTACAGAACCGCGTCCCTGCAATCGATAACACCATGGCTGAATTAGGCTGGAAGCCCACCACCACAATGACCGATGCGCTCAAGAACATCTTTGAAGCTTATCGTCTGGATGTGGATAAAGCTCGCCAGCTCGTCGACTCAGAATAGTTCTCGGGGTCCATGGCAAAAATTGCTCTCAAGGTTGATGTTGATACCTTACGCGGCACTCAAGAAGGCGTACCTAATTTAGGGCGCCTTCTTAAGCGATACGATTTAAAAGCCACCTTTTTATTTAGCCTGGGACCAGACCATACCGGCTGGGCATTAAAGCGCGTCTTTCGTCCAGGCTTT
>TBL_comb47_HYPODRAFT_10008803_pt1 | contig 10234 bp, 10 predicted proteins | sample TroBogypolimnion_40_FD_10682 | JGI IMG/M metagenome (IMG submission 10682)
CCTGTCCCGGATCGACCAGGCGCACCCGGCCCAGGTGCGGAACGTGGGCCAAGGTGCGCAGATCCAGCCCGATTTCCAGGCGGGCGGCGGGGCTGCCCAGGACCACCACCCGATGGAAATGCAGGGCGCCCTGGTCCAGCCGGACCTCCACCCAGGCCGCGGTCAACCCCGTACCGCCACTCCCTCCCAGATGCTGATCCAGCTGGCGGATGACCCATTTCTGGAAGCCCGTGGAGCGCATCCCGCGTTTCGCCCCCGTGACCAGGCCCGAGACGGCCGCGAGCAGGGCCAAGGCCGTCCCGAGCCGCCGCCAAGGCGCGCCTGGAGGGAGGGAAAGGGGGGAATCCACGGTCCGCGGCGCCGGGCTCAGGGGCCTGGAGCAGGGTCGTCCGGAAGCTCCAGGACGGCTTCGGCGGCCAGCTTCCGGGTCTCGTTGTCCTGGAATTCCACCTTGAGGGTTCCGGCTCCGCGGCCCTTGCCGCTCAAGCCGGGAAGGTCCAGGGACAATCTGCGCCGGGGCACATTGGCGTAGATCGCGAGGTTCCTGAATTCGCCGGCCAGGGTCGCGGGACCTTGCCTGGGGGTCCAGGTTGCCTTCAGGTTCCCGAGCACCGAGCGGTTGCCCTCCCGGAGCAGATTCAGGCGCAGGGCCGGAGCGCCCCCGGGCTTTGCCGGCGGATCCAGGGCCAGGTCGGCAAGCCGGACCTGCACGTGGGTCGCTCCGTGGCGGATGATGACCGGGATGGATATTCCGTAGATCGGCCGGATGGTCATGCTGAAGGTTGTTTCCGCCGGCGGTTCCGGATTGGCCGGGTCGGGGGCCTTGGCCACCATGGGCACCTGGCGGAACATCATGTGCGAACGGTATTCGCCGGCCGGCAGGTTGGCGGGCTTGCGCACCTGGATCCGCACGGTCTGGCTGGCCCCGGGCTCCAGCACCACCTGGCGCGGAGCAAACCGCACCAGATCCTCGGCGGCAAGTTTGCCGGCTGCCTTGGGTTGTTCGACCAGGCCCCCGTCTTCATTCATTTCCATGTTCCGGAAGGAAATCCGGAAGGTGGCCGGCTCCTTGCCCCCGTTGATCAGCAGCACCTCGGCCGCGCGGCCCCGGCCGCCCGCCGGGTGCTTGCCGGAGGCGGCATCCTCCAGCACCAGCCGGTGCGGATTGACCATCAGCGAGCCCTGGGCCCGGAGGGCCCCCGGGATCAGCAGGGCCAGCCCTGCCAAGGCGATTCCCGGGAAAGGTCCGGGACAGGGTGCGGCAAGTTTGGGCAGGAGCACGGGCGCGCGACCTCCAAAGCGGGGATTGATAAACTAATTATAATCATTTCATTCAAAATGCCCCGGAAATCCCTCCCTGCAGCCCATCCGGGCACTGCAGGGTCGGGAATCCGGGGATGAAAGTTCAGGCCAGCCGGGTCGGGTCAGCGATCTGGACCCGAGGAACCTCGAAAAGGTCCGGTCATTTGTAATCGAAGACCATCTGGTATTCGCCTTCGTAATCGCCGACCTTGGCTTCCTTGTTCACGATGAGCTTGGCCGAGACGGCGACGACGTGGTTCCCTTTCGAGAGTTTGATGTCGGCCGCGGACTTGCCCTTGCCGTCGAGCGCAACGTTGACGGCGTCAATTTCCAGTTTGGTGATTTCCACCTGCATCACCGACTTCAGGGTGCCCTGTTTCTTCGCGGCCCTGCGATGGAGGCCAAACCCTTTGTCGATCGTCATCTGGTAATCGACATCGTCAGGCAGGTACAGGTTGAACATGCCGGCCTGGGGCTTGCGGCCGGAGGCGTTGAGCTTGATACCGCCGGTGAGGGTGGGCATGCCGGCCCGATGGACCTCGATATCCCCGGTATCGACGTCGGCTTTCAAGATCTCGCCGAAGTCCATGGCGCCCAGCGGCTTGATGGTGGTGGGGCTGATGATGCTGGCGCGCGCCTGGCCCTTCGCGGTGACGGTGTTCGCCGGCAGGATGAGCGGCACCATGGTGGCGCTGGCGAGGACGATGCTCCGGGTGAATTTTGAAACGTGCAAGTTAGCCTCCTGGTTCGAATCGGCCCGAACGGGGCGGATCTGGAAACAGGGATGCAAGAAAATAATAAAAAAATCCTAATAATGTTTTTTCAAGCGTGGAAGGATGCGCAGCCGCAACCGCCCAGGTCCGGGCGGCTGCGGCAAAAAGCGGGTGGGGTAGTTGCCTAGAGCAGGGCCTTGGCCGAAGCCACCACGTTCTCCACCGTGAACCCGAACTGCTCGAACAGCGTCTCCGCCGGGGCGGAAGCGCCGAAGTGGTCCAGCCCGATGCTGGCCCCGCCGTCGCCGACCCAGCGCTCCCAGCCGAAGGTGACCCCGGCTTCGATGGAGACCCGGGCCTTGACCGCGGGCGGCAGGACCTCGGCCCGGTAGGAGGCGGGCTGGGCCTGGAAGATCTCCCAGCAGGGCATGGACACCACCCGGGTGGGGATGCCCTCCCCCTCCAGCACGGTGCGCGCGGCCAGGGCCAGGTGCACTTCGCTGCCGGTGGCGATGAGGATCAGCTTCGGCGTTCCACTGGCCTCTTCCAGGATGTAGGCGCCGCGGGCGGTGCCCTTGGCCTTGGCCGGGTCCAGCACCGGGAGCTTCTGCCGGGTGAGGGCCAGGCCCACGGGGCCGGTGGTGTGCTTCATGGCCAGGCGCCAGGCCTCCACCGTCTCGTTGGCGTCGGCGGGACGGATCATGGTCATGTTCGGGACCATGCGCAGCGACATGAGCTGCTCCACCGGCTGGTGGGTGGGGCCGTCCTCGCCCACGCCGATGGAATCATGGGTCCAGACGTACTTCACGGGCTGCTTCATGAGCGCCGCCAGGCGCACGCTGGGCCGCATGTAGTCGCTGAAGATGAAGAAGGTCGCGCCGAACACCTGGAGCCCGCCGTGCACGCTCATGCCGTTCAGGGCCGCGCCCATGGCGTGTTCGCGGATGCCCCAGTGGAAGTTGCGGCCGGCGCTCTTGGCCTCGAAATCGCCGGCGTCCTTGAGCACCGTGTCGGTGGAGGGGCTCAGGTCGGCCGATCCCCCGAGCAGGTTGGGGATCTTGGCGGCCAGCGCGTTGAGGGCCTTGCCTCCGGCTTCCCGGGTGGCGAACTTGCCGCCCACTTCGAAGGTCGGCAGGATGCTCTCCCAGTCCGGGACCAGCTCGCCCTTCATCATGGCCTCGAACTCGGCGGCCAGGCCGGCGAAGGCCGCGCGGTAGCCGGCGAACATCCTGGTCCAGGCGGCTTCCTGCTCCGCGCCGCGGGTTTCGCACTTGCGCCACTCGGCCAGGGCCTCGGCGGGCACCACGAACTTGCCGTCCGGATCCCAGCCCAGGATCACCTTGGTGGCCCGGATCTCCGCCTCGCCCAGGGGCGCGCCGTGGGCGCCGGCGGTGTTCTGCTTGGTGGGGGCGGGGAAGCCGATGATGGTCCTGCAGATGATCAGGGTGGGCTTGCCGCAGGGGCGGCAGGCCTCATCAAAGGTCCGGGTCAGGGCAGTAAGGTCCTCGCCGTCGGCCACCCGCAGCACGCGCCAGCCGTAGGCGTCGAAGCGCTTGCCCACGTCTTCGGTGAAGGTCAGCTCGGTGGAGCCTTCGATGGTGATCCGGTTGGCGTCGTAGAGCAGCACCAGCTTCTCCAGGGCCAGGTGGCCGGCCAGGCTGGCGGCTTCCTGGGCCACGCCTTCCATGATGTCGCCGTCGCCGGCGAAGGCGAAGGTGCGGTGGTTCATCACTTCGAACCCGGGCCGGTTGAACCGCCCGGCCAGCCAGCGCTCGGCGATGGCCATGCCCACGGCGTTGCCGATGCCCTGGCCCAGGGGGCCGGTGGTGGTCTCGACCCCGGCGGTGTGGCCGAACTCGGGATGGCCGGGGGTCTTGGAGCCCCACTGGCGGAACTGCTTCAGGTCGTCCAGGGACAGGTCATAGCCGGACAGGTGCAGCAGCGAGTACAGCAGCATGGACACGTGGCCGCAGGAGAGCACGAAGCGGTCCCGGTCGGCCCAGAGCGGGTTGGCCGGGTGGTGCTTCAGGAACTTGGTCCAGAGCACGTAGGCCGCCGGGGCCTGGGCCATGGGGGTGCCGGGGTGGCCGCTGTTGGCCTTCTGGACGCCGTCCATGGCCAGGCAGCGCACGGTGTCGATGCAGAGTTTGTCGATGTTCGTGGCCGAGAAGGTCAACGGAGTACCTCGCAATGAATCTGATTGTCTCATGAACAAACACTAGCCCCGGTGGATGGCGCTGGCTTTCACGAAGGCGGTGAACAGCGGGTGCGGCTGCAGGGGCTTGGACTTGAACTCGGGGTGGAACTGGCAGCCCAGGAAGTAGGGATGGTCGGGCAGTTCCACGATCTCCACGAAGGTGCCGTCCGGGCTCAGACCGGTGAAAGCCATGCCCTTGTCTTCCATGGGCTTGCGGAATTCGGCCTGGTTGAACTCGTAGCGGTGCCGGTGGCGCTCGCTGATCTTCAGGCTCTTGTAGGCGATGGCGGCCTGGCTGCCCTCGTCCAGCACGCAGGGGTAGGCGCCCAGGCGCATGGTGCCGCCCAGTTCCTCCACGTCCACCAGTTCGCGCAGCTTGAAGATGACCCGGTGCTTGGGGTTGTCCTCGAACTCGGTGGAGTCGGCCCCCTCCAGCCCGGCCACGTTGCGGGCGAATTCCACCGACGCCATCTGCATGCCCAGGCAGATCCCGAAGAACGGGACCTTCTGTTCCCGGGCGTACTGGATGGCCCTGATCATGCCCAGGGTGCCGCGCACGCCGAAGCCGCCGGGCACCAGGATGCCGTGGCAGTCGCCCAGCACGGCGGCCGGATCGCTGTGCTCCAGTTCCTCGCCCTCGATCCACTTGAGCTCCACCTGGGTCTCCAGGCCGTAGCCGGCGTGCTGCAGGGCCTCGTTCAGGGACTTGTAGCTCTCCTTGAATTCCACGTACTTGCCGACGATGGCGATGCGCACGCTGCCCACGGGGTTCTGGATCCGGTGCAGCAGGTCGTGCCAGGGGGTGAGGTCGGGCTTGCGGTCGCCCAGGTTCAGCAGCGCGGCCACCTTGGCGTCCAGCCCTTCCAGGTGCAGGTTGAGCGGCACTTCGTAGATGGTGCTGGCGTCCCGGCAGCAGAACACCGCGTCGGGGGTGACCGAGCAGAACAGCGCGATCTTGTCCCGCAGCGAGCGGGGGATGTCCAGGTCGGCGCGGCAGAGCAGCACCTCGGGCTGGATGCCCAGGGCCCTGAGCTCCTTGACGCTGTGCTGGGTGGGCTTGGACTTCAGCTCGCCGGCGGCCTTGATGTAGGGCACGTAGGTGAGGTGCATGTTGATGGCGTTGCCCAGGCCGGCTTCCAGCTTGAACTGGCGGATCGCCTCGAGGAACGGCTGGGACTCGATGTCGCCCACCGTGCCGCCGATCTCCACCAGCACCACGTCCACGTCCTTGGCCACCTTCTTCATGGCGCCCTTGATCTCGTCGGTGATGTGGGGGATCACCTGGACGGTCTTGCCCAGGTAGTCGCCGCGGCGTTCCTTCTGGATCACCGTGTTGTAGATCCGCCCGGTGGTGATGGTGTGGTTGCGGGTGGTGGGGACCGAGGTGAAGCGCTCGTAGTGGCCCAGATCCAGGTCGGTCTCGGCGCCGTCGTCGGTGACGAACACTTCGCCGTGCTGGAACGGGCTCATGGTGCCGGGATCCACGTTGAGGTAGGGATCCATCTTCATGAGCGTCACTTTCACTCCCCTGGCTTCCAGGAGCGCCCCCAGCGATGCGGCGGCGATGCCCTTGCCGAGGCTCGAAAGCACCCCGCCTGTCACGAACACGAATTTGGTCATAATGCTCTCCCCCGGGCCAACAGCCTCTTTGCTTGAACTTTTCGACATCGTCATCAGTGATCTACATGGCCTCGGGCGCCTGGATGCCCAGGATGTACAGGCCCTGGCGGAGCGCCCTGGCGGTGGCCACGCACAGGGCCAGCCGCCCGTCCCGCACCGCCTGGCTGTTCTCCGGCCAGAGGATGGGACAGTTGGTGTAGAAGCCGGAGAACGCCTTGGCCACGGCCAGCAGCTGGCGGGCCACGGCGGTGCCCATGTTCTCCCGCTGCATGGAGCGGTAGGCGTCGGGCAGCCCGGTCAGCTCGAACAGCAGGGCCTGGGCCGGCGCGTCCTCGAGCCCCTCCAGGTCGTCCGGGACCGGCGCGGCCGGATACGGCACCATCGGCGAAGCGTCGCCGATCGCGCCGGGCCGGGCCAGGTCGGCCCAGTCTCCGCCGGCCTTGCGCAGCACCGACAGGATGCGGGCGTGGGCGTACTGCACGTACGGGCCGGTGTCGCCGTCCAGGGCGATGACCCGGTCCCAGGTGAAGGTGATCGGCTTGACCCGGTCGTTGAGCGCGTTGAAGAACACCACCGCGCCCATGCCCAGCGTCTCGGCCACGGCGGCCTTGTCGGCCAGGTCCGGGTTCTTCTCCTCGATGATCGCGCCCACCCGGGCCACGGCTTCGTCCAGCACATCCTCAAGGAAGATCACGTTGCCCTTGCGGGTGGACATCTTGCCCTCGGGCAGCGAGACCATGCCGAACGGCGTGTGCAGCATGCGCCCGCGGTACCACGGGTCCAGCTTCTCCATCACCGCGAACAGCTGCTTGAAGTGCAGGATCTGGTCCGCGCCGACCACGTAGATGCAGCGGGAGAAGTCCCAGGTCTTCCGGCGGTACAGCGCCGCGGCCACGTCGCGGGTGGCGTAGATGCTGCTGCCGTCGCCCTTCTGCACCAGGCACGGGGTCTGGATGCCCACGTCCTCCAGGTCGATGATCCAGGCGCCGCCGTCGCCTTCCTTGAGCAGGCCGGACTGTTCCAGCAGCTCCATGGTGGGCTTGAGCTGGTCCTGGTAGAAGGCCTCGCCCATGTCCAGGGAATCGAAGCCCACCCCCAGGCGGTCGTAGATGCGCAGGAACTCGCGGATGCTGATCTCCCGGAACCAGGACCACAGGCGCCGGGCCTCGGGGTCGCCCTCCTCCAGGCGCACGAACCAGGCCTTGGCCTCGTCGTGCAGGGCCGGATCCGCCTCTTCCGCCGCGTGGAACCGAACGTACAGCTGGAACAGCCGGTAGAGCGGCGAGCGCATCTTTTCGGGGATCTCTTCGGCCCAGGGGAAGTCCTCTTCCAGCTTCGGGTTGTCCTGCTCGGCCCAGGCCTTGTAGGCCGCCAGCATGGTGCCGAACTGGGTGCCCCAGTCGCCCAGGTGGTTGAGCCGCATCACCTTGCATCCCAGGAAGCGGTTCACCTGGGCCAGCGAGTGGCCGATCATGGTCGAGCGCAGGTGGCCGATGGTGAACAGCTTGGCGATGTTGGGCGAGCTGTATTCCACCAGCACGGTCTCCCCGTGCTCCGGCGCGCTGCCGTAAGGGACCGTCCCCAGCAGGGCCTCCAGCACCCGGCAGGCCCGGACCGCGGGCAGGAGCTTCAGGTTGAGGTAGGGGCCGGCGGCCACCAGTTCGGCCCCTTCCACGCTGATCTTGCCGGCCAGGTCCTTGGCCAGCTGCTGCGGGTTCAGGCCCAGGGCCTTGGCCGCGCGGAAGCAGGGGAAAGCGAAATCACCCAGATCGCCCGAACGTGGACGGTCCAGCGTGATCTCCTGCCCCGGCAAAGCTGCCGCCAAGGCCTGCTGAAAAGAATTTCTTGAACGCTCCATGACAATCCTTCATCCGGAAGCCAGGGGCCTCCAACCAGCATGAAGGAAGGATGGCTCCACGGGAAGGGCCAAGTTGCCGGTTCCGGCCCGGCCGGCCGGTGCCGTTCATGGCTTTTTGCTACCGCCACTTATGACCGGCCTGGAACGGATCCCCCGGAATATTTTTTTTCAGGGGGCGCCCCCCGCATTCGCCCACTCTTTCTGCTTGAACATAGGGGTTGTTGGGATATCATGATTGTTCGCCTCAAGGGGTGAACCCAACTGTGCACGGAAGCCCTAAGGGCAGGAGATCGGATTCATGGCCAACCACAAGTCAGCAGTCAAGAAAGCCGCCCATGACGTGGAGGCCCGTCTGCGCAACCGCGCCAACCGGTCCACGTTGAAGACCGCGCTCAAGAAGTTCCTGGTGGCCGTCGCGACCGGGAAGAAGGCCGAAGCCGCGACCCTGCTGCCCCTCACCCTGGGCGTGGTCGACAAGGCCTGCCGCAAGGGCGTGCTGCACAAGAACGCCGCCAACCGCTACAAGAGCCGCCTGACCCTCAAGGTCAACGCCCTGGCCTAGTTCCGGTCCAGTTCCAAGCGAGGCAAGGCCCGGCATGCGCCGGGCCTTGCCTCGTGGTGCGCGGCAGCTGGGCTTGACGTTTTTGTCATTTGACCTATTTTATCTATCGAGGTGTCAAACGACTCCCACCGCGGCTCTTCCTCCCCATCCCGGCCGGCCCAGAGCCCAGGCGGACCTGGAACGCCTTTCCGGTCCCGCCATCCGCGCCTTCTTCAAGATCGCCGAGCGCTGGGGGGTTTCCGGAACGGACCAGCAGGCCCTGCTGGGCGGCATCAGCCGTTCCACCCTGCAGCGCTGGAAGCGCGACCAGGACGCCCTGCTCACCGTCGACCAGCTGGAACGGATCTCCTACCTGCTGGGCATCCACAAGAACCTGCAGATCCTGCTGCCGACCACCGCCGACGGCTGGGTCAAGCGGCCCAATGCCGCGCCGATCTTCGGCGGCCGGACCGCCCTGGAGCTGATGGTGGCCGGCGGCATCACCGCCCTGCGCGAGGTGCGCCTGTACCTGGATGGCCAGGCGGGAGGCTGGGCGTGATCGCAGCGTTCGACCGGGCTCCATGCTGGCGCATGGTGGCGGCCCGGAATCCGGGCGCCGACGTCTTCCAGGGCATCACCGATTTCGGCGAATGGGAAGAATTGTACGAGATCGAAAGCCTCACCAACGAACGGCTCCGGACGCCCTTCGGCAACCTCGCTTCGGTGCCGAAGGAGCAGCGGGCCTACGGGACCGGCAGCGCCTATATCATGGCCCCCTTCGCCTACCGCACCCCCGGCCGGTTCGGCGACGGCAGCTACGGCGTCCTCTACGCCGCCCTGGACGAGGCGACCGCCCTGGCCGAGGTCCTGTACCACCGGGTCCGGTTTCTGCGGTCCACCGGCAACCCCAAGGAAACCGCGGCATACCAGGTACTCGCACTGAAGTTCACCGGCGAACTGGAGGACATCCGCCCGCTGGCCCAGCCCCAATGGAATGATCCCGATCCCACCCGCTACGGCCCCGCCCAGGGATTCGGGGCCCGGATCCGCGCCGCCGGCGGGGACGGCATCGTCTACCCCAGCGTCCGGCGCCCGGGCGGCGAATGCGTGGCCGGATTCAGGCCTGACCGGTTCTCCGACTGCAGGCATGCCCGGCTGATCCAGTGCCATTGGGACGGCGCCCGGTTGACCGGCCCGGATGGGAGTTACGCCTGATCGGGCCGCTGGGGAAACCTCAGACCTGCCAGTCCTCCACCGGCAGACCTTCGATGCGATTGAACTCCCGGAGGTTGTGGGTGACCACGGTCATGCCGAAGGCGAAGGCCGTGGCCGCGATGAGCAGATCCCGTGGGCCGATCTGCTGTTTCCGGGTCTCGTGAAGCAGCCTGCCCCAGGTCATGGCCGCCTCGCTCGTGAAGTCGATGGGCGCGAACGGCGCCAGCAGTTGCTTCCAGTGATCCCACATGGCCATGGCCTTCTCCAGCGGGTGCTGGACGATGCCCTTGTGGATCTCGCCGATGGAGATGACCGAGTAGCAGATGGATGAGGGGCGGTGCTGCTTCAGATTTGCGATCAGGGTGGGATTTTTCCGCCGCAGTTCGACAAGGACATTGGTATCCAGGAGAAAAAGCACCTATAGGCCTTCGATGTCAGGGATGGAGAGGGCCACCTGACCCACTTCCTCCTCCATGGCGGGCATCGCGTTGATGGCCGCCCAGTAGGCGGGATCCCAACCGGCCGTCTCGACCGGTTCAAGGATCACGGCGTGTCCGACCTTGCGGGCCCGGACGCTCCGCACTCCCGGGTCGAACCGGCACGACTGGGGCAAACGCACAGCCTGGGAACGGCCGTTCATGAAAACGCTGGCATGGTCCATGGTTCCCCTCTTCTGGAAAGTATAGACCCGATCTATACCAACGCAAGAGCACTCAACCACACCATTCCGCAGGCACGGCGACCGGCCCGGCCGGTATCCGCTCCCAGCTGAACCCCGGCAGCAGGTC
>TBL_comb47_HYPODRAFT_10008804_pt1 | contig 10233 bp, 7 predicted proteins | sample TroBogypolimnion_40_FD_10682 | JGI IMG/M metagenome (IMG submission 10682)
CGTAACTTACGGCTCTCGTTTCCCTTATTACGGTTATTTTAACCTGTCCGGGATACGTCATTTCCGTTTGTATTTTGTGCGATAAATCATACGACAGTTGATTAGCTTCTGCATCCGATATTTTTTCGGCTGAAACCATTACCCTAAGTTCTCTACCGGCCTGAATAGCATAAGTTTTAAGTACACCGGGATAGGCGAGGGCCAACTCTTCCAAGTTCTTCAATCTACGAATATATGCCTCTACAACCTCACGTCTTGCGCCAGGTCTTGCACCACTTATCGCATCGCACACCTGAACGATAGGGGATATCAGATTATCCATTTCCACCTCATCATGATGTGAACCGATTGCATTACAAACTTCCGGCCTTTCTTTAAACTTTTCAGCCAATTTCATACCTAAGATTGCATGTGGCAAATCAGGTTCGTTATCAGGTACTTTACCAATATCGTGTAACAGGCCTGCTCTTTTGGCCAACTTAGTATTCAAACCAAGTTCCGCAGCCATAGTAGCGCATAAATTAGCTGTTTCGCGTGAATGCTGAAGCAAATTTTGCCCGTACGAAGATCTATATTTCATCCTACCAACCATACGAATAAGTTCGTGATGTAAGTTAAGGATTCCCAAATCAATAGTTGTTCTTTTACCAATTTCTACTATCTCCAACTCTATCTGTTTCTTGGTCTTGGCAACCACTTCCTCTATTCTTGCAGGATGAATACGCCCATCCTGAACCAAACGGTGCAGCGACATACGCGCAACTTCCCTTCTCACAGGGTCGAAACCGGATAAAATGATAGCATCAGGCGAATCATCAACAATAATTTCAACTCCCGTAAGAGCTTCCAGTGCTCTAATATTTCTTCCTTCGCGTCCAATAATTCTTCCTTTAATTTCTTCATTCTCTAGATTAAATACCGAAACAGTATTTTCTACAGCATTCTCAACAGCAGTCCTTTGAATACTTTCGATTACAATCTTTTTAGCTTCGTTGTTAGCCGTTACTTTGGCTTCTTCCACAACCTCGCGAATCATATTCATAGCCGAATTTTTGGCTTCTTCTTTCAAAGCATCCATCAGTTCTTGCTTAGCATCTGCAGCAGATAACTTAGCAATTTGCTCAAGTTTTTCTACTTGTACTTTATGAGCTTTATCAAGTTCCTGTTGTTTTTTAGTGATAATCTCCAATTGACCATTAAGATTTTCTCTAATAGCAGTAACTTCATTTTGCTTACGTTGAGTTTCTTCAAGTTTTTGATTAAGAGCAGTCTCTTTCTGTTTTATTCTGTTTTCATTCTTCAGAATATTGTTGTTCTTCTCTTGAATTATTTTCTCATTTTCATCTTTCATTTGCAGGAACTTTTCTTTTGCCTGCAACATTTTCTCTTTGTGTATGACTTCAGCTTTTTCTTCAGCTTCTTTAATAATAGTAATGCTTTTTTTATCAGCATATTTTCTTAAAACAGTTGCAGTGAGAACGCCTCCTAAGAGGAGTCCGAACATTGCAATAATTACGTAAATTAAAATACTCATCTTGTTTTGAGTTTATTTGTTAGTAAATATAATGAGAAATACTAAAAATAAGAAACCCGCAATCAATTCGGTTGAGTTAAAGTAAACTCCAAAATGAAATTTTAGAGGTGCCGATAATTTCGAACGTCCACTGCCACATTAAATGTGATTCCACCGAAATGGATGAGGCCTGTTCTAGACTATCAAAGCTTTAAACTCTAAGTTATGTAATGTTGAGTTTACAAACTGTAAATGAATAATTGCGGGTATATCGTTTATTAAGTGTATAAAATAATATACAAAGAGCGAGGTTTTTTAAACAACAGTATTCTCTGATAAAATGGTATCAATTTCATTTAATTTTTCAACCAGCTTACCACTTTGGTTCTGTAGCTGATCTTCATATTTCAGCGAACTGGAAGTATATTGCAAAGCCACTAAAGCCAAAGAGTCCTGAATATCTTTAATTGCAAAACTCTGAGAATATTCTTTAAGCTTTTCTGCTAATACCTTTACAGCTTTACGGAACGTTTCTTCCTCAGTCCTTTCGATCGTAATCTTATAAGGTCTGCCGGCAATTTCTACAGTAATTAAAATTTCTTCCATAAAGCTTATTTACATCAAATATTATATGTTTAAAAGACCTATACACTTATCAATCTCCCGCAGCGCTTCGTTGACCTTAATCTTAACATCAAACGAATCCTTGCTACTTGTTAACGTCTTCGTTACTTTCAGTATTTTTATTTTCTCTTCTAATGTCTCTATTGTTTTCTTTTGATTCTCTATTAAATTAATTTGTTCATTAATGTTGTTATTTAAAACAGCAATGTCACTTTTAAGTTTAACATTGTCATTGATTAGTTTTCTTAGCTTAAACTCTATCCCTGAAACTAAAATACTTAAATCATCCATTTTTTAAACTTAAATTGCTATAAAATTTTTGACAAAGATAGTAAAAATTTTAAGTTAATTCAACATTTCTGTAAATAAAACATAAGTTTTTTATTTATTAGATATATTATGACTATTTTTTCTTTTCTTTTATTTCAATATTGTCCTCTGGTAATGTAAATTTTATAGGTAAATTAAATTGGACATTAACGTTTTCTCCATTTTGTTTACCAGGTTTCCATTTTGGCATAAGTTTTAAAACTCTTATTACTTCTTCGTCACATCCACTTCCTATTCCACGAAGTATTTTAATACTAGATACATTACCATTTTTAGTAACTACAAAAGTTACATAAACAGTTCCTTGAGTTCCGTCTTCTCTGGCAAGAATAGGATATTTTAAATTATTACTTAGGAAACTGCTTAAAGAATCATTACCACCGGCAAACTGAGGCATCACTTCAACTACAGTAAAAGGTTGGTCGTTGTTGTCATTAACAACTTGTGAGAAAGTGTAGTTATAAGTAAATAATGTTATGCATAGCATAGCTAAAATAATTGATAATTTATTTTTATTCATATTATGTGATTTTAATGCGGTAAAAGTAGTACTTTTAGAGAAATTTTAAGCATATGAATGAAGAATTTTTAAAATATTTGTGGAAATATAAGTTGTTAACCCCTGATTTGTATACAGAGAATAATGATAAGATAGAAATTATCTCATCTGGTCAGCATAATACCAACTCTGGTCCTGATTTTTTCAATGCAAAAGTTAAAATAGGGGATACTCTTTGGGCTGGAAATGTAGAGATTCATACAAAATCTTCAGATTGGAATCTTCATAAGCATACTGATGATGATGCATACGATAGTATTATATTACATGTAGTATTTAAAAATGATTTAGATATTTATCGCAAAAATAAAGAGTTAGTTCCTGTGTTATTAGTTGAAGGAAAGTATGATAATAATCTTTATTTACAATATCAAGATTTTATTGAAAGCCATAATTGGATTCCTTGCGAGAAACTAATTGTAAATGTTGATAAATTTATATTTTATTCTTGGTTAGAAAGGTTATCCATTGAGCGTCTTGAACGAAAAACTTCAGAGATAAATGATATACATTCAGCCACTAACATGAATTGGTCAGAGACGTTCTATCGTGTAATAGCAAAAAACTTTGGCTTTAAATTAAATGCACTACCTTTTGAATTATTAGCACAATCATTACCATTAGCATATTTAGCACGCCATAAGAATTCATTATTTCAATTGGAAGCAATGCTTTTTGGACAAGCAGGAATGCTAAATTCAGAATTAAAAGATGACTTTCCATTAGCATTAGTGAAAGAATATGAATTTTTGAAGAAAAAATATCATTTACAACCAATAGAAGGTAGCTTGTGGAAGTTTCTTCGCCTACGTCCTGCCAACTTTCCAACAATAAGAATATCTCAATTTGCTCATTTTATATATCAATCATCAAGTATTTTCTCAAAGATATTAGAATCGGAAGATATTAAAGAAATAACCAATATGTTTGATGTTACCGCTTCAGATTATTTCGATACACATTTTATATTTGATGAACCTGCTTTAAAAGAAAAGTCAAAAATAATAGGAGAATATTCGTCATCTTTATTAATATTGAATACTATTATTCCACTAATCTTTTTATATGGTATTAAAAATAATAATACAAAATACAAACAAAGAGCATTGAAATTTCTGGAACAGCTAAAACCAGAAAATAATTCAATTATAAAACGTTGGATTTTATTAAAAATAAAACCAGAAAATGCTTCACAATCACAAGCATTATTAGAATTGAAAAATGTGTATTGTGATAATAAAAAATGCTTGGAATGTAGAGTTGGTAGCTATATTTTGAAATAAATTAAATGCTTAAATTAAAACTAATTACTTTGTTTATCTGATTTATATATTGGATATAATAATAATTTATAAGTAAATTTATAGATTAAATAAGAAAAAATACTATTGAGCTATTAATTTAGACAATTATGATAATATAAAGTAATACAAATTACTATCTAATATTAAATTGATAGTAAATATATAGCTAATTTGTTGAAATCAATACCATCAAAGTTACCCGAACTCATCATTAAAAGATTCTTATTTTTCCAATTTATATTATATAAATATTTTAAAAGTTCTTCAGAATTTGTATAAACAATCAAATCTTCTCTCCCAAAAGCTACTTTGACTTGTTCAATACTGATTGGATCAAGTTTCTTATGTTCAATTGTATGAGGATTATAATAAACTATTGCCACATCAGCTAAATTCATACAATTATTATATTCTAATAGAAATTCTTTAGTCAAACTACTAAAAGTATGCAGCTCCATACAAGCTACAAGATTACGGTTAACATATTGTTGCTTAACAGCTGAAGTTGTAGCTTTAAGTTTAGAAGGAGAGTGTGCAAAATCTTTATATATTGCTGTAAATTCGTTTTTATTTACCAGTTCTAACCGTTTTGATGCACCTTTGAAGGATTTAATAGCGGCATAAAAATCTTTATCTTTAATTCCTATTTGGTTACATACAATCCTAGCACCGTTTAAATTCATTAAATTATGATTGCCAAATACCAATAAAGGTATTTTCTCATTGTTATATTTAATAAAAGTAATGTCATTTTCAATAACATGCTCAGGAATAGAATAGGGCAATTTAATGATATCCTTTCTTGAGCTCTCTGAAACAATTTTAACATTAATATCATCAATACTATAAATTAATTTACCGTTAGGAGTAATTTCGTCAGTAAAAATTTTAAATTGTTCTATATAATTCTCAAATGTTGGAAAAACATTTATGTGATCCCAGGCAATTCCGCTAAGTAAAGCTATGTTTGGTTTATATAAATGAAACTTTGGTCGACGATCAATAGGAGATGTAAGATATTCATCACCTTCAAGTATCATATATTTAGAATCTTCAGTTAGTTTTACCATAACTTCAAATCCTTCTAACTGTGCACCTACCATATAATCACAATCAATATGACAATAATTAAAAACATGAATAATCATTGCAGTAATTGTAGTCTTCCCATGACTACCGCCTATCACAATTCTAGTTTTTTCTTTTGATTGTTCATAAAGATATTCAGGATACGAAAATATTTTTATACTCATTTCCTGTGCTTTAATTAATTCAGGATTATCTTTTCGAGCGTGCATACCTAATATTACTGCATCAATAGAGTTATCAATATTATCAGTATTCCAACCAATTTGTTTTGGCAAAAGATTATATTTTACTAATCTGCTTTTTGATGGTTCAAATATTTCATCATCAGAACCAGTAACATTAAAACCTTTTTTATGTAATGCTATAGCAAGATTGTGCATTGCACTTCCACCGATTGCAATAAAATGTACTTTCATTATGATTATATTATAGTATTTAATTTAAAAATGTAAAATTACTAATTTTATTTTAAAATAATCAATAATAATAAAAGTTAGTTTATTAATATTTTAGAAAGCTGCTTAATTAACTTTTTAAGCAATATTTTTTCTTAAAAAGTTTAAAAGTTATCAATTATTGTTAGGAAATAACTATCTTTGTGAAGAAATTAATAGTCGAAAATTAATTATGTATATTTAAATAAATGCAAAAAAGAATTCTTGTAACAATTGTAATAAGTTGGATTTTAGTTGTCTTAATTTCGTTAGTTCTTAATATAATTTCGATAACCAATTCAAATGAACAAATTGAAAATTATAATAAAGGGTTAGTTAATGAAATTTCTAATACCTTTTTTAATGATATTGTCATTAATAAATTGTGGAATGAACTACATGAAGGTACTTATATTTCAGATTCTTCAACAAATATTAATGATAATTCAGATAGTAAGAATATAACAATTAATGGTAAAAACTGGAAGAAAGTTAATATTAGTATATTTAAAAAATGGTTAACTACTTCTAATAATAGCAATGGAGTTCTCAATTTACATTATATCACAAATGATTCAGTAAATAATTTTCAAAATATCGATAGTTGGGAACAAAGAGCATATAGCCAGATAATAGCGGGAGAACTTTCTGTTTGTGATAGAATTGATGATAACCAGTCAAAACTTTTTAGGTTTATGGCACCTATAAAAGCAAATGATAATTGTATGAAATGCCATACAAATCAAAACTTTAAAAGTGGAGATATTATTGGTGCTTTAAGTGTAACTGTTGATAGAGATAAAATTCCTCACAATGTAGAAATTGGTTTTCTTAATGTAATTTTAATACATATTTTATTATTTGTAATTGGATTGATTATAATTTATTATTTGAATAGATATTTAGATAATCAAATTATTAAGATAACTAATAAGAATTTTGAGTTTGAAAAAGAAATTAAAGAAAGAAAATTAGCTCAAATTTCATTAAATGAAAGTGAAAAAAGATATAAAAGCCTAGTTGAAAATCAATCAGTTTTAATTTTCAGAATGTTGCCTGATTTTATAATTGCTTATACAAATCCTGCTTTTATTTTATTCTTTAATATAACATCCATTACTGTAGAAGGTAAAAAATTCAGTGATTATATTTATAATGAAGACACATTAGAAGTTCAAAATGTAATCTCTAATTTAAATATTTATAATAAAAATGTTAGTATTGAGCATAGGGTAATTTCTAAAACAAATGAAGTAAGGTGGCTTAATAGTACTTTTACTGCTGTTTTTAATAGTGATAATCAGATAATGGAAATTATTTCAGTTTGTCAGGATATTACTAATTTAAAAAATCTTGAAGAAATTGCTATTACAAATGAAAAGTTTATTAAAGAATCACAAAGTATTGCACATCTCGGAAATTGGGAATTTGATATAGAAAGTATGCAATTTAAGTGGTCTGAAGAGGTATATAAGATTTTTGGATTAATACCTACTCAGAGTACACCTAGTTTTGATGAATTTATATCAATGATGCATTCTGATGATAAAGTTAATTATTTAAATGCGGTTGATGAGGCTGTAATTAATGGTATCCCTTATGAATTCGATTATAGGTTTTATTTGCCTGATATGACTTTAAGATATGCATTTGCTATTGGAAAACCAATTTTTAATGAGAAAGATAAAGTTGTAAAGCTTATTGGAACAATAATGGATATTACTGAGCGTAAACTTGCAGAAGATGAATTAAAATCAGCAATGATTAAGGCAGAGGATGCAACAAAGGCTAAAAGTCGTTTTCTTGCTAATATGAGTCATGAAATAAGGACTCCATTAAACCATATAGTTGGTATGGCTGAAATTCTTAAATCAACTAAATTGTTACCAGAGCAACTTGATAATTTAGATATTATTAATACTTCTGCAAATAATCTTTTATCAATAATTAATGATATACTTGATTTCTCAAAAATTGAAGCTGGAAAAATGGAGATTTCTAACGAAAAATTTGATCTTCATAAAGTGGTTAATGACATTATTAAATTAATAAAGTTTAAAACAGATGAAAAGAGAATTAAACTAGACCTAGTTATTGACTCTGATGTTCCAATTACAGTAATTGGAGATGCTGTTAGATTGAATCAGATACTTTTGAATCTAACAAATAATTCTGTAAAATTTACTGAAAAAGGGAGTATAGGTTTGACTGTAAAAAAGCTTAGTGAGAAAGACAATATATTAACATTTTTATTTAATGTTTCAGATACTGGTATAGGTATATCTCCACAGATGCAAGAAATTTTATTTCATGAATTTACTCAGGAATTCTCTAGTAATACACGTAAATATGGAGGTACTGGTTTAGGATTAGCAATATCCAAACGTCTTACAGAAATGATGGGAGGAGAAATAGGGGTGAAAAGTGAAATTGATAAAGGTTCTGAATTTTGGTTCACAGTTAATTTAAATAAATATATCCCAAAAGAAATTGATGATAACCCTGTATTGGTTGAAGCCTTAAAGATTGAGAAAAAACCAGGTTTAAAATTACTCCTTGCTGAAGACAATCTGATTAATCAACGAATTGCTAAAATAGCTATTGAGAAATTAGGTCATAGTGTTGAAATTGCGGATAATGGTAAAATTGCTTTTGAAAAATATAAGCAAAATGATTTTGATATGATACTTATGGATATTCAAATGCCAGAAATGGATGGAATATCTGCAACTAAGGCAATACGTGAATATGAAAGAGAACATCCAGAGAAAAAATATATCAAAATAATAGCTATGACAGCTAATGTTATGAAAGAAGATCAAGAATTATATATACAAACTGAAATGGATAACTTTATTAGTAAACCATTTAAACAAGAAGAATTAGGCAAAATATTAGAAAGAACTAAAACAATTAATCAACAAAATTAACTATTATATTACAATGGATTTAAGTATTATAAATGAAATAAACGAACAATTAAAAGATAATTCAACTCATGAAATCTTATCTTATTTTATTAATGAATATAAAGATAAAATAGCACTTGCGTCAAGTCTTAGTGTTGAGGACCAAATATTGACAGATTTGATTGTTAAGATTAATAAAGATATAAAAATCTTTACACTTGATACTGGAAGATTATTTCAGGAAACATATGATTTAATTGAAAGAACAAATAATCAATATGACATAAAGATTGATGTTTATTTTCCAAATACTTCAAATGTTGAGAAGATGACAAAGGAAAAAGGTGTAAATTTGTTCTATGAAAGCGTAGAGAATAGAAAATTCTGTTGTAATATCAGAAAAATTGAACCTCTAAAAAGAGCCTTTAAAGACCTTGATGTATGGATTTGTGGATTAAGAAAAGAACAATCAATTACTCGTAAAGATATAAATTTAATTGAATGGGATAGTGATAATAACCTTATTAAAGTTAATCCGCTATTGAATTGGACTAATGATAATGTATGGAGTTATATTCGAAATAATAATGTACCTTATAATAAACTTCATGATAGAAATTATCCTAGCATAGGATGTAGACCTTGTACTCGAGCAGTTATGCCAAGTGAAGATATTCGTGCAGGAAGATGGTGGTGGGAAAAGCCTGAAAATAAAGAATGCGGATTACATGTAAAACATAATTAATGTAATCATAAGTTCCTCTTTATTTCTTTAATTCCTTAATTTGTTTTTCAAGTTCATCAATTTTCTTAACTAGTTTAGTTAAATTTCGGAAATGCACATAAACTTTTCTGTATTCATTGATATTGAATGCAGGTGAGCCCATTATTATTTCACCATCTTTTACATTAGATGTAATACCTGATTGAGCAGCTATTTTAACATTATCTCCAATGTTTAAATGTCCAACAATTCCAACTTGACCTGCAATCATACAGTTCTTACCTATTTTAGTAGAACCTGCAATTCCAGTTTGTGATACAATAACTGTATTTTCACCTATAACAACATTATGTGCAATTTGAATTTGGTTGTCAAGTTTAACGCCTTTCTTTATTAGAGTTGAACCTAAAGTTGCTCGATCAATAGTTGTGTTTGCTCCTATTTCTACATTATCTTCAATAATAACATTGCCAATCTGAGCAACCTTATTATAGTTATTATCAGCTTGAGGCGCAAAACCGAAACCATCAGCACCAATAATCACACCTGAGTGCAAAATACAATTATTTCCAATAACTATATCTGAATATATTTTTACACCTGAATAAAGTGTTGTGTTATTTCCAATAGTTGTATTATCACCAATATATACATGAGGATAGATCTTAACATTATTTCCTATAACAACATTTTCTCCTATACATGCAAATTCTCCAACATATATTTCATCTCCTAATTTAGAAGTCA
>TBL_comb47_HYPODRAFT_10008805_pt1 | contig 10232 bp, 10 predicted proteins | sample TroBogypolimnion_40_FD_10682 | JGI IMG/M metagenome (IMG submission 10682)
TACACATCTGACGTGTCCATGTACAAGTTCGACGTCTGAGCAAAGGACGCATTCACCTTATCGCGCACCTCGCGGCTCGTAATATCTGCGGGCGGCGGCTTGTTCGGCTTCTCATTAATCTCCACCAATGTGGGGTTCATGAAGGGATTGTCGGTGGTCGGTTGCGTCGTTTCCCTGCCTACGTAGCTCGATACGTACGGCGAGCCGCGGAACATCTCCTTGGCGACCGGGAACCACTTGTGCAGTGCCACGGTAATCAGCATCGTCACAGGGATGTACAGGATATACCTGAAGTCCATGGAGCACAGAAACAGCAGGGCCGACAGATACGTGACGAAACGGACCACGGCATTCAGCGATTGGTCCACCGTCATGCTCGGCGTGGGCACAAAGGCCAACCATGTGTCCTGCCGAAATAAAACAGACGGGTCTGCGATCCAGAATGGTTCGCTCATCTCTTATCTTCACTTGCGACCTTTTTCGCGCAGTTTCTTCTTCTGAAGCCGAGCCTGCATGCGAGCACGGCGAGCCTCGGGGGAGTTGCCCATGATGGTCTCTGACGTATTGCCCGTCGTGTTGCCGTCTTGACCGACCACCATCTGATTGAGGTACTTTCCGAACGTCGACTGGAACTTGGCACGCAGGGTCTCCAGCTCCTTGATGAGTTCGCGCTGGTTGATGCGTCCCGTGCGGATACGCTCCTCCAGGATGGCCTGGGCACGCTTCATGATGGTCTGGATGACGCTGCTGCGCTCAGGGTGCTGCAGGGCCTCCAGCAGCTCCGTGGGATTCTCGAAGTCGATACCCAGGTCATCCAGGTCCATGGACGAGACCAGGTCGCCCACGACAGTGGCCAGGCGAGTGTTGATGAGCAGTTCGAAGATCTCGTGGAGCGACGCCTCGGTGTCTTCCTGCTCGAGCAACTTCAGGATCTCGTCCGTCTGGGCATTGCCTCCAGGCAGCATCGTCTTGAAGGTCTCCATCATCTTGCTCAGCTTCTCCTTCGGGTCGCCCTGGAGAAACGAGTAAATCAGGGTCATGTGCAACTTCTTCCAGGCATCCTCGTCTCCGGGCCACGCGCGACGCATGTCCACGCCTTCAAGAAACTGGACGGCCGACTCGCCGCGGAAAAGGGTATTGTCCTTCTGCACCACCTTGAGAGCGTGAGGCAGGAGAGCAGTTTGTACGTGCTGATATAACTCCTCGGAAGCCTTCGGGAAGGTGAATCCTGGCGACTTCTCCTTCAGATGGTTGATGAGTGCCCGTAGGTGTTCCATTGTACTTACTCAAACATTTCCATTACCACCCCTGGACGCGAACTGCGCCGTCTGCTCAGAGGTCATGCACACACATCCCATGTCGGACACAAAGGGACTCGGGCAGCAGTCGGCCGACTTGCGATTGTCGTCGAATGCAAACAGCTTGGCATCTTCCGTGACCTCGTAGGGCGCCTCCTTCAACTCCTTCGGGCCCGATCCACCCGACGACACTGGGACCACGCTCGACTTCACAGGCTCTCCAATCTCCTGCGCGAGTGTGAACGTCTCGGTCGTCTGCATCTGGAAAGCAACGTAGATTCCGATCATCAGAGATGCGACAAAGAAGGCAAGGACTACGGGTGTTCGCTTCATTACTAGGAGGCGGCGAAAAAACGGATTCCGCGGCGGGAGGTGAAGGAGATGTAGCATGGACCGTCTCTCCCTCCCCGAGCTCAAGCAGGTCGCCCGCTCTCGTCACATCAAGCAGTACTACATCCTCAAGCGCGCCGAGCTCATCCAACTCTTAACCATGGCCGAGCTCCCAGCATCCTACCGTATCGAGAAGATGACCATCCACGAACTTCGAGACGAGGCCAAGAAGCGCAACCTCCGCGGCTTCTGGGGTCTCCGGCGAGACCGCCTCGTCGCGCTACTGTTTCCTGAACATGCTGAAGGTGTCCAAGACACTCCCCCTGACAAGTATGAGGAGAATGAGCGCGAGGCACAGGAACATCATGATCCAGAGGAGCATGACCCCAAAGAGGTAGGGGTACAGAAGGTGTAGAATGCGTTGGAGTAGCGGCCGCAGCACAAACTCCTCCAGAGGCTCCTGCACAGCAGGTGACTGGAACTGCTCCAAGACATCTTTTACCAGGGGGTCAAGCAGCTTCCGCATGAAATTTGTCTGTGCGTGATAATAAACTACGATGAAGTTCTCGCAGCAAAAGCTTCTTCGCCTGGGTGCTATCCTTGTGGGAATCGTGGTCGTCTATGGACTTTTTACGTCGTATGCTAGTGGCAAGGGTGTCGTTGTAGACGGCATGTCCACTCTGTCGCCGCAGGAGCTGGGTGGCGAGGGTGCAACTGCGCCCATGGCGGATGGCGGCCCGTACGTGCCTGCGGCGGAGACGGGCAGCCTGGGTGGTAATGCCGTTCAGGTGAGTGGCATGCAGGGCGCCACGCCGACGAGCCAGCAGACGTACACCCAGCGCACGCTGGAGTCGGGCGAGCTCCTCCCCAAGGGTGAGATTGGTGCCTCCTGGGCGGCCGTCAACCCCACGGGCGTCAATGACCTGCAGGGCCAGAACTTCCTGCAGTCGAGCTACCACACCAACGTGTCCATCATCGGTGTGGCGCAGACGAACCGGAACCCGACCTACGACATCCGCTCGGAGGTGCCGAACTCGCAGTCGAAGGTGGGCCCGTTCCTCAACTCGACCATCGACCCTGACCCCTTCCGTGCGTCGCGTGCGCTGGATGGCCTGTGCGCGTAGGCATAAACTCCCACCACTACACAATGCTACCCGTTGCCATTGGCGTGACAGCCGCAGCGGTTGCCCTTTCATACTTTGGAAGTCCTAAGAACACCGTCGCGATGGAAGGCTCGGACGGAAAAACATACGAGATGCAGAACCTTCCCCACAAGGAGGAGGCTCTGGAACTGATGGTGAAAATCCACACCAACGTAGAAAAGCTCAAGACATATTACTCAGACCCTACCATCGCCGCCGACCCTCCCGTCGCCCGATTCTTGGCGAACTACAATCCCGACGTGTTCCTGGAAAACGACATGGGGTCTCCCGACACCTCGTACTCCGAGAACAAGGGGCAGAAGATTGTAGTCTGTCTGCGCGACAAGACACATCCCCCCGACTACCCACTTGTCGATGAGAACACCGTGATGTTCGTAGTGCTTCACGAGATGAGCCACCTCATGACGGAGACCATTGGTCACACGCCCGAGTTCTGGAACAACTTCAAGCGCGTGCTGCACGACGCAGTCAAGGTCGGAATTTACAGGCCCGTCAATTATGCACACACCCCTACGCCGTACTGTGGCATGAAGATTACGGACAGCCCCATCTGAGTAAAAACCTACTTCAATCATAATGAAGACAGTCCCCATCGCAGGAGCGGGCTCCGTGTCATTCTTCGAGGACGACACTCTGGACATTGTGCGACAGCACATCGCTCTTGCTGTGAACTCATATCCGGCGCGCTTGTACATTGAAGCATGCGTGTCCTTGCCTGCCGAATACTACTCCGACCCCCGTCATTGGGAAGCCCTGTTTTTGCGTGTATCCATGAACGGTTCAAAGGTCGACAAGGATCTGTTCAAGACCTACGTCGAGCAGGTGCGTGGTCTGACAACAGTCATTGAACCCCCTGCGAGTCGCGAAGACTGGATGACCCGTCCTTCTGCACTGGAACCGCTGTGTGCCCCAGGCGCGGCCTTTTTAGAGTGGCGTACCTTTGGAGTCCCCGACGAGCGATGCGTGGTTCTGCCTCTGCCGCCTAAAGATCTGAACATTCCTGCAGCTCGCATTCCTGTACTGAACGGACAGAGCCTGTATGAGACCCTGTATCCCGAGAACCGCGACATCACCGAGTTTCGCGCGACACCTGTTCCTGCAGATGTAACGCAGCTTGTGCAGCGCGTCTACTTTCCCCTGCTTCAAGCGGATACTCCCCAGCGCCTGTCCGAATCTGAACTGCAGTCATTGCGCACCACATCCGATCAGTTGAAGGCACTGCTTGAACTTGAAGCACCGCAACCGAATCACGTATCCGTCCTGCGGGCCAAATGGTTCGCCCCCTTTGTGGAGACCGAATTCAATGCGCCCCGGGCCCGTTTCGAGGAGATGTTCTACGGTCTCACGGTCAGTAAGAAGACGCCGTACGTTGGCTACTTTACGTCCAGGCAAGAGCTGACTCGTCACAAGTTCTTTGTCACAGACGAAAAGACCAAGGAACCATTTCTGGACACGGGTCTGTGGAAGTCGTGGGCTGGAAACACCCAGCCGCAGCGCAAGTTGCCCACCCTGCTGCTCTATCGTGGAACTGGGCGCACCTCGTTTGACCGTATTGCCGTGACGAACAAGGACGTGACCTTCACGGCCTGGCGGACCAAGGAGTCAAAAGAGAAGATGGAAGACATTCAGGAAGGGTTCGTCAAGTGGTTCAAGACGCTGGACGCAGTCACGCCGTTCGTGGAGACGAAGGACCTGGACATCAGTCGTTGGGAACTGCAGGACCTGTCGATCCTTGCGTCGTATGCGAAGGAGATTGCGCAGTTCGACATGCTGCGGTTTCCCTGTCTCCGCTCCGTCTTTTCCACGCAGGAGGATTCGTTTCGCCTCATGAGGGCCGAGCACCTATCAGCGGACATGACGCCACAGGAGTTACGGGCCTATCAGTTGTTGTACGAGACGGAGGATGCCAATGCAAACACACTGGTGGCCGAGATGGGTATGACGCAGCCCGAAGCCGATGCGCTAATCCAGAAGTTCGTGACGATCGGCGAAGAGGTTGACTTGGAGCGTGTCCTGCGCGGATACCCCACCTTCAAGTACCGCAGCAAGGAGGTCATTGTGTCGTCCGTTACCAACGTGGAGCGCATTCTGCAGTACGCCAGCCTGCTCCGCTACGTCTTGACTTCGGACGATGGGGCAGTGAATGCAGTCTGCCCCCGACGTCTTCAGGTGGTCGAGGCCGCTGCTGCTCCTGCCGCTGTCGTCACTGTTCAGGAGGGAGACTTTCAGGTCGACGACGACCTGGCCGCGCTACTCGGATTGGAGGAAGAGGCGCCTGCCGCCGCGCCCGTGATCGCGCCCCTGCCTGCGCCGGGCAGGCAGCTCAAGAAACTGGAATCCGCAGAAGGAACTACCTACAACTACTTCAATCGCCGTCTTCGCAAGTTCAATCCAGTCATGTTTGACGAAACGTATCCGTCCAACTGCGAGAAGACCAAGCAGGTCGTGGTCCTGACAGCCGAAGACGAAGCCAAAATTCCAGCGGACTACTCGGCACGCGCATGGACGACGCTGGAACTAAAGAACCCCAACGGAGTGGCCATCTGTCCGCAGTACTGGTGTGTCGTGGACGAGATTCCGTTACGCGCCGACCAGTTGGTGGACGATGCATGTCCCGTCTGCAACGGCAAGGTCATTACCAAGAAGTCGGACCGCACTCCTGAATTCAGTGTCATCAAGCGCAATCAGGACAATGTGTTCCCTGACTACAAGGAGGGACAGCCCTGCTGCTACAAGGAACGTCGTTCAACGGAACCAGCCAACCGCGCCGCTGCCGCTGCCGCCGCGAAGGATGACACGTACATTCTAGGCACGGGCAACCTCCCTGAACGGCGCCTCGGATACCTGTCGGATGAACTCGCACGTTCGCTGCGCATCAAGACGTCCTATCCAACCAGCGTCCCCAAGAACCGCATTGAAGCAGGAAACGCCGACTTCTTTCGAGTGGGTCTGGGCAGGGCATCTAAGACCATGCCCATATTCCTCAAGGATCAGACTACGCCGATTCCCACGCCCGACAAGGCGGAAGAAACGGTGAAATTGTGTTCGTTCTTCCGTACGTGGACGGACTTGGGTGAAGGAGAGACGCAGACGGAACGTATCGTGTCTGGAATCGCAGCCGCCTACGCAAAGGGTTCGTTGCCTGCACTCGACGAACTCGAGTACGTAACGGCCATCCTCAAAAGCCGCGTCATTCGTGTGTCGACCAAGACAAACACGGTTTCGTGCGGATACTGGTCCGATACGCTTGGTGCTCGGTCCCGCACCATCGTTCTCATCGACGGCGACGTCCTTGCGCATGCCACACGGCGCGGAATCAAAACAGGCGACAAGTTCGACTACAAGGTGGACATCCAAAGGGAACCCTTTTCACGGGAGACCTTGGCAACCGTCTCGGCGCTTCACTCGCAGGCTTGCGCTTCGAACACACCCGACCTGCAGTCGGCACTCACAGAACTGCGACTCAAGAGCCTGTCCAACCCTCAGTTCATCAACGATCCATTCGGACGTACGCAGGCCGTATTCGTACCAGGTCGTGTCGTACTTCCGATACAGCCTGTAACACAACCCCATTTGCCCGGTATTCCCATTCGCAGTGGATACGCAGACATCGAGACAGACGAACTACCGACGCAGGCGGACTTGCGGTCCTTCCTGGACGCAGCCCAGCATCCTGGATTCAAGTGGGTAGAAGACCTGGCCGATGCGGACGGTCGTCCAACAGAGTCTCTGCTGGCGTCTGGGTTTCGTGCCCCGTTTCGGCCCGGAGAAGCCGTGCAGGGTGCCGTGCCCAAGGAGGTTGTGGGAACCATTCGGACCACCAACGAAGAGCAACTGGTCAACGGCCAAATCAACGCAGAGGACGCCAAGACCTTCCGCGAAATCTCCTACGCAGCCGAGGTCTTTGACTTTCTGCTGTTCTCGCTGTCCAAGGACATTCAGATGGTAGACTTCACTCCTCTGCGGAACAGCATCCTCAAGCGTGACGCGAATCTGTACAAGCGGCTCGAGTCGTGGATGACCAAGAAGTCGTACTGGGCGGTCGCGGAGAACCCCCGCGACTTTGTGAACAAGGTGCGCACACCCTGTGGCCAGTTCAAGCAAAAGGACGCGTGTAATACGTCGTCCTTGTGCGGCTGGAATTCTAGTGCATGTCGGATCAAGGTCAATGAAGCCCCCGACAAGAAGCCCGCCGTCCTTCGCAGGATGGTCAAGACTCTGATGGAAAATGATAAGCAGCGCGCGCTTGTTCTGGATGAGCGGATGTCGCCCTTCTTCAGTACCGTGCTCTACATGGAGATGCCGCACGAGTGGATCACCACTAGTGTGTGAAGGCGCCGTAGGCAATCAGTCCTGCGGTCGCAAGCATCACGTATGCGTGCGTCGTCTTGCTTGGGTCGCTGGACGACATCAGCATGTGGATGTGCGAACCGATAATGATGGCCAGCGCCAGAAGAATTGCCCAGGTGTGCATTGCTCTACCGCAACATTTACGCCTTGATCTCGGCCTTCTTGAAGTGGACCTTCAGGAACGACTGGAGGTTCAGGTAGGTCACCTCGTCCTTGTCCGAGACGCGCAGGAGCTTGGCGAGCGCGGCGTTCGGGAGGATGCGGCGCTTGAAGTTCGGGTCGAAGCAGTTGTGCTGCTTGACGTAGCCCGAGATGAACTTCGTGACCTCCGTCTGCGAGCGCTTGTCGCCCGACTTGAGGCCCATGAACGCCGCGAGCTCATCCGTCAGCGGGCGCTGGACGAGGAACGCATTGTTCGCGCGGCGGGCCTCCCAGACCTTGAGCTCCTCGGGCGTCATGTCCTTCGGGTCCTTGCGCTTCTTCTTCTTGCCATCGCGGGCCTCGCGCTTGGCGGCCTTGATGGCGTCCTGGACGGCCTTCGTCGCCTCGCGGAGGCGGGTCTGGAGGTCGGCACCGAGCGCCTTGAGCTTCTCGCCCAGGGCAACGAGCTGGACCTCGGACGTCTCCGTGGACTCGACCACGACCGGGGCCGACGGCGTCTCAACGGTCGGCACCGTCAGGGACGCGGTGCCCGCAGCGGGGGCCTTCTCGACCTTCACGGCCTTGGCCTTGGCAGGCTTCGGGGCCTTGGGGGCCGCCGCGGCGACGGGGGCAGGGGCAGCGGCGACGACGACGGGCTTGGCATCGGACTTCTTAGCAGGCATCTTGTTTGCCTTGACGACAGAGGAAGAAGAAGACATTTCTAACGCGTTGGTATACTCTTACCCTACGGCGGTCATGTAAATCGCTTGCGTCAGGAAATCGGGGGACGGACGGCGTGTATACTGGAGCAGGTGCTGCTTGGAGCGGACATAGTAGGTCCTGTAGGCAACCACAGGGTCTTGATTCTTGTACTCGTCAGGCATGGCAGGCTTCGGCGGCGTCCATGCTTCGGGAAGTCCCGGGGGAATGTGCATGCAGAGCCAGACAAGACGCTCCTCACACAGGTGGTGCTTGCCGTAGCGGTAGGTGTACTCCTCACACAGTTCCAGTCCGAGACGACACAGCCAGCGGTAGTTAGCCGCCGACTCACGGGCCCACTTTGCAGAGGGGTGATTAGGATGGGTCTTGCGGTAGGCGTTCTCGGGCATGGCGGTTCCACACATCCAGTGGGCAGTATACAACAGTTGACAGGTCTCAAGGATCATCTTCACGACGTGTTTGTCGCAGTGAAGGCGAGCCGCTTCCGCGGGGTCGAGGGAGAGCATGAAGATATTCATGGTGAGACTGCCCTTACCCTCCTGCTACCAAACCCGTTTTTCAGCAGCGGTAGAGCGCCGACAGGACCATGAAGATAAAGTCGTAGGAATTGGTTTCCGTTAGCATGAAGAGCAATGCATTCAGACTGGTCATGATATAGGAGTTGGGAGTCATGGACTTTGCGCTGTGGATACCCCGAGTGCAGTAGTTCAGCGCGCGATGGGGTTTCTTGTGCATCTCTCCCAAGTCTGCTGCCAGGAAACGGAACATGACCACCAGATTCTCCTTGGTCAGGTCGACGAACATGTTGGGATGGACATCGTCAAACCCACAGAAGCGGAAGACCTGGCATACGGCCGTCCACCTCCGAAGAATACGGTCTGCTGTGGGTACCCCTGCTTCTGATACGAGTGTCATACCCTTCCTACGACGGTAGACCCACAGTTTCTTGAGGCGCTGCTTCACCTCGTGGGACAGTGCTACCTTCGTATACGGATTTGTAGGTTCAATGGATCGTGTCGTCCAATCCCAAAGGGTACAAAAGTCAAACCACCAAATCTTCCCTGCCTCCTCTAGTCCCACGTAGTCAAATGGGTCTTGACGATGTTTGTCCACGAGGGTCACGAGCTCTTCATCGTTCACACAGTCGCCCCTGCGCAACACACCGGGTCCACACAAGGCAAGGTAATGCCTGACTTTCCATCCTCGAAAGATGGCTTGAAAACGGACAAGGGGGGCTGTCGTATCCTTTACAGCATCGACCCAGAGTCTGGGCGCCTTGACACTACGGTGTCGACCACACATGGCGTGTCCAACCAATGCAGTGTGTGGACATTGGTCATCTGACTTCTTGTTCTTCGTAGATGCACACCTCGACATCTCCCTTGCTTGACGGGAAGAGTTTCTTGAAAGTTGGATTCGTGCGCTAAAAACGGAAACGACGGCGGATGGGACAGAGAGTCTTACAACCTGCTACAATGTCTGCTTCTGCCATCGTTCCTTCCGAGACCCTCGACATCACCCGCGTCACCATCGGCGAGATCCGCGCCAACAAGGCTGGAGGCAAGACCGTTCCGATTCGCTACAACGGCCAGAACTTCCAGGTCCGTATTCCGCGCATCTTCTACCCAGCAGGCGTCGTGACCCGCACCGACGACCAGGGTAAGAACAGCTACAGCCTACTCGCGTCCCTCAAGGGATGCGACACCTACGTCAAGCAGCGCGCAACGCCTGATCTGGGCGAGATTGGGCAGCTGTACAACTTCATGCTGGACCTTCAGGAGAAGATCATCCAGCATGCGATTACGAACAGCGGCAAGTGGTTCGGCAAGTCCAAGTCGGAGGCGGTGCTCCGTGAGACGATGAAGCCGATTCTGAATCCTAGCGTGGAGAAGGTGAATGGCGAGTGGGTGCCGAGTGGTAAGTACCCGCCGAGTCTGCGCATGAAGATTTCGGTGTGGGATGGCCAGGTCAGCCTGGATGCCATGGACCCGAACGGTGAGTCCATCGCGGTGACGCTGGACAACATTGAGCAGGTGTTCGCCAAGCGCATGGAGGGCCGCATGGTCATCGCGCCGAGCATCTATGTGACGGGCACTGGCTTCGGTGTCACCTGGCGTGTCGTGCTGGCGAAGATCTTCCCGCCGACTCGCGTCACGGCCCGGGCGGCGTTCGCGGACATCAAGGAGCCCGAGGAGGATCGGGAGGAGGAGCTGGACGAGGACACGGTGGA
>TBL_comb47_HYPODRAFT_10008806_pt1 | contig 10232 bp, 6 predicted proteins | sample TroBogypolimnion_40_FD_10682 | JGI IMG/M metagenome (IMG submission 10682)
CTGTCCTATCGCGACAACCACTACGTCGCGAATCCGATTTATTACAGCATGCTGATGTTCCACCAAGCGGCCAGAGGTCAGCTCGTGGCGGTGGACTGCCAGAGCGCGGCCAACTTCGTCGCCCACGCCGTGCAAGGCGACGACCGCAAGCTGCGCGTCGTGCTCATCAACAAAGACCTCAAGCAATCGGTCATCGCTTCCATCGTCACTGGCGCGCCGCACTCGAAGGCGACTGTGATGCGTCTAAGCGCGCCATCTATCACCGCCACCGACGGCGTCACGCTGGCCGGCAGCGCGGTCGCCAAGGATGGAACGTGGACGCCGCAAGCAAGCGCGCCGGTGCCCTGCGCAAACGGGACATGCGCCGTGACCCTGCCCGCCGCAAGCGCGGCGCTGCTCACGATCGAATAGGGAAGCGCTTAGAGCGTTTCCATTATTCTTGTAGCCAATACCTCACCTCATCAAATTGGAAGAAGATGTGCGCTTTGTAGAAGCGACCTCTGGTCGCTTATCCGAATGCGGCCGGAGGCCGCATCTACGGGAGGGCGCAAGCAGTTCATTTCGATGAGCCGGTCAGCGCGAGCGTGGCAGATAAGCCCCGCAGGATTCGCGTACGACGAGGCGCGGCGAGAGCAGCAGCGTGCGCGCCGGCATCGTCGGCTCCTTGATCCGTTCCAGCATGGCGCGAAACGCCAGCGCGCCGATGTCGCGACAGGGCTGGTGGATCGTCGTCAGCGGCACGCTCAACAGCGTCGCGTATTTCACATCGTCGAAGCCGACCACACGCAGGTCGCGTGGCACGCGCAGGCGCTCGCGTTCGAGCGACTGCATCAGCACGGCGGCCGTGTTGTCGTTCGCGCAGACAATCGCGTCGAGGTGCTGCTTGCTCGTCAGTTGCCGCACAAATTTCGCATCCGCCGGATCGCCGCGCTGCACCCATTCGCTCTTCGGTTCCAGTCCACGCCGCGCCATCGCCTCGCGCACGCCGGCGATGCGCGTATCCACGGTCGCGGCCGAGAGCGGGCGCGCGACGAACGCGAGCCGCCGGCAGCCGAGCTTGAGCAGATGCTCGGCGAGCAGATAGCCGCCGGCGAAATTGTCGAGCCCGACCAGATCGAAGTCGCTGCGCTGCGGGAACGGCGTGAAGTCGCGGTCGAGCAACACCACCGGGATGCCCGCCTTGCGCAGCAGGTCCGCGATGCGGCGGTTTGCCTGCTCCGGCTCCGGCATCAACTCGAAGGGCGCAAAAAATACGCCGGCGACTTTGCGTTCGATAAATTGCTGGCAGAGTTCCTCCGCGTGCTCGCGGCTGGCATCGGTGTCGTGCAGCGGATGCGTGGAGCCGCCCCAGAGCAGGCTGGCTTCGTGCGCCCGCGCGAGGCTGGCGATCTCGCCGCAGAGCGGCTCGAAGATCTCGGTCGAGCCCAACCCCGGTATGAGCAACCCGAACAACCGCAGGCCGGCTTCATCGGCCTCGCCCAGGTCGCGCGCGTAGCTGCCCGAGCCCGCGCGCCGGTCGAGCAGCCCGTCGTGTTGCAGGTCGAGCAACGCGTGGGCGGCGGTCGGACGCGAAACGCCGTAGCGTTTGACCAGCTGCGTCTCGCTCGGCAGCCGCATCCCGGGCGGATATTTTCCCGCCAGCAGGTCGGCCTTGAGTTCGCGGTAGATGGCGCGGTGCTTCGGCAAGGTTGTTGTTTTCATGGTATGACAACTTGATAAGCAGCTATTACAGGAATCCGCGCCAAAGCGTCAAACTTATATTTACAGGATTTCGGTCCTTTCGCTACAAGCGGTCTGCGACTTTTCAGCGCGACCGGAGCGACCGACATGAAGTTTGCAGCATTCGTTACAGCGTACTTTTCCAAGGATTGGAAACCGGCAGGGTCGTTTTTTCCAAGCCTTGGAAAAAGCAACGGTTCCACTTTCCAATGCTTGGAAAAGTCCGCGCGCCGGCTGTTCAGCGTCATTGACCGGCGGCCCGGCGGCGCACTAAACTGCGCGACAACTATGTGGCAGCGGGCTTCAACCATAAGGAACGCAGCATGAACTATCGCATCTTCTTTTGGGCGATCACCTCGGCGCTCGCCGGGTTTCTGTTCGGGTTCGACACGGTCGTCATCTCCGGCGCGGAACAAAAAATCCAGGCGCTCTGGGGTTTGAGCTCCGGCTGGCACGGGCTGGCGATGGGTTCCGCGCTCTATGGCACGGTGCTTGGCTCGCTGCTCGGCGGCTGGCCCACCGACAAATTCGGGCGCAAGAAAACGCTGTTGTTCATCGGCGTGCTCTATGTGTTCTCCGCGATCGGCTGCGCGTTCGCCAACGGCGTCGGCGTGTTCATCGCGTCGCGCTTGATCGGCGGGTTGGGCATCGGCGTCTCCACCGTGGTTGCGCCGCTGTATATTTCGGAGATCGCGCCGCCCGCGCAGCGCGGCCGACTCGCCGGTATGTTCCAGTTCAACATCGTTTTCGGCATCGTCATCGCGTTCGCCTCCAATGCCATCATCGCGCGCATCGGCGGCGAGGATGCGTGGCGCTGGATGCTCGGCATCGCGGCCGTGCCCTCGCTCATCTACGCGGTGATGTGCTTTGCCCTGCCGGAAAGTCCGCGGTGGCTGATCGGACGCAAGGGCGACCGCGACGCGGGCCTCGCCGTCCTGAAATTGATCGAACCCGAATCGTCGCAGGCGCAGCTCGAAGCCCACGCCGATGAACTCATGGCGGCGGCGCGCACGGAGAAAACGGTGGCCTCCGGTTTCTGGTCGCGGCGGTTGAGCGTGCCGATTTTCCTCGCGATCATGGTCGCGTTCTTCAACCAGCTTTCTGGCATCAACGCGGTGCTCTATTTTGCGCCGCGCATTTTCGAGATGACCGGGCTCGGCGCGAAGGCCGCGCTGTTGCAGTCGGTCGGCATCGGCATCACGAATCTGATTTTCACGTTCGTCGGACTCTGGCTCATAGACAAGCTCGGACGACGCACGCTGCTTTATATCGGCTCGTTCGGTTACATCGCCTCGCTGGGCCTGACGGCGTGGGCGTTCTTCACGCAGCACTACGCGATCGTTCCGGCGTGCATCTTCGCCTTCATCGCCGCGCACGCCATCGGCCAGGGCACGGTGATCTGGGTGCTGATCTCCGAAATTTTCCCGAACCGACACCGCGCCGAGGGCCAGGCGCTCGGGAGCTTCACGCACTGGATTTTCGCCGCGCTGCTCACCACATTTTTCCCCTCGATGGTCAAAGCCTTCGCGCCCGGCTATGTGTTCCTGTTCTTCTGCGGCATGATGGTGCTGCAACTCGTCTGGGTGAAACTCTACGTGCCGGAAACCAAGGGCGTATCGCTGGAGCAGCTGCAACGTAATCTGGGCATCGAATGAAACCCCGCGTCATCGGCATCGGCGAAATTCTCTGGGATCTGCTGCCAGCGGGCAAACAGCTCGGCGGCGCGCCGGCGAACTTCGCCTATCACGCCCACGCGCTCGGCGCGGAGACGCGCGTTGTCTCCCGCGTCGGCAGTGATCCGCTCGGCTTGGAAATTCTCGCGCGCCTCGCCGCGCTGGGTTTGCCCACCGACGGCGTCGGCGTGGACGCCGGCGCGCCGACCGGCACGGTGAGCGTGGACGTGCAGGCCGATGGCCAGCCGCGCTTCACCATTCACGAAAATGTCGCTTGGGACCGCATCAGTGTTGACGCAGCCTCGCTGGAGTTCGCCGCGCACGCCGACGCGCTTTGCTTTGGCAGTCTCGCGCAACGCTGTGCCGCTTCCCGCGCCGCGATCCGCCAGGTCATTTCCAAAACGCCGGCGACGGCGCTGCGCGTCTTCGACATCAATCTGCGCCAGCACTTCTATTCGCGCGAACTGATCGAGTCGTCGCTCGCGCTCGCCAACGCGCTCAAGCTCAACGAAACCGAACTGCCTGTGCTCGCCGAGATGTTCGGTCTCGACGGCGACGCGCGCGCCCAACTCGCCGCGCTCGCCAAGCGCTTTGACCTACGCGCCATCGCGCTCACGCGCGGCGCGAACGGGAGTCTGCTGTTGGCCGAGGGCGCGTGGTCTGAGCACGCCGGCTTGCGCGCGCAGGTCGTGGACGCCGTCGGCGCCGGCGACGCCTTCACCGCGGCGTGGACGCTCGGCCTGCTGGCGCGGCAGCCGCTCGACGAAATCAACCAGCGCGCCAACCAGCTCGCCGCCTACGTCTGCACGCAGCCGGGTGCCACGCCCGCGTTGCCGCAGCACTTGAAAAATATTTTTTGAAAGGAAACCTCATGAAAGCATTATCGCTGATTCTCGCGCTCGGCCTCATCACGGTCGCGCGTGCCGCTGCGCCGGACATCCTCATCGCCGATTTCGAGGGCAAGGATTATGGCGCGTGGAAAGTCGAAGGCACCGCGTTCGGTCCCGGCCCGGCGCAAGGCACGCTGCCGCACCAGATGGAAGTGAGCGGCTACGAAGGCCACGGTCTCGTGAATTCATTTTTCGGCGGCGACAAGTCCACCGGCAAGCTCACCTCGCCGGAATTCAAGATTGAGCGCACGTTCATCAAGTTCCTGATCGGCGGCGGCGGCTTCGCCGATAAGTTGCACATGGACCTGCTGATCGGCGACAAAGTTGTCCGCACGGCAACCGGGCCGAACACCGTACCCGGCGGCAGCGAAGCACTCGCGCCCGCAGGCTGGAACGTCGCGGAATTTTCCGGAAAGACTGCGCGCATCGAAATCGTGGACAACGCCGTGGGCGGCTGGGGCCATATCAGCGTAGACCAGATCGTACAGAGCGACCAACCCGCGCCGGTCGTCGCGCAACCCGTCACGCTCGAGCGCACGCTCGCGCTGGACAAAAAATATCTTCTGTTCCCCGTGACGAACGGCTCCAAGAAGGGCAAGAAGCAGCTCGCTTCCGTGCTGGTCGGCGGCGAGGTCGTGCGCAAGTTCGATATCGAGCTGGGCGAAAAGCCCGACTGGTTCGCGCACCTCGATGTGAGCGCCTGGCACGGCAAGGATGCGGTGGTGCGCGTCGAGAAAATTTCCGCGGACTCGAAGGCGCTCGACCTCGTCACCACCTCCGACGCCCTCTGGCACGCCGCCGAAATTTATCGCGAGCCGTTGCGCGGCCAGTTGCATTTCTCGCCGCGTCGCGGCTGGAACAACGATCCCAACGGCATGGTCTACGCCGACGGGCTCTATCATCTGTATTTTCAGCACAACCCCTACGGCTGGGCGTGGGGCAACATGCACTGGGGCCACGCGATCAGCACCGACATGGTGCACTGGCGCGAACAGCCCGAAGCGCTGTATCCCTTCCAATACGGCGACGCGGTTTTCAGCGGCAGCGCCGTCGTGGACAAAAACAACACGAGCGGCTGGAAGAAAGGCGACAACTCCTTGATCGTCGCCGCCTACACCAGCACCGGGCGCGGCGAATGCATCGTCTACTCCAATGACCGCGGCCAGACGTTCACCGAATTCGAAGGCAATCCCGCCGTCAAACATCACGGCCGCGATCCGCGCCTGCTCTGGCACGCGCCCTCGAAGCAGTGGGTGATGGCCGTCTATGACGAAGTCGAAAAAAGTCGCGGCATCGCGTTCCACACTTCGCCCGATTTCAAGACGTGGACTTTCCAAAGCCGCATTGATGGTTTCTTCGAATGCGCCGATCTCTTCGAGCTTCCGCTCGGCGACAAAACGTATTGGATCCTCACCGCCGCCAGCAGCGAATACATGGTCGGCCAGTTCGACGGCAAAAAATTCACGCCCGAAACCGCGAAGCTGAAGGGACACCTCGGCAAAGGTTTTTATGCGGCGCAGACGTTCAGCCATGAACCGCAAGGCCGCGTGGTCCAGATCGGCTGGCTGCACACGGCGACGCCGGGCATGCCGTTCAACCAATCCATGAGCCTGCCGAACGAACTCAAGCTGCGGCAAACGGCCGAAGGGCCGCGGCTGACGTGGGCGCCGGTGAAGGAACTGGAAACCTTGCGCACCGCTACGTTCCGAGGTGACGATTTGGCGAAATGCAAAGGCGAGCTGCTCGAAGTCCGCGCCGAGTTGGCGGGCGACGCAACCTTCACCGTGCGCGGCGCGACGATCGGCTATGACGCAGCGAAGCAGGAGCTCATCGTCAATGATCATCGCGCTCCCGCGCCGCTGGTGGCAGGCAAGCAACGCCTCATCATCTTTGTGGATCGCACCGCGCTGGAAGTTTTTGCGAGCGACGGACTGACCTACGTGCCGCTACCGTTCACGCCGAAGCCGGAAGACCAGTCGGTCGCTGTCCTAGCGGGCGCGACGAACATCACGGCGCTGGAAGCGCACACGCTGAAATCCATCTGGGAAACGAAATAGCCGCGCCGCCCGCAGGGCAAGGCCGCCGCGTTTTCCAAACATTGGAAACCGGAACCGTGACTTTTTCCAAGCATTGGAAAAACATAGCGTTTGCTTTTCCAATGCTTGGAAAACCGCCCAGCCGCCAAGAACGCCAAGCCAACAAAGCGGAGAAACTTCCACAGATGGCGCAGATGACGCAGATTTTTCGGAGGATGAATGAGGAAAGCAGGAAGGCAGGAAAAGAGCCGCTCCGTTCCTGCTTTCCTGATTTCCTCATTCTTGAAAGTCGGCCTCAAAATCATGGTTTACAAAATCATCATTCGTCACCCGGGTGGCGCGCTGATTTTGTTCCGCGGCAGGGGCTCGCGCGTAGAGGGGCCTCCGTCCGCTTGTGTGGAAAGTTGAACTTCTACTCAGTGTCCAGCGGCCCTCTCCATCGGCAATTTTTCTGCGGTAGGACAATTTTCAAAACGGCGGCGCGACGCGCCGCCCTCCACGCTGAATGATGCGCCTGCGTGGAGGGACGCGCTCCGTCGCGTCCGTTCCAGTTCGATGCGCTACCACATCCGCAGCGCCGCTGTAGCCGGGATCGGTGATCCCGGCCAACCCCGACCCACCCGAGCCGGGGTCGCCGAACCCAGCTACAGAAAAACTGGAACAGCAAAGCGCAAGCATCCACAGATGGCACAGATGACACAGATTTTTCGGAGGATGAATGAGGACTGCCGGAAGGCAGGAAAGGAGGCGTTCCGTTCCTGCTCTCCTTACTCAATTTTTGAAACCGGGTCTCAAAATCATGATTTCAAAATTATCGTTCTATGCCCGGGCGGCGTGATGATTTTGTCCTTATGATTTTGAGATCCATCGCTGCTGGCGCGGCGTTGGGATCGTCTGGAAAAGCTGGCCGGTGGGGGCGGGGATGTTACTATCCCGGCCCGCGCGCGGACCCACGCGGCGCGGGTTGCGGATTGTGGTGTGCATGAGAAAAGTCGGGCTATACGCGGTCACCATCTTCATCAGCGCGTTCCTTTTGTTTCAGGTGCAGCCGCTGATTGCGAAAATCATCCTGCCCTGGTTCGGCGGTTCCGCGGCGGTGTGGAGCGCGAGCCTGTTGTTCTTCCAACTCGTGCTGCTCGCAGGCTATGCCTACGCGCATCTTTCCATCCGCTTGCTTTCGGCGCGCGCGCAGATGTTCGTGCACGCCGCGCTGCTGCTGATCAGTTGCGCGCTGCTGCCGATTCTGCCATCGCCCGCGTGGCGGCCGACGGGGCCGGAGGATCCGACGCTGCGTATTCTTGCCGTGCTCGGCGCGACCATCGGGCTGCCGTACTTTTTGCTCTCGGCGACGAGTCCGCTGTTGCAGGCGTGGTACGTGCGCCGCACGGGTTCGGGCGTTCCGTATCGGCTCTTCGCGCTTTCCAATTTCGGCTCCATGCTCGCGCTGGTGAGCTTCCCGTTTTTCGTCGAGCCGCATCTCGCCTCGCGTGCGCAAGCGGTTGGCTGGAGCGCGGGCTACATCGTGTTCGCGCTGCTCTGCATCGCCACCGCGTGGCGGAGCCGCGTGGCCGCGCCCGCAAGTCCCGCGCAGTTTCCAGCGCCGGTCGCGGCCGCTGCGACCGCGGCCTCCCGGCCCACGTTTGCGCAACTCGCGCTTTGGGTGCTGCTCGCCGCGTGCGCCTCGGTGCTGCTGATTTCCGTGACGAACCAGTTGAGCGAAAACGTCGCGCCGATTCCGCTGCTGTGGGTGTTGCCGCTCGCGCTATATCTCGCGACCTTCATCCTGGTGTTTGAAAACGATCGCATTTATCAGCGCTGGCTGTTCCTGCCGCTGCTGGCCGTGGCGCTGTTCGGCATGATTTATATGCTTCATGCCGACGAGGAGAATTTATCCATCAAGTGGGCGATTCCCGGTTTCTCGGCGGGCCTGTTCATCTGCTGCATGGTGTGCCACGGCGAACTCGCGCGCCGCCGTCCTGCGCCGCAACACCTCACGCTTTTCTATCTCATGGTTTCGCTCGGCGGCGCGCTGGGCGGAATTTTTGTGGCGCTGATCGCGCCGCGCGTTTTCAACACCTACCTCGAATTGCCGCTGGCCCTGGTCGTGTGCGGCTTGCTCGCGCTCGTCGCGCTCTGGCAGTTGCCGTTGCCGCGGCGCGCCGCGCTCGCGCTGCGCGCGGGGTGGGGGCTGGGCGTGCTGCTGCTGGCCGTGTATGCCGCGCACGAGGAAATCGTCCTCGCCAAACAGCTCGTGATGCAGGCGCGCAATTTCTATGGCCCGCTGGAAATCCGCGACGCCGTGCTCACCGACTACGATCCCATGCGCACGCTGTATCACGGCACGATTGATCACGGCGCACAGCTGCTCGATCCCGACGAATGCTTCACGACCACCTCCTACTACGGCCCGCACTCCGGCATCGGCCGCGCCATGGACGCGCTTCAGTCCAGAGGCCCCGTGCGCGTGGGCGTCATCGGGCTGGGCGCGGGCGTGCTTTCCAATTACGGGCGCAAGGGCGACACCTTCCGCATCTACGAAATCAATCCGCTCGTGGAAAAAATCGCGCGCAGCATGTTCACGTTTTATCTCCACTGCGGCGCCGATAAAAAAATCCTGATGGGCGATGCGCGCCTGACCATGGAAAATCAGGAGCCGCAGCGCTTCGACCTCATCGCCGTGGACGCGTTCTCCAGCGACGCCATTCCCGTCCACCTGCTGACGCGCGAAGCCACCGCGCTGTATTTCCGCCATCTCAAACCCAACGGCATCCTCGCGCTGCACATCTCGAACCGCTACCTCGACCTCGAACCGGTGTGCGCCGGCGACGCGCTCGCCTTCGGCAAACAGGCGCGCGTCGTGGATGATGCTGGCGACGACGAAGCGTACTTCTCCTCGTCCGTCTGGGTGCTCGTGACCGCCGACGCCGCGTGGTTCGAGACGCCCGCCTTCCACGGCGCCACTCTGCACGCGCCGAAAATGCCTAAAACTTTCCGCCCGTGGACCGATGACTACAGCAATCTGTTCCAGCTCCTCTCGCTCTGACGCCTTTCCAATTCGATCAAGATCACAGTTGCGAGCAGCATGGCGTGAAGCTTTCCCTGTAGGAGCCGAATCCCATTCGGCGATCACCGCGAAAACCGGCCTCGCGCGTTACGTTTTCCAAGCATTGGAAAAGTGAAACGCGAAAGTTTCCAAGGCTTGGAAAAACCACGAGTTTCCGTTTCCAATCCTTGGAAACGTTTGCTGTGCGGGCGCGCTTGACTGGAGAAGGCTGAGACTGATCGGACGGAGCGGTCGGATTTTCCTGCGGCAGTGACGGTGGTCGTCGCGGGGGCACGCGGGGGTGTGCGGGGAAAGTTTCCGTTTTGCGCGCCGGGGTGGGGTCTGGTATAAGCACCGCGCCGCGTCGCTGGCGCGGGAAACATTCAGACCAGGAGTCAATCGTGGACGAGATTAAATCAGTGGATATTCCGCAGATCCTGCCGCACCGCCATCCGATGCTGCTCGTGGACAAGGTCCTCGAATGCGATTACAAGGAACGCATCGTGGGCGTCAAGAATGTGTCGTTCAACGAGTTCTTCTTCAACGGCCATTTCCCCAACGACCCGATCATGCCGGGCGTGTTGCAACTCGAAGCGATGGCGCAGCTCTCCGGCATATTGCTGAACAAGATGCTGCACCGCGAGGGGCAGATTTCCTATTTCATCTCGATTGACAAGGCGCGCTTCCGTCGCATCGTGCGGCCGGGCGACCAACTGCGCATGGAAGTGAAAATTCTGAAGGCGCGGCTCGGCATGTACAAGGTGTGGGGCGTCGCCACCGTGGATGGTGAGCCGGCGAGCGAAGCGGAATTGATGTTCGGCGCGAAGACGGACTGACGCGATGGGTACTGGCATTCATCAGACGGCGATTG
>TBL_comb47_HYPODRAFT_10008807_pt1 | contig 10231 bp, 13 predicted proteins | sample TroBogypolimnion_40_FD_10682 | JGI IMG/M metagenome (IMG submission 10682)
TCCCTGGCCATGGGCATCAGCGAGAGCCCACTCTTTGTGAACGTGTGGTGGCTGGGGTTCACCGCCTTTGTCGGACTCAACCTCTTGCAAAGCGCCCTCACCCGATGGTGCTTGATGGAAATTATCTTGCGCAAACTTGGGTTTGAAGCGGGGAACTGAACGATGAACGCCATGATGCAAATTGTCTGCTCGGCCTGCGGCGCCAAAAACCGGGTCCCCAAGGACAAACTCAACCACGTCTTGGCCTGTGGGCGCTGTGGTGTGGACCTGCTCAAAGCAGAACCCTTTACCCTCAGCGATGCCACCCTCGCGCGCTACCTCGCTGGTACAGATTTCCCCGTGGTGGTGGATTTTTGGGCGGATTGGTGTGGGCCTTGCAAAGCCATGGCGCCGCACTTCAAAAATGCCGCGGCCAAACTCACCCAAGTGCGCTTTGCCAAGGTGGACACCGAGGCGTCGCCGCAATTGTCCCAACAGTACGCCATTCGCAGCATTCCCACGTTGATCTTGTTTCACCAAGGCTTGGAAGTGGCCAGGCAGACGGGCTCCATGGGCGAGGGCGATCTCTCTCGCTGGATCACCACACAACTCCAACTCAAGGGTGTTCAATGAAAATCCAGCGCAAGGTTTTACTCTTGAGCCTCTTGATCTGCACCGGGGGCGCTCGCGCCACCGATTTGCTCGAACTCTGGCAAAGTGTGAAGGTCAATGACCCCGACATGGCGGCGGCTTTGTCCGCCCAATTGGCCGGTGAGGAAAAGAAAAACCAAGCCAGCGCACTGTGGCGCCCAAGCTTCAACGTGCGTGGCAGTGCAGGCAAAATGACGAGCAACTCCGACTTGGCCGGCGCCAAATTCACCGCCCCCGGTTTCGGCAGCTTGAGTGGTGCGGCCTTCAACACGGCCATTCAAAACGGCAACGCTCAAGCCTGGAGTGTTCAAGCGACCCAACCGCTCTTGAGCGCCGAGCGCCAAGCCCACGCCCAACAACTCAGGAACTTGGCCAAAACCTCTGAGTTTGAATGGCAAGTCCGAAACGATGAGTTGCTCCTTCGCAGTGTCAAACAATACTTTGACGTGCTGCTCTTGACGCAAAAGCTCAATGCGCTCAGGCACCAACATGAGGCCATCCGCATCGAAGCCCAAAAAGCACGCGATCAATTTCAAATCGGAGAACTCCCTATCACCGACACCCACGAGACGCAGGCCAAGGAAGCGGACATCCGCGCGAGCATCATGGGTCTTGAAAACGATTTACAAAATGCCGTCAGCGCCGTGGGTGACGCCAGTGGCCTTCCCCTCGAAGGCTTCCAGGTGATGCAGCCCCTTGACACCTTGCAGCCCTTCGCGCTCAAAACCCAAGATGAATGGCAGGAAAAAGCCAAGAATTCCAATCCTTTTCTCAAAATGCTTTCTGCCAAAGTGGAGATCGCCAGCCAAGAAACCCGCAGTTTCCAATGGGGCGCTTCGAGCTCCTTGGATTTGGTGGCCCAGGCCAAAAAACAAACCCTCGCGGGTCTAGGCGACTATGGTGCAGCCAGAACGAATGCCTCAGAAGAAATGGTGGGGATTCAATTCAACATGCCCATTTTTACCGGTGGGATGACCCACTCCAAGCTCAGAGAGGCGCTCAACAACGAAGAAAAAGCGAAGTTTGAGCTCAAAAGCGCCGAACAAAAAATACACCGTGGCGTTCAGTCCGCTTGGTTTGACCTCAAGATTGGGCTCGATCGGATAGCCGCTTTGCACGCGGCCTGGCTCTCGAGCCAGTCCCAATTGAAAGCCACCCAGCTCGCGCGCGAGGTGGGCGATCGCACGACGCTCGATTTGCTCAATGCACAAAACGCACAAACCACGACCGAGATCAAACTCCTGGAGGCCAAGCTCGCTTATTTGTTCAACCAATTGAACCTTGCCTCGCTCACGGGTGAACTCGACCTTCCCGCCTTGGCCCAGGTCAATGCACAACTTCGGCCTTAAAGCTCAGCCGCCGCATCACGCCAAAAGAGTCGGCAAGCCTGCACCCACAAGTTTGCACCCACATGTTTAGGAATTGCCATGAACAACACCGTCACCACGCAACTGGAGCAGCAACAAAACTACCAATTCTTGAACCACTATGGAGACGGTATTGATAGCCTGGTCTCGGATGAGCCCGCTCCTTTGGGCCGTGGCCTAGGCCCCTCGCCGGTTCAGTTGCTGTGCTCGGCTGTGGGCAACTGCTTGTGCGCATCCCTCTTGTTTGCCTGTGAGAAATTCAAAACGAGTCCAGGCTTGCTGCACGCCCAGGTCCAAGCAAGCACCGGCAGAAATGCACAAGGCAGAATCCGCATTTTGGGCTTGAAGGTCACCCTGCACTTGGGCAAGGCAAGCCAAGACATTGAACACCTCGATCGCATCTTGTCTCAGTTCGAAGAATTTTGCACCGTCACACAAAGTGTCAAAATGGGCATCCCCGTGGCGTTGACCGTGTTGGATTCAGACTCGAGCTTGGTTCATGCATCGACCTGATCCCTATTGCGCAAATGTGCTTCAGACCAACTGCCTCTTGAGCGTCTTGGCTCAGGCTCCCTTGTGCGCTTGCGATGGGCGCCAAAAGTTCAGCAGCAAAGCGTTGCTCAGCACCAAAAAGCTCGACAAGGCCATGGCCGAGCCGGCCACCATGGGCGAGAGAAACCCCGCAGCAGCCATTGGGATGCCCACACTATTAAAGACAAAGGCCCAAAACAGATTTTGACGGATTTTGTTCCACGTCCGCTTGGAGATGTCAATGCAATCGACCACCAGCCTCAAGTCCCCCCTCATCAAGGTGATGCCAGCGGCTTGCATCGCCACATCCGTTCCTGTCCCCATCGCCATCCCAACATCGGCTTTGGCCAACGACGGCGCGTCATTGATCCCGTCGCCCACCATGGCCACCCACCGCCTGTCGTGATCGGCATTGAGTTTGAGGTTTTCTATGCGCTGGCTCTTTTGCGCGGGCAGCACCTGGGCGTAAACCTGATCGACACCCAAACGCTCACCCACCGCTTGGGCAGAAAAAGCGTTGTCCCCGGAGAGCATGACCACCTCGATCCCCAAGCCCTTCAAAGCCGCGATGACGCCTTGCGCTTCAGGCTTGACCTCATCGCCAAACACCAAAGCCGCCACAGGTCTTGGACGATGGGCTTCAAACTCAAGCACCAACACCGAGACGGTGAGGCCGCGAGCGAGCGAAGATTCGAGAGTTCTGTAAATGCTCGCATAAGAGGGGTTTCCCACCAAGGAGTTCAAACTCTGCAGCCTGACCCTCAAGGGTCCATAAGCCTTGAGATCAATCAGGCCCTCAATGCCAACGCCAGGAATGCTCTGGATATGGCTGCCATTCAAGACTTCAAAGGGATGGGTTTGGCCATATTGCAAGACGGCCAAGGCCAAGGGATGTTCGCTGCCTTTTTGCAAGCAAGTGCTCAAAGACAAGACCGTCTCCAAGCCCAACGGCAAGTCACGCTCACCCGCGCTGGGCAGCTCAACCACGTCCAACAGCACCGGGTGGCCTTGCGTGAGGGTGCCCGTTTTATCAAACACGACGGTGTCCAAGCGATGTGCCAATTCCAACACTTCTGGGTCCTTGATCAAAATCCCAAACTTGGCGGCAATGCCAGTGCCCACCATGATGGCCGCCGGCGTGGCCAAACCCAGTGCGCACGGGCAAGCAATCACCAAGACACTCACGGCTCTCAAGATCGACTCGGCGTAAGACCCAAAAAGGTAAAAGTTCACCACCAAGGTGAGCAAAGAGATCACCAGCACCGTCGGCACAAAAATGGCACTGACCTGGTCCACCAATTTTTGAATCGGGGCCTTTTTCATTTGTGCATCTTCGACCAAATGAATGATTTTAGAAAGCGTACTCTCCGCTCCCACCGCCGTGGCCCTGATCGTTAAAAGACCTTCCCCGTTCATCGAGCCGCCAATCACCCGCTCGGCTAGACTCTTGGAGACCAAGGCACTCTCTCCGGTGATCAAGGACTCGTCGACTTGACTCTCGCCCGTGACGACCACGCCATCGACGGGAATGCGCTCACCGGGAAAGACTTTCAACACGTCATGGGGCAAGACGTACTCCACGGCAATGTCGCGTGTTTCATCCCCATGATCAATGATATGGGCCCATTCTGGCCACAATTGCTGCAGTGCACGGATGGCACCCGTGGTTTTGCGCTTGGCGTGGGTCTCTAGCCATTTGCCCAGCAGCACCATGCTCACCACCACGCTGGCACTTTCAAAATACAAATCCCGTGTTTGCCCAGAGACCATCAAATACAAACTCAAACCAAATGCCGCACTGGTTCCCAAAGCGACCAGCAAGTCCATATTGCCCTCACCGTTTCGAACCGAGTGGTAAGCGCCGACATAAAAGCGCCACCCCAGAACGAATTGCACGGGGGTGGCCAATGCCAACTGAAACTGCCAAGGCACTTGAACGTGAACCCCAAAAGCCATCAAAACCATGGGGGTGACCAAAGGAAGGCTCAACAAAAACGCCAAGACGACCCGAGACAAGCCCTCAGCGGACCAAAAACCAATTTGTTTTAAGACGTCGCTGTGCGACGCCGGGTCCTTGAACTGGGCTTGATAACCCGCCGCTGCAATGGCCTGGATATAGCTTTGGATGGGGTTGGAAAGATCACTTTGGTAGCGAATCTTCACTTGCTCGGTGGCAAGATTGACGGCAGCAGACTCCACACCGGGGACTTTTTGCACCGCTTTCTCCACGCGAGAAACACAGGAGGCACAGGTCATCCCCGAAACATCGAGCGTACAAAACTCGGTGCTTGGCTCTTTTTTAATCTCAGCAGCAGACGTCTCAATCATGGTGACTGATTTTTACCCAGTGTGTTGATCCCCAGCATTGAGTACAAAGGACAAATGCGCAGCATGCCAGTCGAAATCAAAATGAGTCCGATCCACCCCCAAGACCCAATCAAGTCGGTCAAAGTACAGAGCACCAAGGCGAGTCCAAGAGCAAATCGGAAAGTCTGGTCAAATGTGCCAATTGTGAATTTCATGAAGATTCTCCAAAGTAATACCAAAAATTTTGGCAGATTAAGCGTCTTCACTTTTGATGTACATCAATCGAAAGCATATCAAAAAAAGGGCACAGGCGTCACTCAAACCTATTCATCTGCTCATCCATTGACCAGCATGATGGCAACGCAGCCAAGAGGTGACTACTTGAGACGAAATGCAGCATGGCATGAAACACAGGCCTGTGTGGTTTTACTCAAGGCCAACAAAGCCGGCTTGGAGTCCCCTGTGGCTGAAGAATTCTGAATTTCAATGGCAAACTTGCTGGCATTGCGGTGCATCTGGTTTCCAAATTCCTGCATCATGGGGGGCATGAATTGCGAATTTTCATAGGCACCATGCGTTTTCAGGGCTGTTTGCCCCAGACGCTCTTCGGCGATTTGAGAAGCTTTGTCGTAGTTTGCAGCAGCCATGGCCTCTTGAATCTGAGAGATCGCCAAAAGATGATCCCGCATATTGGCCAAAATATGCGCCTGCATCATGGGAGGGAACTGCGCTAAAAATCGCGGATCTTCCACCGCGCCCCCTAGGTGATCGTGCTGTGAGGATGCAGGCAACCCTAGCAAAAGGGCAAAAGCAAAGAATGCCAATTTGGCGAAAGTCAATAATGGTTTCATGTGCGCAGGGTCCTTCTCGATCACAGATTCAAACCACCTCTGGGTGGTTTGATGGCTTATTTATTTTATCCACAATGCCGATGGTGCATGAATTCAAAATGGTGCTCAAACGGGAGTTGAATGCCCTTTTCTTTTGCGCGTTTTTCAACTTCAGTTTGATTTTTAACCATGATGGATTGCCGTTCTTCAAACGTTTTTGCATCCATCATTTGATCCATCATCTCCAGTCTTTCAGCGGGCGTAAATAGCTCACGAATGATTTTCATATCAGACGCTTGACCCATCACCCAACCTTGCTGCATCATTCCATGCCCCATCCTACCCACTCCCATGCCGTTAGCCCCCACGGGCCCAGATTGGGCGTGAACGGTCATCACCGCAAAAACAATTCCAACCAATGCAAAAAAACCGATCACAGATTTAATTAGATTTTTCATTTTAAACTTTCATATCAATTACAACAATTGGACTCACCCATACAACACGATTTGTTAGCCAATGAGGTCTTTACCTCCGGGCCAATCTCCATTGATGGGTAACCCGCCTCATTCAAGGCCTTGATGATCAAAGCAGAGGTCGCTTCTTCACTGCTCTGAACAACAGCGATTGCGCTTTTGAGATCAATATCGACCTGTTGGACACCTGAAATCGACCGAATGGCGTGATCCACATGCTTCACGCAATTACCACAGGTCATGCCTTTGACAGTTAAATTGATGGTCTTCATCTCATTTCCTTCTTGAATAAGTGTCAATTATCAAACCCAAGCATCAAAAGACATATGATCAGGATCATATGAACATCTATATTCCAGAATTACTTAAAAACCTACTGCCCAGTGGGCTAATGACGCAATGCCAAGCGCTTGCCTTCAAAAAGGGGGATTATCTTTTTCGCCAAGGAGAAAGGCCAATCCATATGTTTTACATCGTGTCAGGAGAAGCCACGTTGACGAGAACAGGTAGTCACGGTGAAGTCACCCTATTGCAAAGAACAACAGGAGGGTTCTTGAGCGAAGCCAGTTTATTCACAGACTTGTACCACTGCGATGCGCTCGTTGCGCAAACTGGACAAGCGATTAAGCTGCCAATGATCGAATTCAAAAAATCCTTAAGCGATCAAGAATTTGCCTTGAAATGGATTCAATTGTTGAGCAAAGAAATCATGCGATTGAGAACTCAAGCTGAACGCTTGGGACTCAAAAGCATCAAAGACAAATTAATTCATCTCATCCAAACCGATGGGAAACAAGGGGTTTTGAATCTTCAATCGGATTTAAAGTCGATCGCTTCTGAAATTGGAGTCACACACGAAGCTCTATACCGTGCNATTGCGAATATGGAGCGTGAAGGTTTGATCATAAAAAAAACAAACTCTATTGAGTGGATCAAATAAATCAGATGCCCCAAGGATTGTGGCCACCCCCCTAAAAAGAGACCGAGACCCATCCTGCGGTCATCACGCGAAAAGTCAGTCCCTACCGAAAATCGGCACTCCCGCTTGCTTGGCCGCCTGTGCCCAATCGGCGTGCATCGTTGACAACGGGAGTTGACTTCTCATGGCCAATTCCAAATAAGCCGCATCATAGACGGACAGCTTTTTCTGCCTGGCGCCTTGATCCAGGTGCTTGGAGAAACAAAGATCAGCAATTGGCAGTATCATCGTTGCAATGATGGACCTCAATACTGCGCTCGACTTTTATGAGTATCACCTATGAAGTGGTTTCTTAAACTGATTTTCATATGGGTGACCTCACTGATACTGCTGGCGATGCTCGCAGGCGGCTTTGTGCTCTTGATTTTTTCATTGCTCAGGTGGTTACTCACAGGACAAAAGCCACAAATTGTCTCATTCATGAGCGCCGTCAATCAATGGAAAAAAGGCAATCTCTGGCCATCGAACAAAAATGAAACTGAAAACATCGTCGATGTTGAAGTCAAAGACGTCACTGGCACTGAACACAGGCAACGCATTTTAGAAAAATAAAGCTCAAAATTTCTTGCAGCTGTCCTGTGTGTACTGATTTAAAGTGTGCGGACCTACCCCGAATCGTTATCACGAAGAAGGGGTGAGTATTGAGCGAATCATGCGTGCCGTGCTCAATCCGTCTTGACAAAAAGGAGCTACTATTCACCCCCATTTCAGCTGAACTCAACGCAATAAACCTTGAGTTCACACGAATTGAGCAGATTCGCTTTTGAAAGCAAAGGTTATTACCCCCCATCTTGATCAATCCATTGTCCCCTGATCAAATTCGCCTAAGACTATGAGGCGGCGGCCCAGCATCACCAAAGCCCAGCGTGCACATCGACTCTTCTTTAAAGACCCTAGACATCTACTGCCCCCATTCAAATCCATTTTCACCATTCACGATTCACCATCAAAGGAACACACCATGACCGAACGCATTTGGGACAAATTTCTCACCGAAAGGGACAAGGCGGTGTTTGCCGCATCAGGCTATGGTGCCTTGGCCGATTGGGGCAAACGCCCTGCCCTGATCATTGTGGACGTCAACTACGCGTTCACCGGTGAAAAGACTCTCCCCATTCTCGAATCCATCAAAAAATGGCGCAACTCCTGCGGTGAAGATGGCTGGGACGCGATTCCCGTGCTCCAACAACTCATCCTCAGCTGTCGCAGCAAAGGCATCCCCATCATCTACACCACAGGGACACGCCGAAGCGACAACTGGAATGGTGGCTCTTGGCTTTGGAAGAACACCCGCGGCAAGGAAGCCCCAAAGCTCACCGAAACGGGTCTTGACGGCAATGTGATCGTGAAGGAAATTGCCCCGCAACCCCAAGACCTGGTGATTCGCAAAGAGAAGCCCTCCGCATTTTTTGGCTCGCCCTTGGCCAGTTACCTGCAACTCTTGGGTTGTGACTCCATCATCGTCACAGGAACAACCACATCGGGTTGCGTTCGCGCGACCGTGCTCGACGCCTTTTCCCTGAATTTACGCTGCACCGTCGTTGAAGACGCTTGTTTTGACCGCGCCCAATCAAGCCACGCCATCAACTTGTGCGATATGAACGCCAAGTATGCCAACGTGCTGCCTTCACCCGATGTACTTGTCCATTTGGACGCCTACCCTGCCGGTCAATTCAACTTGCCCAAAGGCGTAGACATCCACAACGATGAAATTTGGTATTGAGCAAAGGCGACCAAGAACGCGCCCGATTTTGGATTGAAATGCATCTCAATTCACTAGTCTAAATTACAGTTTCAAACAGAACAATTCAGGGCACTTACATGGGTATCCACACGTGGCCATACAGGCCCCTGATCGGGTGCGCTCAGGGTTGAAGTTTAAAAAGCACTGTGGCTTCCAAATCCAACACCTCTGAGCCCTTTGCGGTGTGCAACTGCCAGCGCCAACGCAAAACTCCCAGGCTTGGATTGCTCTTGGAGACACGGGTTTCCAAAACGCTCACTTGAAGACTGACTTCGTCGTCGGGACGCAAGGGGTGTGGCCACTTAATATAAGCCAAGCCCGGTGAAGCGAAGGACTCTGAACCCGCCAAAAAAGCATCGACCACCAGCCTCATGGCGATGCCGCAGGTGTGCCAACCGCTGGCAATGAGTCCCTTGAAGGGGCCGCGAGACGCCGCTTCAGGGTCTACATGGAACCACTGAGGGTCCCATTGCTGGGCAAAAGCCAAGACCTCGGCCTCGTTCAATGCATAAGGCCCGACCTGCAGCACCTGGCCGACATGAAAATCAGCAAACTTCAATTCCGCACTCCTTTGCGTTTGAAACGCGTTGCAACCGATTAGCACCTGGCGTCTTCTTGATGACTCCAATATTGTTCCGTGTTTGGGCGAACAAGGCTGCTTACAATTCGCACATGATACCCGCGCTGAGCACCGAACTGGGGGCCTGCCTCCAATGGTGAGTATCCAATAAAGGTCTTTCAAGGGGTTTAAGTTCATTGAAGGGGCAGACTCAAAGCCATTAAAATGAACTCCATGAAGATGACCCCCGAACAACTCGCGCGCGCTCGTGAACAGTGGACATGGACAGGCCAAGCACGCCCCGCTTTTGCCCAGACCCCTCTAGAAGACCAAGTCTCTGTTTGGGATTTCCCTCGCCCCCCCGCCTTGGTGCCAGAGAAGCGGGAAATCGTGGTGCTCTGGGGCGACCTCGAAGTGGCCCGCACAACCCAAGCCTGGAAGGTGCTGGAGACAGCACACCCCCCCACCTATTACTTGCCTTTGAGCAGTGTGCGCCCAGGCCTCTTGCAGTCGGCCGGTCAAGGCTCGTTTTGTGAATGGAAAGGGCCGGCGCAGTACTGGGATTTGGTGAACCCAGACCAGCGTTTGAATGGGGTCGCTTGGAGCTACCTTCAACCGCTAGAAGAAGCCCGCTCGATTGCCCATCACATCGCCTTTTACGCGCACAAGCTCCACTGCACGGTGGGCGGCGCACAGGTGCTGCCCCAGCCGGGTGGATTTTATGGCGGCTGGATCACCCACGACTTGGCCGGCCCCTTCAAGGGCGAACCCGGCAGCTCGGCTTGGTGATGGGATTTAACCAGCGCCC